>VMHT01028189.1_pt1 | contig 77087 bp, 99 predicted proteins | sample 4693611 | NCBI WGS metagenome assembly VMHT01 (sample SAMN12280063, study PRJNA550983) | marine metagenome | isolation source: seawater sampled from same location over 5 years 0.02-0.2 micron viral filtrate | place: USA: collected off the coast of southern California halfway between the port... ...
ACCGCCTGTATCTTTATAACTTAATGGAAAAGGATTATTATCTTTTCTCATTGCTATGTTATTAATAACATCAATTTTAGGACGTTGCTGTTTTACAACAAGTTCTTGTACATTATCTTCTTTCTTTTCTTCATCATTAATAATTGCTAATAGTTCTTTTTCAGTTTCGTCTACTTCTTGCTGATCTGGTTCAAAACTTCTAAGCATTTTTTCTAGTTCACGCTCGTCTTTGATACCTTTTAATTCTCTGTACAGTTTTGCACCACCATACAGTGCAACAGCAACACCTACTGCTGGAAGTCCATATTTTGTTAATGATTTTACAACTGGGTGATCTAAGAATTTTTCAACCCAATTAAGAGCATCACCAACCCAGTCAATAGTTTTCCATGCGCCTACAAAAAATGTTAAAGCCCATTTGTTGCTCCATAACCATTTAGCAATTTGCATTGAAGTCCTAAGGGTTCCAAGTGCAGGCGCTGCCCATGCAAATTCTTGTACATTATCTTCTTTAGTTTTTTTCTTTTTGTTTTTAGGAAACAGTTTTTTAACATTCATATACTCTCCGCCGACTGGAACGTCTGCGGTAGCATTTTGTTTTGTTACAATACCAACACCTGCTGCTTCTTCGTTTTTGTTCTTGTTCTTTTCGTATTTTTCAATAGACTTCTTAGCTGACTTTATCATTGCTTTATCATGTGCAGCTAGTTGGCGTTTTGTTTTTTCTCTTTGATCGTCAGCATACCCTTCGGATTTTTTCTTTGCAGGTAAACCTTTATGCTTTGTTTTAGCAAAGTCTTTTACATCAGAAACTTTCATATCTTTAGCAACTTCGCCGGCTTCACCGCCTTTTTTCATGTCGCCCTTTTGCATAGCTCTTACTATACCAAAGAACTGTTGTTGCTTTTTGCTTACTGCTTTTTCAGATACAAATTCAAATGATCTCATATCGGTTTCTCACCTGTAAACTTAGGTAATGAAAACCATAACTTAAACCATTCAGGGGTGCCTGGTTCAATCTTATGCTTTTTCATTAGTTCTCCCTTCTCATTACCGCTAATACTAATATTGCTGCCTTCCCAAGGAGTGTATCCTTTGAATTCATTTATACCGGCAAGTCTAACAATATCGTCTAGTTCAGTCATTACATCTTAACGCAGTTGTCTACAGTCTTGCCACCTTTTTTCTTAGTACCCATACGCTTGTAGCCTTTCCAACATACCTTGCCGTCAACACCTTTTTGCTTTGCTTCATTGACACTTTCGTACTGTTGTCTAATGCTTTCCGGCATCATTACAAATCTTGGTTTAGCACACTCTGGACATATTGATTCATCTTTCTCTTCATGTCCTGGCTTATCCATATCTGGGTTATCAGGTGGATTTTTAACTTTATCTAAAACGTCTTTTTGACTCTCTGCCCATTTCATTAACTTCATTATTTTTTCTTGTGGCAGTTTACAACGTTTAACTAGTTCGTCAATATTACGAGCACCACCTGGTGCACCATAACGTGTTAACTCGTCACCTACTCTTGAAAGCACTAATGACAATGCATCATCTTTAGTAGTGACAGCTTTGTCCATAAGGATCCTACCAATTCTAGATAGTGTCGCTCCTTGTGGATGATCATATGCTGATTCTTTATTCATCATTTTCCCCTGTGTTATCATTGATCCCCATACCTTTTCTAACCGCAGCATATAATTCATCTGCGTGTTCGCCTGCACCGGTATGTTGTGCAAATTTGTTTATATCTCCATTAGCAGCATCAGCTCTTGCCATTGTACCACTAATACCTTCAACACCATCGGAACCGTCTTCACGTTGCCCACTGGAGTTAAAATTCATTGTTTCGAATTTATAGTAACCGTGTCCTTTACCTTCGACACCATTATAATCTTTTATAAGTTTTGACATCATGTCAAGTCTATCACTACCTGCAACAAACGTTATATGGTTAAAGCCTCTTTCATGTAGTGAAGTACAAATCTTAGGTAGTGTATTCATGTCTGTATTTTCTACAACATTGTTTGCAAACTCAGGATGTATATTTCTAATGAAACTTACTTTGGTTGAATAATCTAAAGGATTCTTCTTTGCGTCTTGTGTTTGACTAGTGTATATTTCCATTTCGCCACCAGTCTTTTGCATTGCCTTAAAAACTTGTTTATGACCTAGCGTTGGTGGATTGAACCTACCAAAGCAAAATGTCATATGCTTATCACCGTCGTCTTCAGTTAAAAATATTTCGTTAATTCTCATAGTCGCCGTTCTCTAAATGCATCTCTTGTTCTTTGGCAATTTGTCTTGCTAACGAAATCATATTTCCTCTAGAAAACTTTTCTTCTGGCTTTTGAACATCAAACTTTTTACAATACATATCACAACAACTTTCTACAGGCTTAATATAAAGTTTATAAGCATCTGGGTGACCTCTGTATTTTTCGTGTTTCTTTATTGCTGGAAACATCACATTAGACATCACTTCATTATCATTATCGATAAAGACTTTTAAATCGTCATGCCAGTTGATATCATTCTCTTGATCATTTGGTGCACCAACAGGAGAGAAAAGTTCTTTTAATAACATATTACCATTTCCTACATGACCAGTAACGTGCTTTAGTACGTGGTCCTGGGTTTGAACAATTATGTCTAGCACGGAAACTTTTACGTCTCTTTGGGTTAGACTTCTTAATACGCATATTAGGATCACCAAAATTTACTTTCTTAATGTTTTTAGTTTTGGGATCTCTTACATACACTTTAAACTTTTTGACATCACCTCTAGTTGGCTTGCCAAGTGAAACTTTACGCCCTTGATATTCTGCTTCTTCTACAGGAACATCTTCGTGCCACGGCAGATAGCCGTAGTACTCAAAGAACTCTTCACCATTAAAGGTTTGCTCTTCAAGATCAGACATCTCTGTTACAGTTTCATTTTCAATTGATTCTAATAATTTCAATAGATCGCGCATAGTATACCTCTCTTTACAAGATTATACTGTATTTAGCGTTATTAATCAAACTTAGTAGTTATAAAGGACCTGGACTATTTGTCCGTCTTGAACGTTATGACCCACTCTTAGCCATATAAATTTGCCTGTAAACGTCTGTGTACCTATGTAATCTTCTATTCCTTGGCCGTAATAAGCACTATCACCACCCCATTCTATTACATCTACCCAGTCATTTTCACCTGGCTCTTCTTCTAGTGTGCCTTGCACTTTAATAGCACCCTGAAAGGCATTGACATAGTACGCAACCGTATGCACACCGTCATTGTTTTTATGATATCCTGCACCCTTCTTCTTGCTGCCATATGTATAGGCTGAATCGGATACAATTGAAGTTACAGGACCTAATAGTTGTCTACTCTCGCTCATACTACTATTTACCTGTTTTTATATATTTACGCACAGTGCCTAAGAGGTCGTTACAGCGCAATCTAAGCATCAGTAGTGTACTTTCCGTATCAACGTATATCCAACGTCTAGTGTTGTATACATCGCGTTTAAGAAGCCAGTTATACGTAGCATCGGTAAATGCAATAGCAGGCTTCCTTGACTTACACCATTCTGCTAAACTTACAAGTTCATTATACTTTAACGATGTAGGAGTTTTAAGATCTACTTGATAATTGTACATGCTGTGTGGTAATTCTTTTACAAATATTTCTTGATTGCTATCAAGCAAAGTGTCTTTCATACCAGGAGCAGGCTCGTGCCTGTTTCTAGTTATATCCGAAAACTCATAACAAAGTGTTTTGTAGAGTGTTTTGTTATTTGTATACACGTCTAGTATATTTGTTTCAATTCGAATAGTTGCTTCATTCTTTGGTACTGTATTAATAATACCTAAAAAAGATATCCATGTTTTCCCATGCTTTAATATTGAATGAGCATTCTTTGTTCGCCAAGATTGGGTAGTAAACATAGCATCATCTGACTGTGGAGGTGGTCGTAAACCAGTCGCAAAGTCCAAGATCTCTTGATGTCCTAGTGTACGTAAAGCATACGCACCTTCTAATCGTAAGCTAACCTTGTAGATATACTTGTTATAAAACTTCTTTTTAGTTTGTTTTGCTGTCTTAAGCATCTTTACCAGCCTTGGCGGCTAGCTTTTGTGCCTTCTTCTCTTCTTTAGTTAGAGGCTTAGGCATAGGTGTAACTGTAAATGCAGGTTCGTTATTTTCAATGTGAACAGCAACTTTACCACCGTCAACTAAATCTCCAAACAATACTCTTCTACTTAAAGGTGTCTTTATAGTTTTGTCAATCAGTCTGCTTAATGGTCTTGCACCCATCTTAGGATTGTAACCTTTTTTGGTTAACCAGTTAATAGCGTCTTCATCAAGTTTAATTGCAATGTGTTTTTCTTTTAACTGTGTATTCAATTCACCAATAAACTTATGAACAATACTCTTAACATTGCTAGTAGATAATTTAGCAAATTTAATTGTGCCGTCTAATCTATTTCTAAATTCAGGAGCAAAGTATTTTTTAACTGCTTTATCATCTTCAGAATCTTTTTCATTATCAGCAAAGCCAATTAATTTAGATTCGTTATCAGCAGCACCTAAGTTACTTGTCATAATAAGAATAGTGTTACGGCCATCTGCACGTTTGCCATTTGACCCTGTAACAAAACCGTTATCCATAAACTGTAACAAAATATTTGATACATCTTTATGTGCTTTTTCAATTTCGTCTAGCAATAAAATAGCATTTGGTGTTTCTTGCAACTTGTTAATAAGTTGCCCAGCATCATCATCAAATCCTACATAACCTGGAGGTGCACCAATCAATCTTGCAACACTGTGCTTCTCTTGATACTCACTCATATCAAAGCGTATCAATGTCATGCCCATTTTGTTTGCAAGTTGTTTTGCTGTTTCTGTCTTACCTGTACCAGTTGGACCTAAGAATAAAAAACTACCGATTGGCTTATCAGGATCTTTCATTCCACTTTGTGCAACAAAGATCTTATCAAGAATAGTATCAACTGCTTTGTCTTGGCCAAACACTGCGTCTTTCATAGCAGTATCAAGTCCAGCAAGATTATTACTTTCTTTTTGTGATATAGTTTCAAGAGGCATACTAGTCATTTTAGCAAGTTCGTATGTTACTTGTTCAATATCAACAATCTGTACAACTTCTTCTGTTTCTTCAGTTTCGTTTAACTTGTATCTTGCTGAAGCACAGTCAAGAATATCAATTGCTTTATCTGGCAACTTCTTATCAGCCATATACTTAATAGATAAGTTTACTGCTTGTTGTATTGCTTCATTTGTAATTTTAACATTATGATGCTGTTCGTAGTACTTACGCAATCCTTTAAGGATTTTTACTGTAAGTTCTGGTGTTGGCTCGTCAATAGTTACACGTTGGAACCTACGCATTAATGCTCTATCTTTTTCAAAGTACTTTCTATACTCTTCCCAAGTAGTTGAAGCAATAACTTTCATGTTTCCTTTTGTAAGTGCAGGCTTTAACATGTTAGCAAGATCGTTTGATCCTTGACTTGCTGAACCAGCACCACTCATCATATGTGCTTCGTCAATGAATAATATAATTTTACCTTTACGCTCAAGTGCCATTAGTACTGCTTTAATACGTTCTTCAAAGTCACCTCTGTACTTACTACCAGCAACTAAAGAACCAATATCTAAACTAAACACTAAATGATCTTGAATAAACTTAGGTACTTTCTTTTCATGAATCTTACGTGCAAGTCCTTCAGCGATAGCAGTTTTACCAACACCTGGATCACCAACCATAAGTACGTTTGCTTTGCTACGTCTTGCTAATACTAATTCAATCTTTTCAATTTCATCGTCACGACCAATAACAGGATCAATAACTCTTTGTTTTGCTTTCATAGACAAGTTAACACAGAATTGATTAATAATTCTATCTAACTGATCTGGACTTAGATTGATTTCTTCGTCACCGCCAGGCCCATCATACATCTCTTCTCCGATGTGATGTGCTTGGAAATGCTCTACAAACTTCTGCTTATCAATACCGCCCTTTGCTAAGAAGTAAAATGCAAAAGAATTTTTCTCGCTCATAACACTAATGATTACATCAGCAACTTCGATTTGGTTACGACCGCTAAACAAAACCTGTGTAAAGCATCTATTCAATACACGTTCAACTGATGCAGTTTTCTTAGGATTTATATTCTTATCCTTAGAAACTATATCACCTAAGTTATTTTTTAAGTAATGCTCTAAGTTCTTTTTAATAAAGTCAACGTCAGCACCAAATTCTTTAAGTCCGCCCGATGTATCTGGGTCAGCAAAAATTGAGTACACCAAATGCTCGATAGTAATATGCGTGTGCGTATGGTTTTGCGCAACTACTACAGAGGCATCAAAAATCTTTTGTAATTGTTTACTAGGTTCAATCATTTATTTTTGTCTCTTTTTTAATTTCTTCATAGCTAATTGTAACTTCAACCGACTCACTTTGTCAACAAAACAAATGCCATTTAGGTGATCTAATTCATGCTGAAAGCATTTAGCAAGATACCCTTCAACTTTTGCTTCTTTCGTTTCGCCTTTTGAGTTTTGATATTGTGCAACTATCATCTTAGGTCTTTGCAAATGTAACCATAAACCCGGAAAGCTCAAACAGCCTTCTTTATCTAACACTTGTTCTTCACTTGCTTCTAAAATGACAGGATTAAAAACACAGAACGGTTCTGGAAAACCTGGTACGTTTTTTGATCCTATAGCAAACACTCTCTTTTTAATATTTAACTGGTTAGCAGCAAGACCAATGCCGTTGTGATTTAGCATAAAGTTACACATATCAAACTCTAATTTTTCTGGGTCTAACTCTTCTTTATCAAAATCCCATACTTCACTAGATTCATTTAGTGCTTTGTGTAAGCCTAACTTATAATCTAAATCTAATTTATAGTCCATGTTTTATTTCCATAATCTTTTTACGTTGTTCGTCTGTGTATTCTCTTGGCATTAGTGCTTTAATTCTTACTAACAAGTTTCCTTTCTTCTTTGTTCTTATATTTGGCAAGCCTTCACCGTTACAACTTAGTGTAGTATCGGGTGGTGTGCCTGCTGGTACGTTTAATTTAATTTGTTTGCCTGAAAGAGTTGTAACGACTGCGTGTGTGCCTAACATTAAATCCCATATAAGGATTTTTTCTTCACATAGTATATTATCTCCGTAGCGTTGGAACCTGGGGTGATTGCGAACACGGATATGTACCATTAGGTCACCTGGTGGAACGTTTTGGACAGAATTATCTCCCATACCAGCATACCTTACAGTTTGACCTTCTTCAACTCCTGCCGGAACATTAATATCGATCAGTTTAGTTCTGCCTGTAGGAAGTTGTACTTCCATAGCAATTTGTTTACCGTTGTAAACATCTTCCATTGTTACATCAAGAGCAAGATCAATTTGTCTGTTCTGTGGTCTACGTTGCCCCATGTTAAAACCAAAGTTTCTAAATAGGTCTTCAAACCCGTTAGGATTCATTCCTTCAAACCCACCTGGACCGAATCCTTGTGGTTGAGGGTTATCATACTGCTGTCTTTTTTGCGGGTCTTTTAGAGTTGAATATGCTTCGTTGATTTGCTTAAACTTTTCTTCGTTACCACCCCTGTCAGGATGATGTTGCATACTTGCTTTCTTGTATGCTGATTTAAGTTCCTTGTCCGAAGCATCTCTATTGACACCTAGTATAGAATAGTAGTCCATACTAGTACTTATTTGTAATGCTTAGTAGGCTACTTCTTACTGGTTCCAGCGTATAAACCAAACCATGCAGCACCAGCACCAACTACAACTGAAACAAGTCCTGACTGTTCCATAGTAGCAGCCGTTCCTAATCCCATGTACCAATGTACAACCTGATATAACAAAACAATATACACTGTAATAAACAGTCTTGGAAATATTCTCCAACTGTCTACAGCTTTTGCAAGGTCAATCCAAGTTTGATATTTGTTCTTAGAACTATCAACAACATTGGTATCTACTTCAAGTTCAATGTTTACTTTTTTAGTTTGAGTTTCACTCATCTTCTCATCACTCATTTTCTTATCGCTCCTGTTTATTTACTTCCGATATATCCTGCTATAATACCGATCAATCCTGTAAGTGCCATTTTCATAAGAGTAATAACACTTTCGTCTACTGGTCTATTTTCTTGTAACGCTACATAGTAGTCGCCAATAATGATTACACCTAATAGTGATAGTACTCCTATTACAAGCATCATTATAATTAAGTCTTTAAGATTCTTAATCATTTCTTTTTACCTTCCAGCTTTGCTAGTCTATTTTCTAACTCGTCGATTTTTGATGTGATCTTAGGATACTTAACACGCCAAGCATCTGGATCATCTTGTAACCAAGTCCAACCCCAACGTACTGCTAGATAAGCAAGAAAGTTATCAAACTTTGCTACTGCCCATGTTGCCATTTTTGTGTCTTTAAACCAAAACAAGAATGCTGCGCCAAGTAGAGAACCTGCGATTGCTGTGTAAATCCACAAGCGATCAGTCGCCATTCTTTCTATCATTTCCCACATATTCGCTCCTAGTTAATTATAGTAGTATTTATTTAAAATGCACAATTAACTTCAGCTTTGGGCTTGACGTTAGGTAGTTGTTTGGTATTTGTTGATTCGATGCTTACATCTACGCCAGGTTTAAGTTTACAGCGTAGTTGTTGACAGGAGGCAAGCATAACTAAACATGCTATTATGATCGCCCTTGTTAGCACTATTTTTCTTCGGCAGTTTCGCTTTCGTAGTACTCTTTATAAGCATCAATGATTTTGTTTTGCTTGATCATGTATGCACGGATTTGTGCATAATTTTTTCTGAAGTTTTCGTAATCTTCGTCTGTTAATCCTATGATAACAGGATCAATGTTATTCTTTTCTAAGTCTGTAAATACTTGTTCTGCGTTTTCGCGATTAATTATGATCCAGCGAACTTGTTCTAGTGCTGCTGGTTCAGGTAAAGGTAAGTTTAATGGTCTGCGTTCAACTTCTGTTTTAAAAACTTCTAACGGCTTAATCGTACTACAACTAGTAAGTAACGTAGTTAGGATTAGCAAGTTCAGGACAAACAGAATTGACCTTTGACTTCTTTGTAGCATTTAACTCCTCTTCAGTTAACGGAGAACCGCCTATAATTTCAAAGCAACGTCTCTCGTGAACTTCATCTTTATTTAAAATTCTTTCAATGGACTTTGGTCTAGTTACTGATAAAGCCCCAATATCTCTCTTATCACCTGCTGCATTTAGTTTATTAAATTTTTCATTTAGGTTTCTATTTGCAGTTTCTAGTACTCTATTTAAGTCCTCAAGGTCATTTCGGACTTTAATAATGGCTTCAAAATCTTTTTTCTGCTGTTCAATTACAGCCTTTTGCTCATTGATGCCATCTTCTAGTTTAACAATGTTTGCTTTTGCTGTGTCAAGATCTTTTTGTAATGCTTTCACATACATAAATCCGCCACCTGCCGCAGCAAGTACAACTAGAATCATTGCTATTCTAATACTACTGAACAATGTTCTTCTCCACCTCGTTTAGTAAGTCTTGTACTGTTTCAATGTTAAATGTATCTTCTTCTGGAATATTGATTTCTAATTTTTTACAAACTTGATCAGTAACATCAACAATGTCAAAATCATCTCCATCTAAATCATCAATGAAATGACTTGCTTCAGTGATCTCTTTTCCAGTACCGAAATGTCTTTCCAGTACTTGCATGACTTGCTCTTTCCACATAATTTAATCCTCGTTAGTTTGTGCTTCGTATTTATACCTTGGATATTGACACACTACTATCTCTATTGGCTTATTGTCTCCATCCTTAAATGTTTCGACTAATCGGCCTTCGTGTTCTCTTCCACAGTTTTGACAAACTCCGGACATTCTACTCCATCAACTTAGCAAGGGTCTTAGGACCTACAATGCCGTCTGCAACTAAACCATTTTTGGTTTGCCACTCTTTAACAGCCTTTTCAGTACCAGGACCAAAGTCGCCGTCTGCTGCAATACCAAGTTTCTCTTGCATTTGCATAACTGCTGCACCTTTTGCTCCTACTCTTAAAATACCAACAACTGGTGCTGGTGCTTTACTAGGATCAAAGTTTCCACCTAATACATCTAAGAAATGTTTAAAATGTTTTTTACGATCTTCAAGGCCTACTGTTCCGCCGTTAACCTTTTTACTCATAGCAACAATATCTTGATTGTCAGCCATAGCATTAATATTTCTTGTGTCCCAGAACCAACATGCACTTTCTAATGCACCTTTGATAGTAGTTACATAATCAATTACTTCTTCAGCAGTCATGCCAATTGTTTTACCAAAGTCAGCATAGTTAGCACGACCAGTTAATTGAATAACACCTCTACCACGGAAACGCCAACCATCTCCTGATGCTGTATCTCCATTACCAATTCTATTTGCGTATGTTACGTTTGCAATTTTTTCTGGTTGTCTTGCATATTCGTTTGCATCTCTGCCACCACGTGCAAAGTATTTTCCAAATACTGCATCTAATGCTTTTGCACTATAGTTTAAATTTTCTTCAAGTACTCTAAAGTTAAGACTTTCGTGAGCGCATTGTGCTAAAAATCCTGCTGCTCTATCGACAGTATCAATTTCATACTTAGGAAGCATCTCAAGAAGTGCTTCATACCATTCGTCTACTTTACTGTTACCGTGCAATACTTCTGCACACATCTCTTTTGTAAACTCAAATTTCATTATTCAATCCTTTGTAATATCATGGACTTCTGTCCATTAGTAAATACGAAGTCAGCGCCAACTTTATTAATATTATAGTCGCCTAGTACTTTGCTTAACCAAAATGTTTCAGCAGAAGCATCTAAACCAATATCTGAAGTTGCATCAAGACCTTCGATTATATCTTTTGTTGCGCCCTCTTTAATCCATTTCATTTTAATAACATTACCGAAGGGCTTATAAAATGTAATGATATCATCTTTAAGTTCTAAGTTATCCATAAGTGTTTTAGTAAAGAAAGACTTAACTTCGTCTGTTCTTACTTGGGCTAACTTTGCTTCATACATTTGTTTGTCTGAAGGAATAACTTTGCTTAAATTTTCTGTTGTTGCTAACATCTTGTCGTTGTCTTTATAGTACTGAAACTTCCAATCTTCTATACCAGTTAGTTTAGTTACACCGTACAATAAATCTTTAATGTTTTCTGCTATTTTTTTATTTCTTTCAATCTCTACAAATACAGAATATTCACCTTCTTCGTTTTCACCTGAGCTAACATCTGCATCAAGTACAAATGAAAATCCTTTTTCGATAAACTCCATTAAATCTCTTGCTGGGTATCTATCTTTTGCTTGGAATGTTACAACGCATACATCTCTATCCTCTCCCATCTTTGATCTAAACTTATCTACTTCAAACATAGGATATACTAGATCTACTAAATCATTTTTACGTAGACCTTCTTCTAATACTTTATTGTGCTGCTGTGTCATCTGCTGGCGCCTCTTGTTGAGCTGCTACTTCTTGTGCTGGCTCAAGGTTCATATTAACTGCATTGTTCGCTAAGATATCATCTACTTTATTTCTATCAAGGTTCTTATAACCGCGATCAATATTCTTCATTAAACGTTTTGGCATGGCAATTTTAACCATCCAAATGTTATCGTAGTCGATTTTACCTTTTCTTGTACCAGGTCTAATATCGTCTACTGCTTTAATCTTTCTAACCTTAGCAATAGCAGATTCTGCAAAGCCTACTTTACAACCGTATTCTTTTAATCTTTTACCGCCTTGTGGCTCAGGCATATTTTCATATGGCCACATAAAAGTACATTCAACAAAGTATCGTGATTCGTTAGGACCAGCGACTAATTCACCATCTAGCCAGCCATCATAAACATATACATCTAACTCATCTAAAACACGTTCAAAGTCTTTTAGTATATTTAGGCTGTTATTTGAACCATAAATTTGTTCAATGTTTCCAATAATATCTTTAGTAGTTGCCATTTGAGATTTCCTGTTCTCCTATTGTTATTGTATTTATGCTCAAATTTAAACTAAGAGCTTTATATATGAATATATCGAGTAAATATTAGTATGTTCGAACACGGACTTAACATCGCTAATATAGGTATAACTCTGTGTTTGAGCCCAACAAAGCACGGAGGAAATGCTTAATATGAAGAGTAAAAGAAAACAATCTCACCACTCACAAAACTTCAACAACGTAATAAACATTAATGAAAAGACACGCAAACGTGTAGTCCTAACTCCAAAAAACAAAGCTCAAGAAACATACTTAGAAATGCTGAACAATGCAGATTCACATATTGTATTTGCATGTGGTCCAGCAGGTACGGGTAAAACCATGCTAGGTGTACAATGGGCTATTGATGCTTGGAAAGATGGAAACTTTGAAAAAATTATTGTTACGAGACCAGCAGTTAGTGTAGACGAACAACATGGCTTTTTACCAGGAGATCTTAATGAAAAGATGGCTCCATGGACAAGGCCAATATTTGATGTCTTTTCCGATAACTTCTGTCAACGTGAAGTCGAGCGACAAATGAGAGAAAGTATTCTGGAGATTAGTCCTTTAGCATATATGCGAGGAAGAACCTTTAAAAACTCTGTAATAATTGCAGATGAAATGCAAAACGCAACGCCTAGTCAAATGAAAATGCTTCTCACAAGATTAGGTGAAGGATCTAAGATGGTGGTAACCGGTGACTTGCAACAGGCAGATCGCCCTAGCAACAACGGCTTACTTGAGTTCCTTGGGTTATATAATAACTTCCGTAACCATCAATATGTTGATATATGTCAGTTTGACAAAACGCATATTGAAAGGCATGAAGCAGTAAAAGAGATTCTAGAGATCTACGGAGATCAGTAAAAGATAAGGGAGCGTAAAACCTCCCTTATTCTTCTTGGAATCTATCGCGGAGTGAGTCTAAAAGCTCAATAAGCTCGTCTATGAGATTTTGATCTTGTTGTTGAGCTGTGTCAACTTCTACTTCTATTTTGATTTTCATTAGTCTATTTGTACTGCGGGTATAGCTTTAAATAATTTTGTTTTATCTTCTTTGTAGTTCTCTTTTGCAAAGTCTATATAGTCTTCCATAGGTGGTTGTTCGTCTGCAATGTTTGGCCAGTTAGCGTCATTAGAAAAATATTGATTATGCTTAAACCATTTGTTATCTTCGTCATCAGTTTGCCATATTGCATCTTCAGGACATTCAGGAACACACACTCCGCAATCAATACATTCATCAGGATTAATTACTAGCATGTTTTCACCCTCATAAAAACAATCTACAGGGCAAACACTTACACAGGTTGTGTGTTTACAGTTAATACATTTGTCGTCAACTACATGAGTCATTTTATACTAGCCAATTATATATAGCCCTTAATGCTAATAATAGATACATACCTTCCATTAATGCCCTAGGTATATCTTTATCTTTAATACCAAAGTAAATCCACATTGCACAACTAACTGTAGCAACTGCCCAGCCTATCCATTGTGTTTCTGGATTAGCGTCTGAAAGAATAAAAGCAGCAATAATTGCAAGTAAGAAACCAACCCACCTAGGACCATCTATGTCGTGGTAGTATCTTATCTTCATAGTCTTGCTAACTTAATTAATGTTGCAGCCAAGTTAATCTCTGGATCAGCAACAAGTGTATGATCTACTAGTCCTTGTTTAATAACAATTACTGCTGTGTCTTGTTTTTCTTCTTCACCGAATATTTCTAAATTATCATAAAGCCAACGATAGATCTCTTCCATTTCCTCAGCACGTACTTTACCACAAAGCAGTTTACGTGCTTGTGTAATCTTACCTTCTTTAAATAGTTCAACCATTTCAAACTTCCAGTCAGCTTCACCTTCGTCACCTCTAGTAGGCGAACTTAGTTTAGTACCACTGACGTTTTGTTGCACCATATTAATACATTTACGTAAGTCTGGGTATGCTACCTTAACATAATTATCAAGTGTATCTAATTCAAACTCTATGTTTTCTTCAACAAGAATAGTTGCAACCCTTGCAGTAAATTCTGTCTGATCAATCTTCTCAATATGAAAGCCTTGACACCTGCTGTGAATAGCAGGAATAATTCTATTAGGGTAGTTACAAGTTAAAACAAATCTTGATGTGCTATGATATTCTTCCATAACACCACGCAATGCCGCTTGTGCATTAGGCGACAAGTAATCAGCCTCATCTAATAGTACAACCTTAAATGGACCAAATGGAATAGTTTGTACAAAGCCTGTAATCTTATCTCGAATTTCATCAACAGAGTTATTTCTACTAGCATTAAGTTCTAGTACATCATATCCTTCAATGCCTAGTTCATTAACAAGCATCTTTGCCATAGTAGTTTTACCGATACCGGCTGCGCCACTAAACAACAAATGCGGAATACTTTCATCTTTGACCCATGCTTGTACCTGTGCTTTCTGATGATTGTCTCTAAAAACATAATCTTCAAGTTTCTTAGGACGATACTTTTCTACCCATAACTCTTTCATTCCGACTCCTTAATGCGTTTTCTCAAATTAGTTGTACTAAATGAGTGTTGTCTTTTATTATAGTGTATTTTAATATTTTTGTCAACACATATTTGTTTGGCAGTAAAGTCTTTATCTTTGTATTCTTCACCAATAAAACGTATATCTATTCCGTATGTAAGAAAAATGTCCGTTAAGTCTTTTTCGGATTCATAAGGAATAATTTCGTCAATATACTTACAACCTTCAAGTTGTACATAACGCTCAAACACACTTTGGATTGGCTTATTCTTATTGGGTCTATCGATTGTAGGATCTGTTTGCAAACCAACAATCATATAGTCGCAGTTTGCTCTTGCTTCTTTAAGCATAGCAACATGTCCACTATGGAACAAGTCAAATGATGATGCTGTAAACCCTCGTGTCAAAGATCACCTTCTTGTCTGTTTTCTGAATAGTGAACATCAAACTCACCACCCGGATAACGCTTCTTTAATTTGTTAACATTCTCTGCTACGACCTCATTAGGATCCAGCCCCAATGCACGGCAACTATTGACCCAATACCAAATAATATCGCCAAGTTCTCGTTTAGCATGAAACTTAGTTTCATCGTCCATAGGTTTACCTTGAAATATACATTTCTTAACAATTTCTGCAAATTCGCCTCCTTCTGATGCAATACCAATAGCACCTGTCATTAATAATGAAATATTAACTTCGTCATTTAATTCATGTAAACGAGCCTGTGTATAAGCCCAATCGTTTGATTCTTCTGATGTTACTTCTTTTACAAAGTCTTTATACTTGTTTAGATCTACTGTAGACATCTATATTTCCTTTACTGTTTATTGCTTTATTATATAATAGTACTTTATACTTGTCAACCCCTAAGGTAAATATTTTTAACAGCATTCGCTGGTTAACAGGAGAACAACCCATGATTAGAAATCTTTCACTAAACCTTGAAGTAGGACAAGAAATCCTTGTCGGTAAAAACAATAAACGTGCTAGAATTACGAAAATAGAGTTCCATGAAAAATCAGGGGAAGTTACAATTAATACGACCCAAGGCCCACGTAAGGCCTTGACGTTTAGATTAATGCCGGATTTAGAATACGCTTATTGAGCACCGAAGTCACCTGCGTCAAATGTAGCAGTGTCACCATCGCTATAATGTTGTCCCCAGTAGGCTAATTCAGGTTCAAAGTCGTCTGTACCAACAGCAAGAATTGCAGACTTTTCAACTTTTTGTATCTCGACCTCACCTAGGTCGGGATCGTCTACCTTTATCTTTCTTGTCCAACGACCATGTTCAATTAAGATCCAATCGTTTTTTTGGTAATCGTCTTTGTTCTCAGAACCTTTATCGTAGACTTTTGCCCAACGACTTTTAACACCGTGTGCTTTTGCATCGTCAGCGGCCATGATAATACCGCCTTTAGTTTTAGTTTCACCGAAATGCATTCCGTATACTAAAACATCATCGTGGAGGGGAGTGAGTTTACCTTTGATCATTTGCCTTGTCCTATCTAAAAATTTATTTTTTTCTACTTACAATTTCTTCTTTGATTGCTCTTGGATTCTGCTTATAGTAATCTGATAGAACTTCTTCTCTTGTTCTAACAATTTTTCCACCTGCGCCTAACTCGTCGCCACGTGCATTTACTTTAGCATTACCAACTGCTGGAAGTTCTTCATTTTTGAGATTAAGTTTCTCCATGTCAACTTCCTTACCTCTCATACTTCTTACTAGTGCCATTATATTTCTCCTTTAAAGAATTCATTTAGTGGTATATTGTATTTAATACTATCTACCTTGTGTACCCCCATTAAATAGAGTACAAAACTAGCAACACTACTACCTCTACCAACACCCCAAACAATATTCTTTTCTCTAAGTGTATCTATTATATATGCCATCTGTTTGAGTAGCGGAAATAAATCTCGCTTCTCATACTCTGCTAGTTCTATATTTACACGTTCCACCTCAGTATCATTCGAACATTTGGCTAACAAATGTTGCTTAATGTCCATGTCTTGATATTTGTAAGGAAGGAACCAATTGGTAGAATCTATTGATTGTTTAGGAAGAGGATAGTTAAGAAACTCTTTTTCTATCTTATTTTTGTATTTGCTTAGATCATCATTGCACACACAGTTCTCAAGTATGTCAGGGCCATACTTAACTATGCCTTTAATTAGTTGATCAGTAGTATTATTCTCAGTCCACATTTATTAGTTGATCCAAATCTTTCTCTTGTTCTTCGTCAAATTTTGCTTGTATTGCTCTCTGACGTAGTTCATTTCTATATATTGTAACAAAAGTTTGAAGTTGTGTCAACAGTTGATTGTTCCCTAAACGCTGGGCTTGGTAATATTTTTTGTTCAATTCGCTTAGTTTAAGCTCTACATCACTAGTAGATACTTCGGATAAGTTTTCTTCTAATGGATGAAACATATTAACTAAATGTGCCCAAATGCCTCATGTAAATGAACTCTTGGCTGTGTCGCCAAACTTCAATAAACACAGGATCTGTGGTAGAAGTTAATGTAAGTGATGCTGGAAAAGCACTATCTTTCTTAATTACAGTGCCGCCTGTAGTTGTAAATGTTACTGCTCTGTCACCAACACCTGAAGCGTATAGTTCCAAAGTTACTTTACTTACTCCACCTTGTGCTGTTGTTTCTTCACCATTTGCAGGATCTCCTGCAAAGTTTGTGAACTGTAAGTTAAGTGCAGATGATGCGTTAATAATAAAATAAGAGCCAGTTTGGTAATCAATTTCTGTCGTTGTTCCGCCAACAAGTGGTACTGTACCCAAATTATTAGTTTTATCTCTGTTATTTGCCATAACAGCTCTAGTAACTTGATTAAGTTGAAAGTCATTAATGTATGACCCACCGCCTGGATTGGATAATCTAGCGGCAGTTGACTCAAGACTAGTAATTTCAGTCTTGGCTGTGTTTAAACTTGTTTTAATAGTATCGAAATTATCCCTGAATGTTTGGGTGTCGTTATCGGCACCTGCTACAGGAAAGTTTTCGTTTATGCTCAAATAATTTATATTACTCACGGTTTCTTTTCTCCACGTTGCGGGAATACAAAGTATTTATCCTCAATTTGTCCGTCAACTATATCTATTATATAGCGATCTGCAACAAAGTTAATAGACTTAAAATCAAACGCTTTTTGCTTGATTCTAGCTAAAATACTGTCAGCCTTCCCTGGTTTTGTATAACACAATACTAGTGCTTTGGTAAATCCAAGTTCATAAGTCTTTGTTTCTTGGATACTTCTCATCCATAAAGGCAAAAACTCTCTGTCTCTTTCCCCAACAGTTTGTATTCTCTTTCTCATGTTATTTACTGAATTAGGAAAAATTCTTTGATGATCTGAATCACTAACTAACGGAATATCGCTATCAATGCTAATACTGTCGTAACTAACAATAATTTTACTGTTAATATTGTCTTTTAGTTCTATTACTTGTGATATGCTTTTACCGTTCTTTTCAAGATCGTCAATTAGATCAACATAGACAACTTCATATAAAGTTGATTGTGTAGTTGGATCTTTAGCTACTGCTTTTTTAACATCGCCAAACGTAAAGCGTTTGTTATAGTGATTTTGGCCCATTGCAGAAACAAACGTTTGTGCTGTATTACTTTCAATACCTGCAAATAGTAATGCTGTTAGTTCACTTTGTACTCCGTAATTTTTATCACCATAACGATATATGTCATCAGGTTTAAAAACAGTAGAGTCGGTAATAAAGTTAAACCATGATAATCTTTTCTCTTTCGTTTGTAATGCTCTAACAAGTATGTTTGAGAATACTGTTTGATTATCAGCAACAACTTTTATTTTAAACTCTCTTAATGCTTCAGCAAAGTTTGCACCGTCTTGGGCTTTTATTGTAAACTTAAACTCTTTGTCAAACGATGTTCTTTCTTGATCAAATACTAAACTAAAATTTTTAGAACGAGTTGAAGAATCTTCGCCAGCACTATCTTTTTCATAAAATCTAGTTAAGCCTAACCCTTTATTGTCTTCAAATTGTTTTACTTTACCTTGTATAAGTCCTGTAGGCAAAAATTCTAAACCTTCAGGTAACTTTCCGCTCTCTAATGTATATAATATTCTACCGCCGTACAGTAAACTTTTTGCTTCGACGTATAAGTTACTAGGCTCATTGGGTTTAATACTTCCTCTGTCTGAAGGAGTTATCCATTCAATCGAACTTTCGATGTCACCAATAATATCTACATTGAATGTTCTTTCAACTGTTGAAACACCTGGTACCCAAAAATCACTATCTGTAGGCAATCTGTTTTGGTTTTGCACAGTAGCAATGTATATAATACCATCATAAACAATTGCTTCATTAACATTATAAATTCTAGTGCTACTCCAATCACCTACAAGTGTGTAATTAATTGTTGCTAAGTTTGCAGGAAAGTTTACAGCTCTCATGGTGAACTGATAGTTTTTAGTTACTGCTGCTTGATAAGGAACTTTACCAGAAAGGTCACCTGTTACTGTGTCAAGTGTAAGTCCAGGTGGTATAGCACTTGCAGTACCGTCTGGATTATTATCAACCAAGAAATAAGTTATTGTACCTGACAACGTAGGTGGATCGTAAACATCTAATGCAATAGTTACAAAGTTATTTGCTCTATACCTACCTAAGTAAGGATCTGTGATCCATAACGGTTGTCTGTTACCACTGTTGTCTGCTTGGAATAAATTTGTATCAACTTGTAGTAATGTGTTATCTGCTTTTAAAAATTCTTCAGTAACAACATAAATTTTAAATGTTCTATGTATAGCGTTAATGCCGTCAGTGACTGCAATACTAAAAGTATATTCTCTACTTAACTTTCTAGGTATCTGACTTCCTTCTGCATAGTCAAATCGTTGTGTGTCGTAAAAGTACGTATCAAACCCTGTTGATGTATTTTTTGCAATATCGAGAGGAACAGTATCAAAAGAATGTGTATCGTATGCACCAGTGTTAGCTGCATTGTACTCTACAGCCTGCACAGGCTCCGTAAAACCGCTGATCTTTCCTGTTTGGGACAATGACAAGCCAGGAGGTAAAAGACCGCTGTTAGGCACCAAATAATAGCTTAGAACCTCCCCTGCTGTAATATCTTTGTCTGTTGCTTGTAATTGAAAATCTATCTTAGAATCGTCAAGTGCAAAGTATGCTTCGCCAAGCCCGACATTTAAATATCCTCTTTCTGTAATCCATTCTGGAAAGTCTGCACCAGTAATTGACATACTAAATGTTCTATCCATACAGCCACCAGTAGTGTCATCTGCTCTAATAACAAATTTCTTAGTTGTATGTTTTGTAACTTCTCCAGGCGCACCTTTGATGACACCATCGGATAATACACAGCCTGTAGGAAGTGTACCAGCAATTATAGAAAATGTGATTGGGTTAGAAGTATCTGTAGATGCCTCTATTGGAATGTTGACTGTGATCCTTTCTTCGAAAGTACCTAAGTCTCCTGCTGGCGTTATCCAAGTAATTGCCATTTAGACTTCGCTCCCTATATGCCGCCAACATCTAAATTGATTCCTGAATCATACGTTAGTGTACCAAAATCAATATTAGATCCTTGCAGTGCTAATTGTATGGCATTTTCAAATCCTGAAGCTCCAACAGGTCCGAAATCGTATGTTGTTAAGTACTCAGTTACAGGTACAATAGTTTTAAATTTAATAGTACTACCTACAGCGGTAACTTCAATATCTTTGAAACCGTTTTCTGATTGTGGCGCACTAGTACCTTCTAGAGTAATTTGTTGATGCACGTTTGCCAACATACTACCACTGTCTGTATCAATTCTTGTAAATGCATCTGGTGCTGTACTAGCAACTATAATTGCCTCAGGACCTTCATCAAGTTGCATTTTAGCGCCAGCTACTAATTTTCTAAAGTTTAAGTTCGAACCAACTTTATCTGCAAACACACTAACACCATTAGCACCTGTATTGGTTGCTGTAATTGTTAGTTCTGCTTCTAGTGTAGAGAAGTTTGTATTGACTTTCTGGAACGCTGTTCGTAGATCGTCACCTAGCCCATCGTTTACAATATTACCTATGTTTATTAATTGTACTGCCATTTGTCACTCCTAATGTAGATCCGCCCAGCCTGCTGTACTGTCACCGTTTGCATCAGCAGCGTATCCTTGAAACTTTCCTGTTGTTGTATTATAGATCATCATACCTAACACTGGTGTAAGTGCATCTACTTCAGTCTGTGTTAGTTGTGGTGGCCCAACATATAATTCTGTAAAGTTAGAATTAATTTTTTCAAACGCCCCACGTAGAGTATCGCCTGTTCTATCGTTTGCGGATGTTCCAATGTTTACTGTAAGTTTTGCCATCTATCCGCTCCTATACCCAACCGCCGATTGCAATTCTGCCCCAGCCCGTACTCTTGCGGACATAGACATAACTGTCATCAACTCTAATTTCGCCAACTTCTGCTGCTTCTGTTTCTGAACCTGGAGCAGCACTGTTCGGTGCAATCTTACCTGTAACTGTGCCTGTTGCACCATCAATTACTACAGAAGAGTCATCACCAAATACTGAACCTCTAATATCAATAGTTGCAGTACCATTTAGCACTGCTGCTGGTATTGTGCTGCTAACAGCGTCTATTAGTAATGTACTATCATCGCCAAACACACTACCTTTAATGTCAGTTACAGGACTTCCTGTGTACGATACTTCGCCTGTTGTAGCATTGTACATTAGCATAGTTGTACCAACTGCATTTCTAACTGGTTTAACTATAAACTCGCCTGTTTGAGTTGTGTTTAATTCAGTCTCTGTTTGGGCATTAATCACAATTGTATTTGCGTGTTGATTTAAGTGACCGGCTCTTTCACCAATTGCGATTGCATTTCCGCCTTGGCCTGATTGACCCGCTTCGTCACCAATTGCAATTGATGATGCCGCCTGGTTTGTTTCACCTGCTTGATGGCCGATTGCTACTGCTTCTTCGGCTTGTGAATTATATCCTGCTTGATAGCCAATTGCAACTGATCCTCCGAGTTGGGTAAGTTCACCTGCACGGTATCCAATTGCTATTGCAGCCGAACCTTGTGTTGTTTCACCTGCTTGATTACCAATTGCAATTGCATTTGAAACTTGGTTCTCTTCACCTGCTTGATATCCAATTGCAATTGCATTTGCACCTTGATTGTTTTGACCTGCTTCGTCGCCAATTGCCACGGCATCTTCACCTTGGTTTGTTTGGCCGGCCTGTTCGCCAATGGCTATTGCATCACTGCCTTGGTTTGTTTCACCTGCACTTGAACCAAGTGCAATTTTTGATTCACTTGTTCTTAAACTTGTTGTGTCTACTGCACCAACAATCTTACCTTCAACACCGTCAACTAGTAATCCTGAGTCGTCTGCAAACACTGATCCTGTAATATCAATCTTCGAATCAACTGCAATAGTAATCTTATCGTTGGGTGAATCAAGTGTAATACCAATACCGTAACCAGGTTCAAACGTTAAAATATCAGCAGTACTATCTGCTGCTAAACTTGTTTGTCCATCAACAGCAATCTGTTGGAATGTTGGAACTGCCGGAGCACCGTTTGAAACAGTCACAACACCTGTTGCAGGATCTGTTGAAACTGTAATACCAAAACCTTGTTGTACTTCTAACACACCTGTGTTAGTAAACTGCACAGCACCTGTTGTTGAACTAACAGTAACACCTTCGCCTGGTGTTCTTCCTGTTGCTCTGCCAGGAATGTTAGTTGTGTTTTGTGCAGATGTAACACCTGTGTTAGTGAATGTTACATTGCCTGTCGCTGAACTAACTGTAATACCTGTACTTGCAATTGCTTGTGTTACACCATCGTTAATAAATGTAATACTGTCTGCATCACTTCCTGCTACTAGTTGTACACCAGTACCACCGTAAAATGATAAAGTATCATTTGTATGATCAGCTTCAACAATGTCGCCATCATCTAAGTTGATGTATCTGAAATATCTTTTTTCTGGATCAATAATTAAGTCACCGTTAATAGTTGAACCAAATGGTAAATCAACTTTACCGCTTTCGCCTTTAACATGTGCTGTACCTAAATACAATCCGTTGTCTTCATTACCTGCTGTCGCTAGTGTTTCAGCAACGTGTACTTCTTTCCATTTATGTGTAGCATCACCTAAAACTTTTTGTGCATCGTCTGCTGGCTTAACAGAAGTTGTAAGTGCTTCTAAGTTAAGTGTACTAAATTCATTTAGTCCTTGTGTTTTACCACCTGATGCATATGCAGTAAAGCCTGTGCCATTAACTGCTGAACTAATTCCTGCATCTGTGTAAAGAGCAAAAGTGTTACTGGTTAGTACATCCGCATAATAAGTATTACCATTTAGTTGTGTCATACCTACTACATCTGTAATAGTTACACGTTGTCCGTCAGTAAGTCCGTGTGCTGTTGAAGTTGTAACTACAACAGGACTTGCTTGGGTCGTATTAGTAATTGTTTTTTGTTCGCCACCTGCAAGTGTTGCACCGATAGTTACAAAGTTTGCATTGACTTCATCTAATGCACTTTTAAACTTATCCCATAAAAGTGGTGGATTACCTGGCGTTATGTTTGTATTATATGCCATTAGTTTCTCCCTACCGCTACTTCAATTGTGCCTATATGATCACTATCATATGCTTCAATTGCTTTACCAATAATTGTACCTGCTCGTACATCGCTATTAGCTACTGTACCAACACCATGTATGCCTGCACACACAATTAAATCACCTTTTTCAATCTTGCCAACTACTTTACAAGGTACTCTACCTTGCAGTGCAACAAGATTTTTAAATCCAGGACAACCTGCGTACATAACATATGCTGCTCTATCTGAAACAACACCTGCTACTTTTGGATCTCCTGTTTTATTAGAAGTTGTAACTTCCTTGTCACCACCAAATACTAACACTGTTCCGACTTCGTATTCCTTGTCACCTTCGTAGTATTCTGCAAGGTCAGCTGCATAAGTTGCTTCAAACCTTGATTCACTTGGAGTTGTTCCTGTTAATGTCCAACGTCCTGTTACTGTACCTGCTGTAGTATTACCACCAGTTGTTAATGCTGTTGTAACAATTTGTGATGCTTCGACAGGTGCTAGTGATACACCGTTCTGTGTTCTAAACTTATGATAGTCGTTATCATATAAGTTTCTCTTATCTGTTGCAAGTGAACCGTTCTGTAAATATATACCACCACTACCACTTGAACCTGTATACAATCTTACGTAACTTGCAGATCCTGATGTACCATAACCTACTGATGTGTTACCGTTAATATTAAATGAGCTTGTAGCGTTCCAAATTCTTGCACTGGCATCTGCGTTACTATCTCTTTGAACAAGTTGACTTGCAGTTGCGTTAGCGGTTGCTTCGATAATACCGTAATCAACATCAGCTGTATTACTTGAACTACTGGTTCTTCTTAAGAAACCAGTTGTACTAAATTGTGTTTTCTTAACAGAGCCACCTTGATCAACAACAGTTGTCATTAATATATCTGCAGGAGCACTAGCACTTAGTAAGTTATTACCTAATACACTCTTACCAGTAACGTTTTCTAGTTTTGCTTTTGTAATTGTGCCATCAGTAAGTGTTACCCAACCGTTTGTAACAGTAAAGAATGTATTATCAAATGCTGCAATACCTTTGTCAGCTTGTGTAATACCGGTATCATTTGCACGTACTTGAGCATCTGACATGTTCAACTTGCTTTGTTCTATTGCAGCACTAGCATTAACATCAGCGTTATCAATTACGCCTGGTTGAATCTGTGCGTCAATTGTATTTGCAGTTGAATCAATACCTAAAGCAATATCACCTACAACAGATGCATTAATAGCATCGTTGTTATTACCTGTGAATACAAGTATATCATTTGCTTCAAGATTGCTTAGTGTAAATTCTTGTAAGTTACCAAATGTTAAGTTTCTTAAGTTAACTACGTCTTGTGGCTGTGTTGGATCACCAACATTGATCAGTTTAAATCCACCTTGATCAATTGGGCCTTTCATAGCCAGTGAACCGTCCAGCGCCATAAAGCCACCACTGATTGGTGGAATTAAGTTTGCTGATGTTACTGGAGCACCACCGTGTGTGGTACCAAGACGTCTTTCAATGTAAAGTCTGGTTGCGTTTTCTGTTGGTACTGTATCAACAGCGTTATCAGTCATACCAGAGTCTGTACTAAATTCTGAAACAGGAACACCACGTTTAAATCCAATACCGTCCAAGTTACTCAATGCAATAGCTGCTGAGAACGTAACCTGTCCTGTACCTTGGTCAACTCTAAAGAACGGTCCAACGTTGAAGTTACCAAATTGGTCTGTGGTTACATAGAACACACGTCCAACGTTTCGTTCATCTGTTTCTGTATCAGGGTTGAACGCATTAACTGATGGTCCATAAATCTCTGTTGGGTAGTTGGTATCAGCATATGATCCTGTACCAATCTCAAGTAAGTCATGAGATGTAACACGAGTCAATGAAATTCTAATTGTTAGTTTACCATTAGCACCATCTGTTCCTCTTGCTACAGCAGATTTAACTGTATATGATGCTTCATACTGTGTAAGACTATCTACTAATGGCCTATCAAGAGTAATCCTTGCCCAAGGATTACCAACTACGGTTTCATCTTCAAACAAGTCAATTACATAAACTTCACCGTTGAAGTTAAATGTACTTCCTTGTACCCTTGATCTTTCCTGAGGAGCAACAGCAACAATAGCAAATGAACTATCGCCTACAGCACCTGTTGGTGTATAGTACGAATGTGTTCCACTTTGAACACCTGTTGTATCAACTTGTACTGCGCCTGACAGTGTTGGATATGCTACACTTATTGTAAATGTGTTTGCATCAAGAACTGTGTGTACAAAGTAATGTGTACTTGTGTTAATTCCTGTTGGTAATGAACCAGTTGTTGTGAAAACAATTGGATCACCTTGTGTAAAGTTATGCGTTGTTTTTGTAATAACAGCCGGAGATGCAACAGATATTGTACAAGTTTCTGTTGTACCTGCTTTTGCTTCGCCTGGCTTGTACAGTGTTAAGTCAATATAGTTGTAGTTCTCTCTAAGCGTTGTAACAGTTAAGCCTTCAATAATAGCTGAATGTGTACCTGTACCTGTATCTGTTGTAGTTACAGGTGTCGAACCATTAATAGCACTTGAAAGTTCAAAGTTTGTTGCGGTTAAGTTTTCTTCTCTAACCCAATAAGTTTCACCTGATGTAATTCCTGCTGGTAATGTACCTGTTGAAGTAAAGCTCAATCTATAGTTGAATAATTGTTTATGTGGTACAACACATTTAATAGTTGGTGTACCGGTCGTTAGTACTAGTGCCGCGCTTCCAGCACTTGTACTTAAAACTACTTGATCGTATTTTGGAACACTAATAACATGATAAGTTGTACTTGCAGTTATTCCATTTGCAGTTGATCTTGGAACAATAGTATCGCCAATAATTAATCCGTGATTCTGACTAAACGTAGCAACATTAGTAGTTGCTGTTGTTGCAGTAATAGTTGCAAGGAATGTACCTACACCTGGTGCTGCTGCTGTAAATTCTACTTCATAGTTACCTCTTGAATCAGCTGATGACTCAAACTGTAGAACACGATAAACATCTGTGTATTCTTGTAGTATCAAACCAGTTGATGGTCTTGTAGCAACGTCAACAAGTTCACCTGTTAACATAACCTGCGAGTTAGAACGCAACGACATTTTAGCATTGTCTGGAATAACAGCAAACAATCCATCGAAGTTACCAGTTGAGTCACTTGTTAAATTAAGTTTAGCAACACCAGCTGGCAAGTCATTAGTTGAAACTGATGTTACAGGATATCTATAAATTACATTACCATGATCAACTTCAAGTTCTGAGTTGTTAAGTGGCGTGTAGTCGTATCCGTCAACATAAAGGAACAGTCCACCTTGTGTGTTTGCAAATCCTGCACTTGGGAAATAACTGTAAACTGTTTGTGCAAGGTCATTGTATAATGAAGTTGGTGTTGGAACCTCAAGTGGATCCGAACCATCTGCAACCAATGCATAGATACCATGTGCAGAAGAACCACCAACGGATCTAATCTGCGCACCGTTAAGTGACATGTACGATGCATAACAGTAATATGTAAACATCGAAACTGCTTCTGTTAAACCACCGTTGGTTGCAAGTAGGCCGTAACCCATATCAGCAACCTGTGTAAAGTCATTTGATAGCATTGATCTGTTACCAGGCATCAATACTTCATAAATTCTTTCTATTGAGTGTGTTCCGCTACCAGCACTTGTTGTTGCAACTGATAAACCACCTAGTGAAGTACTAACTTGGAATGTGTTAGTTGTTAAATTAACACCTGAAACAAAGTAATCTGTACCAACAACTAATCCAGTTGGCAATGCACCTGTTGTTGTAAATCTAACAACAGCACCTTCTTGTAATTTGTGTGCTGATGAAGTAATAACAGCAGGGTTAGCATTTGTAATTGTAGCAGTAACAGGTCCAGCAGTTCTAGTAAATGGTGTAGTTTCATCTAAGATAAATGATGCTGAAGAACCGTTCTTGTTAAAGACAAAATCTCTAACGTAGTTTACTCTGAATACTGTATCATCAACAATAAACGAACAAGGAAGTTGTGGTGTTCTGTCTAGTCCTGTTACTTCAATTCTTGTAGGTGATGTAGATGAAGCGTGTCTAAATTGTAAGTTACCAGCAAAGCCGTCAACAAACATACCACCTGCAAACGTTTGTGCGTTTTTGGATTTTGAGAATGATGCTGATTCTTGACAGTATGGTGACTTAGCAAGGATTTGACCTTCTGGGTCAAGTACCATCATAAAGCCGCCATGCCCTTGACCTGTAACAGCTCTAATAATGTTAGCGTCATTCATTAAGAATACGTCTAACTTGTCGTTCTCTTCTGGATAGTTAACACTACCTGATCCGTCAATTACATCTTCAATAGCATCAAATAGTTCAGCAACAACTGCTTGTGTTCCTGTTTCTGCTGTAAATGATGTATCAATAATCTGTAGTGCTGTAGTTACTGTTCCTGGAAGTGCTAAGTTTTGTACAACATAATCAATTGCTAACTGCGCTCTTTCAAGTCCTGCAATTGTTTGTGAAAGTTGTGTAGTAATTGCTTTCCGACCACTTGCAGTCTGATAATATTTTAAACCTGCGGAAATAGTTCTATTATATCCGCCGTACTTCAGGTCGAATATCATAGCATCAATAATTAATCCTACATCACGTTTACATTGTGTTTTGATATATGTATATGTGTTTGTAAATGGTGCAATGTTTCCAGCAATTTGCGTATCGATCCAATCAACAACTTCGTTTTGAATGAATGATTTATTAAGTTTGAGAAGTGCTGCTGACTTTCTGTAAGCACCTTTATTATCAATTTTAGGGTAAACTGGTTGTGTTGAGTCTGATAGATAATGATGACCATACAATTGCGTAGCAGTTGTCAACCCATCGATATTTGTATCTCTTCTAAATTTCTGGAATGCCCAAGGAGAACTAGAAGTTCCCGGTTTTGGCTTAATAAGAACACGTCTAAACTCATCACCAATGATTGCAACGTTCTGCGGTACTTTAAGTGGATAGTTTTCTTGATAAATTCCACTTTCAACAAGGACTGCAATTTGAACTTGGTTAGTAATATCACCATATGAAATAGGTTCATCAATTAAAAATGTTCCATACTTAATATCTACATCAAATATCTCGTTACCGTTACTATCTAATGATCCGTCGTGTGCAAGAATCTGCGCAAGTGCGCCTGATGTTTCGCCACGTAAGTGTAAACCTTCTCTAATATCTCTTGTTCTAAATGCTACCGGAGTATCTGTTAATACATCACCTGTGTAGTCTGTACGATATCCATCTGTTTTTAATAAGAATCTTGGCAAGTCAACTTGAACAGTTCCAACTGTTGTAAATCCACTACCTGCATCTGCAATATCAATACCAGTAATAACACCACCGGATATAACTGCTGTACCAAAAGAACCTGTTGCTCCTGTTCCTACAACACGTACAGATACTAAACTGTAACTGTTACCACCACTGCTAATATCAACACCGTTTACTTTATATGTTACATCAAATGTAGCACCTATACCAAATGTTGAATCAGAAGTTGTAACAACGCCGCTTGTTCCAGGTAAAACTGTGTAATCACCTTGTGCTACAAGTTTAAATGTTGTAATAGCACCTGGTGTTGTTGCTGTTGATAATACTTCAATAGTTGCATTTGAACCTGTACCACCTTGCAGTGTAATAATATCGCCTGCTTGATAGTTTGCACCTGATGCATTCATAGTAATAGTATCAACACTCATTCTTGCACTACCAACAAATCCTGCACCTGATGAAGGTGACGTATCAATTTGTGCAAGTGTTACAGTGCCTGAGCCGTTATTAAATGTAAGTTGTTTCTTATAAGGACCAATATCGTCTAATGATTCTAATACTATTTCTTCAGCACGTTTTAATGCTGCTTCAATTGTTTTATAAGCATAAGCAAGAGCTCTACCTTGTAGTTCTTCACTTACACCTACTCTTTCGTCTTGACCTGATGTAGCAACATATAGATTTACCTTACTACCAAATGATGCATTATCAACATATTGTTTAGTTGCAGCAATCAAGCCGTCATATAACTCGTCATCTGAAGGTTCTGGGCTTCTGCTTAAAATTAATGGACCAGTCATTGTACCAAATGCTACGTTTGGATTACCTGTTGACGGATCAATAGCATCAACACCTGCTCTTGAAATCTTTGTATCTACATATTCTTTGTTTGCTGCTTCATCATCTGAAACAGGAGTATTCATATCTTTAATACGGTATGTGTTACCACCTGATGCAACAGATAAGTTACCACCTAGCTGTGGGCTAGGGTCACCTGAGATTTCACTAAACTCAGTCGCAACAATAATTTGGTTTGAATTTGAAGTATCATCTACTGTGATACCTAAACCTGCTGTAATCTGCTTAAATTGTAATCCGTCTGTTGTTGGATTAACTGCTAGTACAGCACCTTCTTGACCTAAAAACGTAGTGGGTGTATCGTCAAGTGCAATAAAAGTAAGTTTTTCGCCAAGTCCTAGCGAGCTATATAGTTCTTTAAAATTATCATTCGTCTTACGAAACGAATCTCTAATACTATCGCCGGTACCGTCGTTACCTATTGCGCCTATATCTACAATCTTACGTGCCATCTACTAAGTCTCCAAGTATCTTATTCCTAATGTATTTAGCCAATAATTTTACAAGCCTAATGTAAAATAGTAAATACATGCATGTTCATTAAAACTGAAAAAGTACATACTCACTATAAACGGCAGAGTAAACTTGGCAAAAAACACGAATATCTTCGTGAAAAAACTGTTGTTCACCTACAGTGTGATAACTGTGATACTGTATTTACCAGGGATCTAAAAAAGATGAACTCAAGCCGGTTGAACAACAACTACTTCCATGTGTGTACTAACTGTGATGCTAAACGTTTTGCTCAACGCAAAGGTGTAGAACAGAAACAAGTATGGGATTTGCCTGCAAACACAGACTTACCTTTATCTAAATTCTAGTAGATCTACTAGTAAGTTCTTTTTTTACTTTTACTATAGTTTTAGGCTTTGCATTACTGCTACCTATATAGTCTACTAGCTCTTGTGTAGAGGTACACTTCATGTAAAAGTGTTGAGTTTCAGTTTTACCTGTGGATTTATTTCTAATTTTTTGTGATGGTTTAAATTTTACTGGCATTATTCTGGACCGTTATTGTGTTTTCTTTTTAATTTTTTATTATCCCAATTCTCTATTGCTTCTTTGATTGATTCTTCTGCTAGGATTGAACAATGTAGTTTCAATGCAGGAAGTTCTAAAGCATCTGCTATATCTTTGTCTTTGATTTGTTGTGCTTGTTCAGTAGTTATACCTGTTAGCATTTCGACAAACATGTGCGAACTTGCAATAGCACTACCACAACCATATGTTTTGAATTTTACATCTTCAATAACATCGGTGTCAGGATTAATTTTTAGATCTAACTTCATTACATCACCACATGCAGGTGCGCCAGTCATTCCAGTAGCAACGTTTGGATCTTTAGGATCAAACCTACCAACTCCATTTGCCTCAGGATCATGAAGTACATTTTTAAATCTGTCTACTACTTTATTACTGTATGCCATAATAATTATTTACCTCGTTAGTGAGCGTTCCATTTAACCTTACTAAAGTCAACACCGTCCAAATACATATCCCACAGAGGAGATAGTATTCTAAGTTTGCCAATTACATTAAGCATTGTCTCTGCAACACTATCTACTTCTTCTACAGTAGTTGTTCTGCCAAAACTAAATCTAATGCTACTGTGTGCTAACTCGTCGTCTCTGCCTATAGCTCTAAGCACATAACTAGGCTCTAAACTAGCACTTGTACATGCACTACCACTGCTTACAGCAACGTTCTCTAATGCCATAATCAAAGACTCGCCTTCAACAAAATTAAAACTAATATTAAGTATGTTTGGTACTTTGTGATCTAGTGAACCATTTATGTATGATTCTTCAATAGTAGTAAGTTTGCTTAACAGTCTATCATGTAGCATTTTAATATGCTGTTTGTTCTTTTCCATTTCAAGTCTTGCGTACTTGAATGCTTCGCCCATGCCTACTATTTGATGTGTAGGTAATGTGCCTGAACGCATACCTCTTTCGTGTCCGCCACCGTGTATTTGAGCTCTAAGTCTTACTCTTGGTTTCTTTCTGACATACAGAGCACCAATACCTTTTGGACCATATGTTTTGTGTGCGGATAAACTCATTAAATGTACAGGAAGTTCTTGTAAGTTAAACTCTATTTTTCCTGTTGCCTGTGCAGCATCAACATGAAACATTATTTTGTTTTCAAAACAATACTTACCAATGCCTTCTATGTCATTGACAGTACCCATTTCATTATTAATATACATAATGCTAACAAGTATAGTATCGTCTCTAACAGCGTCTATAACCATGTCTGCTGTAACTATGCCATCTTCGTTAGGGTCTAAGTATGTAACTTCAAATCCGTCACGTTCTAATTCTCTACATGGATCTAGTACTGCTTTATGTTCTATCTTGCTTGTTATAATGTGTTTGCCTTTGCTTTGATAAAAATCTGCAATACCTTTAATTGCTAAATTATCTGCTTCGGTAGCGCCACTTGTAAATACTATTTCTTTAGGATCTGCACCAATTAATTCAGCTACATTTTTTCTAGCCTCATCAACAGCATCGTCTGCTTTCCATCCAAAACTATGACTTCTACTTGCTGGATTACCAAATTCACCTTCATCAGTCATGTACTTGACCATGGTTTCGACTACACGTTTATCACATGGAGTTGTAGAAGCATAATCCATATAGATTCTGTTACCCGATGACTCTGCATGGGTATCGATGGTCGCTGTGACATCTCTGTGTTGCTTATGATCCATTAATGTATATGATTTTTTAGTTTATTGTACAACAATTTAGTAATATTGTCAACCAACTGTATTTATACAACACAAAAAGACTATATGTAATGATTGGTTTTTATTTTTTATGCCGGGCCTAAGTGTATAAATACAGTATGACCATAAAGTTATACAGAAAAATAGTCATTGAAGCAGATACAGCTCGTGAAAATCTAGTGCAAGAAAAGTTGCCCTATGAGAAGAATGAGCTTGAAGTAATGAGCAGCGACACACTTGATTATCACTACGGCAAACTTGCATCAGCGTATGTTAAAAGATACAATGATAAGGATGGCGATGATGATTTTAATTATGGCGGTGCAAAATTACATAATTTGTTCTTCCCACAGTTACAACCTGTTTCTGCAGGTAATAAACCTACAGGCATATCGCAGGAACTTATTGATAGCAACTTTGGTTCTTTTGAAAGTTTCAAAGAAGAATTTTCAAAAGTAGCTATGGGCATTCAAGGTTCCGGTTGGTTGTACTTAGATACAAAAGGACGAATCAAAACAATTAAAAATCACGGTTATAAACGTGGAATGAAAATTGCTTTGTTAGTTGACTGGTGGGAACATGCATGGGCACTAGATTATCAAGCAGATAAATCAAAGTACCTTGCTAATATTTGGAAGATTATAAATTGGTCAGTAATCAATGACCGCATACAAGGAGAATAATATGAATCCTATTAATTGGGTAAAAGATAGACTAGAAGAAAGAACATCCTGGGACGGTGCAGTCCTTATTGGAGTTGGTGTAGTTGTTCTAATCGCAGGACCATTTGCGAAATTAGCAGCATATGCAGCAATCGGATATGGTATTTGGACACTATGGAAAAAACAGGACTAGTTAAATTAACTCAATCAGCGGTCGATCACATGACCAAGCTGATAGACGAACAAGGTAAACCCATCGTCAGACTTCAAGTCAAGGGCGGTGGGTGTGCCGGTTTTCAGTATGAATGGTCCATGACTGAAGCCTTAGAAGAAAAAGATGAAGTAGTTGACTTACCAAACGGTCAATTTGCTATTGATCAATTTAGTGTAATGTATGTTGCAGGTACTGAAGTTGATTTTATTAAAGAAGTGTTTGGATCCCAACTTATAATTAGAAATCCTAATGCAACGTCAAGCTGCGGCTGTGGCGAGAGTTTTGCGGCTTAGGTCATAATCTAACAAAGCCTTACTAGCAAGATTTTTTGCCTTGCTTTCGCACATAATATCTGCCGAGTCACGGAAGGACAAAGCCCAGTCATTAACTGTATTGTTAGGATAGTAATCACTATGGGCTCTAAGTTTTTGCTTTTTGTGGCCTGCCTCTAGTAACTGTTCCATGTTAGGCATTGTGTCGTGTGCAAAGTCTTGCGGTAACCATTCGTCTCGACTGTATGAATAATGTATCACAGGTCGTACACCACGCCACGAATCTATCATGCGTAGATATCTATCGTCGGTGGGCAGTATATATTCGCCTGTGCGGACCCAGTGATGGTGTATGTCCAATACCAATGCACATGTGTCGACAAGTTCGAGGGAGGCTTCGATGCCCCACGACATTTCGTCGTTCTCGATTGTGATGCAGTTTCTCGCTTCTGGAGAAAGTCTTTTGTTAACTGCGTGTATGATACCGGCTGGACCTTGTCTACCTGATATATGGACATTGCACTTGAAGTCTTGGAAGGTCTTGCCGTATCCCATCCAGCGTATGACATCGGTGTGATATTCAAATTCTTCTATGCTCCTCTCTACAATTTCGGGGTTGTCGCTCGCAAGTACAGTAAATTGGCCTGGGTGCATCGATAGTCGGACATCGAGGGCTCTTGCCCTTTCGCCGATCGGTGCAAAGTGTTTCTCACAGTATTCGCGGACGTCTGGCTTACGCCAATAATAGCCCCAAGTAGGCTCAGTATAAACAGGAAGTACATCGCTACCCAGTCGTACCATTCGCAACTCATCTGTCAAACTCCCTACGTACTCTATCAAATTAGCATAGCTCTGTATGTTGTGGACCATGATATCCCACAAGCGTTGTTCTGCATCTTCACGTGTTTGCCTGTTGAGCCATTGTACTGTTGTACTGCGAGTATTTAGTGGTCGTTGGATCTCTTCTAGCAGTTTCTTCTTCTGCGTCTGATCGTGCCACATGTATTTGCAGGCAAAGCCTATTCTCTTATTCATGCTTATAGTATACTATCTTGTGAGGTTGATGTCAATCGTGAATCGCTTAATATTCTAAATGTTTCTTTCCAATCATTAACATGATAAATTTTTGAACGTTTAAAGTTTTGTCTTAGTGCTTCGGCAATAGGAAAGTCATTACCTGCAGGATCACAACGATCGCCAAAAAACAAAATACTATCGTCTTTATCAAAGTCTACAAGTATCTGACTTTTATCTGAACCTATAGGTGCAATGTCTAACCCTGTTTCTCCACCCACTGTTGCTCTTAAGTTCTGAAATTCTTTGTTAAACAAGTCAGCAATAAGATTTCTTTCTTTATGTTTAGTATCATACTTTGCATACAACTTACGTTCTCCTATTGTAGCATTACGACCTACAACGCTAAAGTTTATCATACCTGGGCGTTCTTCAATATGTAGTCCTGTACGTAATGGAAACTCACTTTCCTCTAATTTGTCTAATAGGAATGTTTTAGCGTTATGTGGAAGTTTCCAATCGCTTCGTCTTACGTTTTCATTTGACTTGTATACGTCTGAACCGCTACAATTATAAGCACGTCTAGCCAAGCCGTAGATAACATTACCTACCTGTTCCACAGTTTTCTTTTTATCGCTACCTGTAACGAGATAAACTTTGTTTTCTGTGCAGAAGTCAAAAAAGAACTTTGAAAATTCTTCGTCCATCTTCTGACGACTTGGCGTCAATGTACCGTCTACATCAAATATAAACTTCATACTGATTATTCCTCTACCGGAATATCAGTGTATAGTCTTTCGTACTGGTCCCAAAACATGTATTCGTCATACACTTGAGAACCGTATAATATTGCAAACTCTAGCAAAACTATTATAACAAGTACTTTTATTATTGTATTAAGCATAATGTCCTTTCTAAATTTTAGCCTTAGGATTTTTCTTTCTAAAACGATCAAACAGTTGTTTGATACGCTTCACCTTTGCAACAACATTATCTGTTTTTGCAAACTTGTGATGATTTGCATATGTAAATGCATCTTCAATATCTTTTTCAAGTTGACCAGCTTCATCTATGATAATTTCATGATCATGTAGCATACTTCTACTAATAGGCACAAACTGTGCAAGTGGTGTTCCAGCTTTAACTAGAGTTTCTCCTTCTAGTACATGCCAAAATAATTGTATTGGAATGGCATGCATGTACATAGGATCAACTATACCATACGCAGCCGTAAATCTTGTTTCATTGTTGTAGGTTACAGGCATTTGCATTAGTAACATATCGTCACTTGCTTTTACACGCCAAGGCGTTTCAACTTTAACTGCTGAATTCAAGTAAGGTTTGTTTGTGTTATCAGTATCATGAGGAATAAGTGGCTCAGTTTGCCAAGGTGCATGCCAATTAATGTAATATTCCCAACCTTGTATATGGTAATTTCCTGTGCTAGGTTTTACAAACTTAAAAGGAACTTCCCAAGCAACACCACTATCTACTCCGGGACCTGTTTTAATTACAAAATCTGCAGGAGCTCTCATGATATACCCTGACTTCATAAGTGGCTTAATACCAGGACAGTTTTTAGAAAGTTGATTGCCGCTCTCAGGCCTAACTCTACGTGTTCCAACATCATTGAATCCACGGTCTGCTTTACCAGCAGGCTCAATAGGATACAATTCTGCTACATTTGGATCTAAAGAATAGAAACGTAGCCAGGATTTTTTCTTTCTAAAGTTAAACATACTTACAGTATACAGTCATTATTTCCAGTTGTCAACAATTAACTTGTCTTTTACTTGTCCAGGATTTGGATCGCCATGAAATACCATGATAGAATTGTCTTTTGGAGCAACTATATCATCTCTAATAGTTTTAAACTGTCTTTGTCCGTCTTTCATATGAAGTTCAGTCTTATCTCGTATTTCCCATTTATAACTCATTACCCATTCTTCAGGCCAAAACTTAAGAACTTCTCTACAATTTTGCCAAATCCAATCTTGATCTCCATGCAGTCTTTGTGCCTGTGCCGGATTAGCCATAAAGTTATTATAAACGTGAGATTGTGTTCTTGCATTCCATGCCATAACAGAACTATTTAGGTATTTGTAGTTTGGATGAAACTTTCTATTAAAGTCTCTAATGCCCATAAAATCATCTAACCAAACATTACATAGTTTATCAATGTTCTTATGGATAACAACATCTAAGTCCATATATAATATTCTACCTTCTAAAGGAAGAGTAGGATCAAACATGTGAACTTTATGCCACCAACCTCTTGCATAACCTTTATTAGGTACAACAATATTGTTTACACCTTCAAGAGGTTTAGGATCGTCTGTTAAACAGTTAAAACGATATGGTACAGTAATATGCCTTGCGACCATGTCACGTAACTTTATAACATACTCGTTTCCGTACTTGTTGCCAAAGCGTACACAAAGGATTTGTGTAACAGGTCCGTTCTCATTCTTGTCTCGAAAGTTATTTGTCTTTCGCAGTTCTTTTTCTAACCGCCTGGCAGCCTTTTGTGCTTTACGTTCTGCTTTTGTGAAGTTGTGATTTTCTAATGCCATTCATTTTTACTCAGCATGACGGACTATACTGTCAACAACAGCTTCAAAGTCATGTAAATGGAGTGCGTTAGGACCGTCACTAGGTGCATTGTCTGGATCTTGATGTACTTCTAAAAAGAAGTCTCTAATACCCAAAGCACTACCTGCACGACATAAGCCAGGAACGTAATCGCGATTGCCGCCGCTACTACTTCCATTGCCGCCTGGTTTCTGTACTGCGTGGGTTGCATCAAGAACAATAGGGGTATTATAATTACTAAGCATGTAGTCCAAGCCAGTAAAATCAACGACAAGAGTATTGTATCCAAAACTCGTTCCTCTCTCAGTTATCCAAACTTCTTTAGCACCTGTTGTCTTTGACAGTATACTTTCAACGTCCCAAGGTGCAAGAAACTGACCTTTTTTAATATTAACAATCTTGTCTGTAGCACAAGCAGCCTTTACTAGATCTGTTTGTCTACATAAAAACGCAGGAATTTGTAATGCATCAACTACATCGTTGTATGCTTCAGTGATGTATTGAATTTGTTCTACAGTATGTACATCAGTGATTGTGTTTACTCCAAACTCATTTTTCAATGCTTCAAAGTCGGTAAGTGTTGCGTCCATACCGATACCACGTATTCCTTTGATACTAGATCTATTTGCTTTATCAAAACTAGCTTTAAAGTAATAGTCAATACCGTGTTTATCACAAACACGTTTACATTCTTTTGCAATCATTGCACTATCAGTTAGTGTCTCGTGTTGACACGGTCCTGCAATTATTCTCATAATTTACTACCCTTCGTAGATTGCTGAGTTGGCACCATGCTCTGAACACTCAACACTTACACAATAGCAACGATTATTTGTTTTTTCTCTAATCAAATTGTTTGCAAAGTTAAATGCATGTTCTGCAAATTTTTCTGCACCAACACCATCGAATTGTCTAATCTCTGCAAGTCCAAGTGTTTCTAAACGTAGTAGTTCGTCCTTCATCGGATCTACTTCGTCGATACAAGTTTTGTGATCAAAACTATCTTCAAGCCAAGCCTTCAGCGGTTTAAGTCCACCAAAGTCAACTGCCCAATTTTTATTATCTAGATCATTACATCCAAAAGTAAATTTAAATGCTAAACTATAACCGTGTAGCAAATGACAATGTGAATGATCTGCGTTCGGCTGCCTAAACACCGCACTAAGGCCAATGTTATGACCATAAGTTTTTGTACTAAAGTATTTTCCCATATTTTTATCTCCTATATATGAGCGGCAGAATTGGAAGGGTTGACGCTAAGACCTTGTTAAACATATTACTAATTATACACGAATTAAGATATTTGTCAAGATATTGATTTATAAAATTTTTCAAAGTGAACATTCGGCTTTTGCCATATAGGCGGAAAGTCCCATTCGTGCATATTTTTTATTGTAAAATTTTTGTGAGGATGATTTTTGAATACTTCGCCAATTTGTATTTTCCAATAACTAGGATCGATTGGATGCGTATCAGCGTCAGCATAATTGTTTGTTCCTTTGTATAAGTTATTAACTTTGTCGTTATTACCGTAAAGATCAAAACCTAACAATGTAATATTATCTGACTCAAGAGTTGCAGCAAGTAAAACAGCATAAGGACCACTGCCCCAGTTAATAGGCTGATTATGTTTTTGTTCGTCTTTAGGAGATATGTAAGGAACAGAATTTATTCTTTTATCTTTACGAACTTTACGGAAGTATTGATAGTTTTCACCACGGACATAAATTTTTGTGTCCTTTGTGTTCTCTCCTTCTGTTGCTTCTAACACCATACGTCTATCACAACACACAAGATGATCAACGACCATATCTCTATGTACTGCGTTACAACCTACTATAGTATAATGTGGATATATGTGAGCTAGATCTAGCCCCTTGCGACTTTCTCCGTTACCTAAAACTAAAGTCCCGGACACTCCCGCTACCTGATTTCTCCAAACGGTGCCCATATGCCAGGGTTACCTGCTTGGATACAAACCCAACCAATGTATGACTTCTGTCTTGCTCTTGAGTTCCAGCAAATATCACCTTGATTAAAGTTACCACCTTGTGGTGCTTCAACGCCGTTGATATGAAGTGCATTGTTGAATTTAATTGCGCCCCTAACATGTAAGTCAACTGTGCTATCTGGGTTGGAAACACCTACTGCTAGTTTGCCTCCAACAAAGCCGTCTTTAGCAATGCGTACATCGCCGCCAGCTTCAACAGTTAGTCTTACTTGATTGTCTGTTTTTACATCTAATTGATGGCTACCAAATGTACCAACAAATCCTTTTGTTGATTCATCTGTACCGATAATCATTTCTACGCCATCTTCTGCAATACTTACAGCCGCATTTGGCTGCTCAGTACCAATACCTAATCTATCATTATGTGAATTAAAGTAAACGTATTGATTAATTGAAACATCACCGTCTACTACCAGTCCTCTTAATCTACCTAGTGATTTTAAGTTACTGTTTACTACACTTGTACCTAGTGTATCTAGTGTTAGTACTTCTAAGTTGTTTATTTTAACTGCTTTATTTTTAGCAAGATCAATATTCTCTGTTGAAAAGATACTCTTTGTATCTTCCATATAGGATAATTGTTTAGTGTAGTCTTTGCCAGCCCAGAATAGGCCCTTACCGTTAATGTCGGTAGTGAATTTAATTGACTGATTTGATGCCCATCCACCGTCTGATGTTAGAGCTGATTCTAGCTCAGTTAGGGCTTGATTAAGTTTTGCATTGTCCATATTAGTATTTATCCTTTATACAGAAAAGCCGGTTTATTGCACTTTCAGCAAGATTATATCATTATTTATCCGACCGTTCAGCTTTATGTCCACTGCTTTAATGTCATCTAGGAAAGATCTCAACTTGACTTTACCACTATTTTTGAAGTCTTTCAGTTGTTCTTCAGGTTTACGTAGTGTTTTTTGAATACTTTCTTTTTCGTTGAACCCTGTAATAGTTGTACCTTTTACACTCAGCCCACTACCTTCACGTTGTTGCCCTAGCGGATCTTGTATATCTGCAACATACTTTCCTATCTTACGTGTTTTACAATTAAACACCCAAAGCTCGTTACATTTAATAATATCTTCAGGATTAATACTAGCAAGTTGATACTTGTCATCTGTTGTTTTAAATTTTAGTTTTGATACAAGTTTATCTGCACTGTACACCTTACGTTTACGTGGCTTACGTGTTGCTTTACTTGAATCAATAACAACCTGACAAGCACCATATAATCTTTCTAGTGCTGTTAGCATGTTCTTAAGTTCTTTTTTAGTTGTAAACTCGTATGCTTCTTGTAGTTGAGCTGCAAAATCTTTTTCTTTTTCAGTTGCATCTTTTTTCAACTTAGGAGGATTTAGTACTTCTTTAATTTCTTTAAGCTCTGGCTCATACAATCCCATAATCTTGCGAGCATGTGCTTGTGTTACTTTCATTTGAGCAAAGTGTTTTGCAAAATCAAATCCTTTAGGATCAAACTTTTTATCTTGATCACTCCACACTTCTAACCACATATCAACTTTTTCACAGGCAGCAATTGCTTGTAACTCTATACGTTCTTGAATACTAATTACACGCTTCTGTGGCTTTTCCTTTAGTTCTTCCTCTTTCTCTTCTTTGTGATCCTTACCTGTTTGTATTGCGATTTCAATTCTCCTTTCAAGAAAGTCAATTGATGATTTTAATTGGCCCATTGTTCCAGCAAGTGATTCCCAATAATCTGCTTCTTTCTGAGAAAACCTTGGAGCACCCATTGTATCCATACGTGCAACAATACCTGCAGTAATACTAATAGCATGTTTAGGTGCAGCCTTGATCCATTTAATTTGATCTTTAGTATACTTGTCCTCTTTTTCCATCCAGGCATATACATTAGTGTATAAGTCCTCTGGCTTAAAGTTTGCATAATACCACTCGTGTGTTGCTCGACGATGCCGATGAAGTTGCTCGCCAGTCATATCTTCCCAACCGTCCCAATTAGGTTCCGTGAGCTTTGCGCCACGTTGGATCCGCGGTGCAGCTCTTGGCTTTTTCTTCTTGGTACTTTTAGGCAATGCCATCTCTTGCTCCTATGATAAAAATATTACTATATGATGATATATATCATTTGTCAAGAAAAATCTGCTCTAAACGAATTCTTCATGTTAGATTTTTCGCAATAGGAAATATTTCTGAGATGACCTTAGCACACGCTACAGCAATGTCCATATGCTCTTTTTGTGTTCCATTTGCACCTCTAAGTTGAATATAATGTACCCAACTCCTAATTGTTCCATTCATGTAAAGACGTGTTTTGGTAAGTCCTTCAGGCAGTACTTTTCGTGCTTGTTCTTTCGCAATGCCTTTCTTAATGGCCCAGTCGTATTCTTTTTTGGCTAAATGTGCGATACGCATTTGTGCATGTAACCAATCAAGTTGTAGTTTTTCATCTTCAACATCGATAGAATTTTGTCTATTCTTAGGATCTTGTAAACGTGCTTCACTGAATTCAAACATTTCGCCCTGTTCTTTAGGATCAGCGTAACGTTGACTGAACTCTTGAAATGCAAAACTTCGATGACGCACAATCTGATGTGCAATATCTCTAGTTGTGTTAATTTCTAATACAGCGTTAACCATTTCTAATGGCGACCAATGTTGATGTTTGATTAGATACTTGATTAACCTCTCGCTGGTATCGTTATTAATCTGTGCTTGTGGGTTTGATACCTTTGCACAAAATGCAATAAGTTCTTGCAAATCTGTTAAACCTTCTTCTTCAAATTCTTCTGTTGCTCGGCTATACGATACTAATTTTACTTCTGTCAACTTTTTATTCCTTATGTAAAGTAAAGTAGGGCTACACTCGTAGCCCTACACATGGGTGGGTTACTGTGATACTGCTGCGCTTTTTCTAGCGTTTTTAGTATCAGTAATCTCTTTTCTACGTTCTTTTGCGGCTTTAGTTATTTCTTGTAATGCTTTACGGGCTCTGGTTCCTGCTGCGCCATTACCGTTTTCGAACTTTTCGTTTTCTTCTAAAAACGATTCAAATGCTGCTTTTATTGCTTCTACTTGTGTACTCATAATTTATGTTTCCCTTATAATCTATGCTGAGAGTCTTCTCAACAGTCATAGTATATAAGCCTAGACTGCAAAAGTCAACTAATAAAGTGATTAAATACGTTCATAATGACACAAAAAGTTTCTGAAGTAACAACAGTTCATCTGGAATTGACAGATAAATGCCAAGCACAATGTCCAATGTGTGCAAGGAATTTCCACGGAGGTCCTACCAGACCTTTCATTAAGAACGGAGATATGAGCATTGATGATTTTAAAAAATGGTTTCCTAAACCATTTCTAGCTCAGTTACAAAACTTTTATAGTTGCGGTAATTACGGTGATCCTGCGTTTGCAAAAGATTGCTTAGAAATTTATTCATATGTTAGAGAGTGTAATCCTACTACTAGATTAGCAATACACACAAATGGTGGTATGAGAAATCCTGAATGGTGGGCAAAGTTAGCAAAGGTTATAGGAACAGTTTCGAATAGTACAGTTGTATTTGCAATCGATGGATTCAAAGGCAAACATGAATTATATAGACGTAACACAAATTTTGATAAAGTTATAGAAAATTTAAAAGCATATATAGATGCTGGCGGCGAAGCAAGGGTAGATAGTTTAGTGTTCAAGCACAATGAAGATGAAGCAGAAGAACTAGAAAAGTTTTTGCTAGAGCTAGGAGTCAAAGAAGTTAACTTTGTAAGCACTACACGTTTTTATGAGATGGAAAAATTTAAAGTTGTTAATAACAATCTAGAAACAGAATATTTTTTAGAGCCTGCAACAAGACAAAGATTTGCTAAACAGCCAAATGCAAAATTAATTGATTTGTTAGATACAAGTTATCTAAATCATGTTATGGAACAAGCAAAAATTAATCCTAAGTGTACTAGCGAAAAAGGTATATATGTTGATCCATACGGACACATAATGCCTTGCTGTTATATAGGTAGCGATTACTTAGAACAACCAATAGAAGAGATATTACCTATACACAAACTGCGTAATCAGAGTGTGCAAAATACAAAAGATATAATAAACAATATAGGTTTAAACACTTGCCAGTCAGGCATATTAGACACAGATGGCATTTTATTCGGTGGAATTACTGACTACTGGGAAGGCAAAGACAAGTGCATGACCTGTGTAAAGGCATGTTCAACTGCCATTGTGGAGCCTAAATGAACGATTTTACTCTAATACCATTCCACAATATTGTTAAGTTTGGACAAACAACAATGCTTCAACAGCCATTGTTTAACGTTAGTTGGATACTTGGTCGCTTCTGTAATTATAGTTGTAGTTACTGTTGGCCGTATGCAAACTCAAACGTTCCAGACCATCAAGACTTTGAAGTATACACAAATGCAATTGATGAAATTAAACGCCAAGCAAGAGCAAATGGATTTACTGAATTTCATTTTAGTTTTAGTGGAGGTGAACCAACAGCATATAAAAAGTTTGGTGACCTTGTTGAATATTATGCTAATGACGATGAAGCAAAATATCAAAGCATACACCTTACAACTAATCTAAGCCCAGGTGAGAAATGGTGGGGAAGATTTATAGACAACACCAGCCACCTAACACGTCGTAGCATCACTGCAAGTTATCACGCAGAATTTGCAAACGAAAAAGACTTTGGAGATAGATGCGTACAGCTCATAGAAGGAGGAGTATTTGTTACAATTAATCAAGTTATGGTTCCTGAACACTTTGAAGAATATTATGAACGTTGTAGTAGATTCGCAGACAAAGGAATTAACGTCACTCTTAAACCGCAGTCCGACCCTACCGCGTCTAGAATAGTTGACGGGTACACCGATCAGCAAATTGAACAATTGCAAACAGGCTTTCCACAAAATTGGAAAGGTGAGCAAATCATGCAAATGTATTTAGAAGATGCTAAAGGAAACAATTATGGTTTGGATCAGGCAGAAAGAATGAATGCATTTAACTTCAATAAGTTTAAAGATTGGAATTGCAATGCAGGGTATCAAAGCTGCGTTATAAGAGGTGATGAAGTTAAGAGAGCATATAGTTGCAGCGATATCCCTTTAGGAACGCTACAGGGCGGTTTTACGCTGTTTAAGACGCCATCTAAATGCATTACTAGCTCTTGTGTAAGTAGTGCAGACAGCAAAATACCTAAATTTTTAAAAGTTTAATTTTTTTGGTTTTGGATTTTTCAATTGGTAATGTAATTTTGTTTTCCCATTTACACAAACGACACTGCTCTTGAGGTTCTAATTGTGTTTTGATCCAAGTTTCAAACTCTTCAGGACTACACCCTAGATCTTGTTTTGCTATATCAGCAAACGGATCTTCTATTTGAAACTTTCTTGATAACTGAGGAAGTATTGCCTGTTGATGACAGCGATAAAATCTACCATCTACTAGATACATACATTGTATAGCAGGACACTTAGAATGCTGATCATCTTTATCTCTAAGTTTATCCCAAGTTATTTTGTTACCTTTTTTAACTACAGCAGGGTTTTCGTAAAACTGCCATGCTTCTGTAATTTCACCTCTTTCAATTCCGTCAACAACAAGTTTATAATGCCACTCACCATCTTCGTGTCTAGTATCTTTGAATCGCTCACAGGATACATCTGCCCACCTATTGTGTATCCACGACATTACGGTGTCAAGGTCTTGTTGTGAATGTGCTGATATTTCTATTTTCCAATCACGGTCTATCCATTCAGGATACAGTTCATCAAATTTATCTAGGTCTCTCCCGTTGGTTACTACCCATTTTTTAGCATTAGGCCACATACTTTCTAAGTATGCCATCCAATCTCCTAGTGCAGGATTAGACGTAGGCTCACCACCTATAATAAAAACTTCTTCAAAGTCGACTGTGTCTGGTAGAGCTTTTAATTTTTCTTTAGTTGTATCTGGCTTAAAATGGGTACCCCAATTTAAATGATTAAACGTGCAACAGCTATCACACGCCAAAGTACAGGTGTGGGTTATATATACACTTAATTCAGGAAGGAGTAACATACTCGTATTTATGGCTTAAATACACTTGTGAAAGTAGAACTTGAAGATATAAAATTTTGGATGGATGCAATTCGCAACAGCGAAGATCGCGACCGCACACTTGAAAGTTTTTGGGGAGGCCAATTAAAATCTAAAGCGTGGTTGGTTGAAACACTGCAAAAACATCATCATGTTGGTAATGTTAGTTGTGTTATATTTGGCGGATGGAATGGCGTATTAGCAAATTTATTGTTCAACAGCACAATAGGATTTAAACATATTACAAGTGTTGATATTGATCCTAAGTGTGCAGAAATAGCAAACACAATGAATAAGCGTTACGAGATGGAAGGAAAATTTACAGCAGTTACAGCAGATATGTGTGAGTATGAATATACTGATCAACCTTACATGGTCATTAACACAAGTTGCGAACACCTCACACAACAACAGTACAACAAATGGGCAAAACGTGTACCAACAAGTACTGAAGTGATTTTACAATCTAATAATTATTTTGAACTAGAAGAACATGTAAACTGTTCTAATAGTGTTAGCAGTTTTGAAAAAAAATCTAAATTAAAAACTATACTAGTTAAAGATGAATTAGAGTTACCTAAATATACACGTTATATGTTAATGGGAAGATTTTAATGTCTGAATTAGACAAATATACAGACGCCATAGCCAAGGCCGCTGGCACAAAAACATTTTGTGTTTTACCATGGATACACTTTGCAACAAGACCTAACGGAGATATGAGATTATGTTGTTCGTCAAATGCTAGTGGTGCAGGTGGTGATCACGAAGTAGGTTTAGTTAAAATGAATCATGGCAAGCCTGCAAACTTTGGTCACGAAACTCCTATGGAAGCATGGAATAATGATTACATGAAAAATGTAAGAACCACAATGCTTGAAGGTAATATTCCTGCAAGTTGTAAAAAATGCTTTGAGGAAGAGAAGAAAGGAGTTGCAAGTAAACGTGTTTGGGAAAGTTATACTTGGATGGAAGATGGTGTTGATATACCTGAACTTGTAAGACAAACAAAAGAAGATGGCACAGTTCCTGAAAATTTAAAATATTTAGACTTACGTTTAGGACATACATGTAATATTAAATGCGTCATGTGTTCACCACACGATAGTAGCAAGTGGGTCGCTGACCATAAAAAATTAATTCCTGTATTAGAAGATCCTGAAGTTAAAAGGCAAATGCAATGGGATAGAAAAGAGTTCAATAACAAATGGCATGAAAAAGATACGTTTTGGGAAGAAATGAATGCACAGATTCCTAACTTAAAACAAGTATACTTTGCAGGCGGCGAGCCGTTAATGATTAGAGAACACAAAAGATTTATTGAAGAAATTATCAGGCAAGGATATCAAGATAAAATACTGTTACGCTATAACAGTAACGGATTGCTAGTTGATGATGATTTGATTGAGCTTTGGTCAAAGTTTAAGAAAGTTAAATTTGCTGTAAGCATGGACGCTAGTCACGAACGTGACGAATACATACGTTTTCCTACAAACTTTGAAACTGTAGAAAAAACATTACACATGTTAGATAACACACCTGACAACATACAAACAAGTTTAGCAACAGCAATTCAAATATTCAACGTAAAACACTTACCAGACTTTATGAAATGGAAACTAGAAAGCGGCTTTAAAAAATTAAATGTTGGTGAAGTTCCAGGTGGAGTACAAATGGGCGGTGGGCTAGTTAACATGCACTTACTATACATTCCAACATTTCTAAGTATACAAATTTTACCTAAAGAAGATAAAGAAGAAGTTAAAGAACGTTTTATGGACTTCAAAGATTGGCTATGGAAAAACTATAGACAAGATGACGAATATTGGAAACATAATCCATATGGGTGGAAACGTTGGGAAGCAGTTCTTAATCATATGAATGCACAGGACAACAGTCACTTATTACCAGGCTTCAAGGAATACACAAATAAACTTGATGCTATACGAGGTTTAGAAGCAGCAAAGGTATTTCCAGAGTTAGCACATCTACTATGAGAGAATTAATTAAAATTGCTACTACACAAGATCCTGAAACATTAGATATTAGGTTCTGGCCAACTGACATTTGTAACTTCTCTTGCGAATACTGTTTTCCAGGTAGTGTTACTAACAGACTTCGCTATCCTAAAAATATAGATACAGTAATAAAAAACTTTAGAGCATTATTTGATTATTATACATTAGCACATAATAAAACACATTTTAAGATTAACGTTGTAGGTGGAGGCGAGCCTACATTATGGCCTCACTTTGCAAAGTTTTGTAAAGAAATAAAAGAAAATCATAGTGTTCATATACAATGTACCACTAACGGAAGTAGAACTGTAAGATGGTTTGAAAAAAATACACAAGATGTAGATGAGTTTGTTTTAAGTTGCCATCAAAAAGATGTAGACATTGATAACTTTATTGCAGTTGCTGATCATCTCTTTGGAAGAGGAACAGATGTAACCGCACTTATGTTAATGGATGCAACAGCGTGGGATAGATGTATCGAACTAATTGAGAAAATGAAAACCAGTAAGCAACGCTGGATTATACAAGCAAAAGAAGTAGTAGATGCTCCCGGCTACGATATAGGTAGTTACAATGATGAACAAATGAAATACTTGCAGCAGCCAATAAAACGTGCTCCAGATTCGGATTGGATTATATCTAACCTACATAGATTTAGAATACATGAAAGTATAGCAATATATGATAACGATGCTATAGTACCTGCAACACCAAACAAATATATTATGGAACAGGCAAACTATTTTAAAGGCTGGAAATGCAACGTTGCTATAGAAAATTTAGTTATTACACATGACGGTAGAGTTACAGGTAGTTGTCAAGAACAAGTATTTGCTGATGCAAATATTAGTATGTTTGCAGAGGATTTTATTTTAAGATTTAATAAAGCACAAATGGATTTAAAAACTATTATTTGTCCAAGGACTAGTTGTAGTTGTCAACCTGACACACACATTACGAAATGGAAAGTTCCTTTGTAAGAGGGATGTCAGCGGCACAAGTACACCACTTACGAGTACAAGTTATCCAATCTTCCGGTTGTTCAAAACTACCGTCATAAATGTTACCTATACTTCCGCCAACTCTACAAGTAGCACGGTGAACTTCACCGTCCCAATTAATCATTAGGCTTTCTATACCTGCACTACACTTCCAACCTTCAAATTGATTTAGATGTTTTTTAATAACATCGTTGGCATGCATTTCTTCTTTATCGTCAATAATAACATTAGGCTTTGCTGTTGATGTTTGATTAAGTATCCATTCTAAATCTTTACCTTCATATTTTAAATCATCAAACACATCATGGTCACCTTCTGTCCATCGTATTCGTCTTACAACATAAGGAATGCTGTGTCCGTCAAACATTGTAGCACATTCTTTTACTCTATCCATAAGTTTATGATGTGCCATTAAGTTGACTTGAAATGGCTTTTTTGTATATGCACCTTCATTTATCTGAGAAAACATTAATACAGTTTCTGCACATCTTCTCCAATGTTCATCGTCTTCTACATGCAAACTAAACACAATATGATTTACATTAAGATCACTGTAGTACTGTGCTGTCCGTGTGCCGTTAGTAGTTACATTGATCCAATCAACACGCTGACTTGCATGATCAACAAGTTCCGTAAACTTTGGGTGTACGCAAGGTTCACCGCCTGTAAAACTTACACGCATTGATTTATCAATTTCAGATAGTGCATCAACTGCATCTAACAATACTTTAATATTTGTATGTGGGCTGGTGTTATCGTGTATTTCTGTTGGGCAGTAACTACAATCAAAGTTACAACGTTTGCCAAGGTTCCACTCAACATGAACACTATCTTGATGCGGCCATTTGCTTATTACTTTATGCATTGTACACCTTTAACTTCATTATATTTTTTTAAATGTGTTATGTCAATATCTTCAATTAGATCTGCTACAGGAATCATTCCTAAATTAAAATTTTTAAATTTAAATGATTGTAACTTTATCCATAAATTTATATAAATTTTTCTTAGTAAGTACATTGGATAAGGTATTGTAGGACCAAACTTAACCATAAAATCTGCACTATAAAATTCTTGAGGTCTTATTCCTTTGGCTACACCATCTTTGTCTTTAAAGATATCTAAAACTGTTTTTCCAACTTGACAATAATTTATGTATACAGTTCCGTGAGTCCATTGAAATGTAAAGTGTTTCATATCTTCTTGTGATAGGTTCATCACAGGTCTATCTTTAAAAGTAACTACTACTGTAGGATGATTCGTTGTTCGTAACTCTGCTTCTAATTTATGTATAAGAATATTAAAACGCTCTACGCATTTTTGTATTTTCTTTGGAGAATTATTAAACCATTCTGTTCCTATGGTTGCTTCGCCACGTAAGTCTTCAAAAAATTTATGCAGATAGTTTAAATCTTGTTGCATACTAGTACTATTAGTACTGATATATCGATCAATATAAACTCCACTGTGTTTTATTTCTTTAATACATTGATTAAGTTCATCAATAAGATTATGCGTACCCCAGTTAGTAAATCTATCTATTTCGTATAATTTATAATTTTTTAAAAGTTCTTTGTGCCATTTTTTAGCAATACTAGTATTTCTAACTTTAAATGGTATACTAGTATCTTCTTTGCCGTTTGTTAATATAAGGTTAAACATAAGGAGCGAACTCAGGGTTGGCTGTGAGAAAGTCTTGCCCCCTAGTTTTATCTAAATTATGGTTGAATGCTATACAGTCTTGCCAATGTGTGTCGTGCATACATTTAGCCTGTAAAAAATTAATGTTGTCTTGTATTTGTTGTAGAGTAACTTTTTTAAGCAATTCATTTTCTTTTATAGCATCATAATTTAAAACTTTAGTTTTCATTGCTTCTAAGTCTTTTATTACTTTTTCTTTTAGTTCTGGCGGCACTACTTGTGCTGACAAAGACATAGGATAGTTTACTCTATGTGAGTAAAATATAATACCCATATCATTTAAGAAATAATCAATAACATCACAAATCTGCATAATGTTATTTGCTTGGACTGTAAAAGCGCCTACTACTCTACTTACGTTAGGAAAGCTCTTAAATACTTTTACGTTTTCTTCTACTTCACTAAACTTACCATTGCCTCTAATATATTCATATGTATCATGCAAACCATCTATACTTATATTTACTGCAACACTTTTAAACTTAGGCCAGTAGTCATGAATAGTACGTCCACCTTTAATACCTAATGTTGTGCCGTTAGTAGCATACTTAATTTCTATATTTTCTCCATACTCTGCTAGTCTATCTAAAATTTTATAGTGGTATGGATCCATCAATGGTTCACCGCCTGCAAATTCTACACGCCTAAAGAAAGGCAATAGTTTTTCAAAACTACTCCACCAGTTATCTGAGTTATCAAACGGACCTATATACTTTCCAGGTGTATCAACTAGTTTTTCAACAGTAGGAATAAGATAGTTGTTTTCTTTTTTATAAAATTCAGTAACTTGATTCCAATCTTTCCATTGTGTGCTATCTAATGGATTGCACATACGACACTTTAAATTACAAAGATTGTTAAGTTTTATTTCCATAGTAGGAAGTTCAAACGGCATTGTATAATCTTCGTTTAAAGCGTCTAAAGCATCAGGGTATAAGTTTACCCTTGCTTCAGGTATTACTCCTGCTATATGACGCTGTCGTAAGCTCTCTACACCCTGATCTTCAAGATCAAAGCACGGCTTACAAACATCTGGTCGCTCGTCATTCATTACCTGGCGTCTGACTTCTTTCATCTTGTCGCCATTCCACACTTCTTCTACTGTTTCATTTTGTATCCAACCAATTGGTTGACTACGACAGCATACCTTAATGGCTCCGTCTTCTCTTGTTGCCAAGCCTGTAAAAGGGTGCATACAAAATGTTTTACTTTTGCATGGCATTCATTACTCCCCATTGTCTTTCTTGACACCAAAAACATTTTTTGCATGTTGGTACATACTGTCCAGGTGTGTATGTTGTATAATCTAGTCCTTTAAAAACTTCTGGATATGCATCATTGTCGCCTTCACAACTTCTAGTGATGTTTAACAGTTCAGCAATATCATTTTTTATGTATTGTTCTATAACCCAGTCTTTCTTACTTGCAACAAACGGATGGCAAACTGTTACTCCCATGTGTTCCATTATAGTATCTATAGTAGGTTCTTGTCTATCGCTCATTGCACCATCAAATTCTACATCTGGATTTAGTGTCACTGCTGCATACCAAGCATCTAAGTTTACCTTGTGTGCAAGATATTCGTTAAAAGACCTCAATATAATTCTGTTACCTGGTTTCATTTTTCCGTAGGCATCTTTAATCATAGTTGAATTAGGCTCTTCAAGTTCAGGCGGTATAAAATTAACATGCCTTTCAAATTCAAGATCAGGAAAGTATCCCACAAACCAATCAAATACTTCTGCTGAAATATGTTCTTGCCATGGGCGTGATTTCCACATTCTAACTTGTGTGCTGATGTGTACCTTGCAGTTGTCATGTAGATTTTTGCAAATCAAGTACGCAAGTAACGCACTATCTGCTCCTCCACTTAAACTAATACCAATGTTTTTCCATTTTATATCGACTGGAATGGACACATTGTCGATCTTTATCTTACGCATAACGATATTTACCAAGTTTTATACGCACATATCGTAGTTCCGGTAAATATGCATATGATCCAAAATACCAAATATACAGTACCTTTAGAGGTGATAGAGGGTGTAATGGGCGATGTTTACGAAATAGGAAAGTTTAATATTTCAGAACAGACTGGCAGTTTCTTTTATGATCCTTGGCAGTTAAAACCAGAGTACTTGGGTACACAATGGGAATCTATTTGGAATAGTTTACCAGAACCTAAAGGACAAGCTAGAATTATTATTTTAGAATCGCCTAGTTGCTATACTTCACATGCAGACATTGACAATCGATGGCACTTAAATTTATGTGGCGACGAAGCCTATCTTATTGACTTAGAAAAAGAAGAAATGTTTAAAACTGTGCTTGACGGTAAATGGTATGACATGGACGCAGGTATTCCACACACTGCAATGAATATAGGTGCTCACATAAGAGCTCAACTAGTTGTAAGAAAGTTACTACCTAAGAATATTATTAATGATCCAAAGCATGTTAGAATAACAGGCTCAGAAGGAAACGTAAGATACGAGTTTGATAAGTATCTAAGTCCATGGTTAAACAGAGCAGCAAACAATCAAAAAGTCATTAGCAACGTAAAAGTTGTTGAGCAAGGTATAGAGTTTGACATTGAAGCAGGATTAGTAAATCAAATTCCTGTTCCACCAAATATGAAATTAATAACGGTGTAATACCAATAAAGTATTTGCACTAACTTCTATTACAGTTCTTCCTTTATTTTTACGTTTTACTTCTTCCATCATAGCAGTATTGCATACATGAATGGCAGCATAGTTTAGATTATGCTCTTTTACTTTTTCAATAAGTGTAGAATACTTTTGTTGCACATCACTGCTAATTGTTAAAGATTCATCGTAAATTTTTAGTAGATACCAATCACTTATGTAAAAAGCAGCGTCACTGTTACCGTTTGTTTCTACTAGTATTTTAACATCATCAGGTATATCGTTATAACCTTTTGCGGTCTGCCTGAATTCTTTAATAGTAGCACTTTTTAGCATAAGTATATTTATTATATGGAGTATTGGCAATGAAAATTTTAATGACAGGATCATCTGGATTCATAGGTTCTCATTTATCCGAAAGACTAAAGAATCACGAAGTGCATCATTTGAAAAGCGATTTGCTAGATCATCAATCAGTTGCTGGCGAAGTATTATTAGTAAAACCTGATATTATTGTTCATCTTGCTGCACGTACAGAAGTCGAACAAAGTTTTTACGAGCAGATTACATTTAGTGAAATTAATTATGTTGGCACAGTTAACTTAATTGAAACAGCAGCCAAGGTAAAAAATTTAAGAAACTTTGTGTTTGCAAGTACAATGGAAGTGTACGGGTGGCAACCTATTTCAGATGAAATTGAAGAACACGGTACACCAAAGCAATCTATAGCATTTGACGAAAACACTGTTCCTAATCCTAATGCTCCGTATGCAGTTGCAAAGTATGGTTGTGAAAAGTATTTAGAATATGCACATCGTTGTTATGACTTTCCTTTTACAGCTCTAAGGCAAACAAACTGCTATGGCAGAAAGGATAATGAGTTTTTTGTAACTGAACAAATTATTAATCAAATGTTAACTAATCCAGACAAGTGTAACTTAGGTTATGCTGAGCCGTATCGTAATTTTATTTTTGTTGACGATATGCTAGATGCCTGGGAAACAGTAATTAACAATCCTGATAAATGTAATGACGGAAGTATTTTTACAATTGGTCCGGATAATCCTATTAAGATTAGAGACTATGCAGAACTAATTGCTAAAAAGTTAGACTGGAAAGGAACTATCAACTGGGATACAAAACTATTTCGTGCAGGAGAGATTTACTGGCTTAACTCTAACAATACACTAATTAAGAAAAAACTAGGGTGGGAACCAAAAGTTACATTAGACGAAGGACTTGATAAAACTATCGAGATATGGAAGGCTATTGTATGAAATGGAACCATTACTTAAAACTTGATAGCATTGGCCGTCCTTGTATGGCACAACAAACTTATGAACCTCTTGTAAGTGAAGATGGAAAAACATTTTGTAAGAACTACGGATTTCCAAACGAATACGCATATAGAGATATACAGCATCGACCATTGTATACAAAAGAAGTTGTTGATTGGTTTTTTCAAAACGAATTAACTTATCTTGAATTATTCAAAGATAAAAAGTATGCACCAGAGGTAAAAGATATAGATTACAAAAATCAAAAAATTTACATCAAGTGGTATGGTAAAAGTTGTAACCAAGTAATTTATGATACTGAAGTTGAAGAGTGGCCAGAGTATATGTGGCGTAGACAAATTAGAGATATAATTGTTGATCAATTTGACGAAGGTATATACAAATTAACAATGTATCCACATTGTCATTATATTACAGATTACAAACAAATGAAATGTATAGACTGGTACGGCTGTGTTCCTATTGATGATCCTTATATTGAAGAAAAGTACATGCAAGGTATTATACACGATACAGCACAATTTAGGTTAGATGAAACAGGTGAGCTTGTTGAAGACAAAATAAACTTAGAAATTATGTTTAAGCGTAGTTTAAGCACACATGTTTTATGGGGAGATCAGAATATGAGTTACATATACGAGGAGTTATTCAATGCCTAAATTTTTTGGTAGTACACAATCTATTATTGATTGGGATCCTATTGTAAAGAAATGTATGGAATGTACTACAGGTGATAAGAATACAGTTACAAGTGTAGTTGACCGTAGCGAAGCAGAATCAGATGGTCCACTACTTCAAAGTTATAGAGATATTATAGGAACATGGCAAGGTGCTGGTTATAATTTAGAAGAAATATACTGGCATGACTACTATCCAGGTGAACATTTTGATATTGAAATACAAAATAAGTTTGCAAAACTAGTAAACGCACAGCCATTAAGAGTTTTTGTAAGCGAAGTTGATCCTGGGCGTAATGTTCCATATCATTGGGATGTCGAAGATAAAGAAGAAGAATGGTTATCATTAGGAGAGCTAAAACGTTGGGTATGCTTTATAGATAAGCCAAGGTGGGGTAATGTTCTTATACTAGAAAACCAGTGCTTCCATAATGAAATACAAGGTAGCATATATGAATGGGATAATTATAGAAGCCATCATGCAGGAACAAGTATGGGAATACACAAACAATACCTGTTTCATTTTTTAGGAAGGCCAAACAAATGAAAATTAGAAATGCATTAGCAATGGGAATGACAAAGTTTTTTAGATTCTTTGCAGATACATTTTTTGCTAAAAGATATGGACACAGAGCAGTTGTACTAGAAACAGTAGCAGGTGTGCCTGGTATGGTTGCAGGCATGTGGTTGCATTTTAAAAGTTTGCGTAAAATGAAAACAGGTTTTGGTCCTGATATCAGAGAGATGTTAGAAGAAGCAGAAAATGAAAGAATGCATTTAATGTTTTTCATTGCAATTGCTAAACCTAATGTGTTTGAAAGACTATTAGTTGTGTTAGCACAAATCATTTTTATGATATTCTATTTTATAATTTACATTATCAGTTATAGACTTGCACACAGAATGATTGCATACTTTGAAGAAGAAGCAGTTAGGAGTTATACAGACTATCTAGCAATGGTAGAGAATGGAGAAGTAGAAAATGTTCCTGCTCCACAACTAGCAATTGATTATTACAAGATGAAAAAGACTGCTAGACTGTCAGACTTAATTAAATGTGTAAGAGCAGATGAAGAACATCACAGTAAAGTAAATCATAGGTATGCAGATGCAGATTAAACATTTAGGAATATGTAACACTATTGATTGGGATAGTGTAATTGATCAATGTGCAAGTGTTGATCCTGAATATGTAGGACCTAGCCATAAACGTGGTGATACTGTTCCTGGATTAGATCCTATATTAGATATGTGGGAACAAGCAGGATATAAAACTGTACACGAAGGTGGCACAGCAGGTTGGGATATGTTTATTCCAGGCAAACAGTTTGACCAAAGCATAGTTGATGCTTGGAACGAGTTTTACGGATTAGACTGTAAAAATGTGTGGATAAGTAGAATACACCCAGGACGTTTTGCACCTATTCATTGGGACGTACATGACAATGAAGAAAGTATTCCTGATTGTCCTAGATATCATTGCCATATAGGTAGTCCGCAATGGGGGCATATTTTTATTGCAGGCAATGAAACATTTTATAATATTCCACAAGGTGCAACATACGAGTGGGTAGATAGAAAGATTTGGCACGCCGGAACTAATTGCGGAACAGTGCCTAAGTACATATGGAACGCATGGTAATGGAAACAGGAATAGTACAGTGGTTCAATGACGCAAAAGGTTTTGGCTTTGTCAAGACTGATAAGGGCGATCAGATTATATGTGAGAAATGGCACATGATTAGTGAACCAAAGACTATGAAAGAAAGACAAAAGATTTCTTTTGAAAGATTTATGTACAACGGTAAAGAACACGCTGGGCAGATAACTGTTTTAGAAGATGATGCCGTTCCGTTGCCAGTATTAAATATGGCTAAAGGTAGAATATATTGTGAAGAACCTCTTATCATAGTTTTTGACAATGCTGTCTCAGAAGACATGTGTGACGAAATTATTGCTAAACACATTGCAGATGGAATGAATCCAGACAGCGGAAAGCAGAGCAGACAAGAAAGTTATACACAGGTAACAGAAGATGTGGAACAAAGAGGTATTAGTCTTGGTATGGATCCACATCACTATAATACTATTGCAAATTCAATTGTAGATAACTGCGGACTACAACACTCTCATATTGAAGCTATTGACATATACAATTATGATAAAGGTAGATACTTAGACTTACACCACGATTATCCTTATTTCCCTGATAAAATTAATTACTACTCTCACGGAAGCAATGATAGAGTAGGAACTGCTATACTGTATCTTAATGATGACTACGAAGGTGGCACAACATTCTTTCCAAAGTTAAACGTTGATGTAAAACCTAAGAAAGGAAGCATGTTATACTTTAAGCAATCTTACGATGAAGCCAAGAATTGGAGTACAATACACGAAAGTACAGTAATTAGTAAAGGAACAAAATGGATAGCCAGTTGTTTCTTTAGTGAAACAAACAGAGTAGGTTTTACAGACAGGGAGGACTTTGTGCCAGAAGAAAATCCAACATTTGATGATACATTTTACGTTAAAAAGTTTATGGATATTCAGCGAGGTAACGTAGTGCTATATCGCAAACTTAAAAATTTAGAAAACAGTAAACTACGACAGGTAATTGAAAATCATTTAGGTGACGACTTTTTCGATAATCTAGATGACCTAGTAAAATGAAATTTTATATAGTAGGAAGCAACAAAGGATTAGGATTACATTTACGCAAAGAATTTAATTGCGTAAATTTTGATAGACCTTATGACCTTTCACAAGACATAGATGCTATATGCTCTCACATTGATTCTGACAGTGTTGTTATTTTAAACGCACACGCAAAAGGTGCTCAGATCAAATATGTAGAAGCATTAAAGGATAGATGTAGACTAGTTGTATGTGGCAGTATTGCTTCAACGTTTAAAGATTTTAGTATGCCAACATACAGTGAACAAAAGTTAGAACTTGAAAATTATGTAGTAGAGCAGTCGTTGCACAGCAAACATCCTATGCTCTATTTGAGATTAACCAGCAGCAGTTATGCCAACTATGACCTAATTAGTAATACTATTAAGTTTTGGTTAGATAACCCAGGCTTTACATTTGCAGGATACGATATAAATGAGTGAAAATAAAATTGTAATTACAGGACATACCAAAGGTATTGGTAAAGCAATATTTGATAAGTTTACAGAAGTTAGTTGTCATGAGATTATAGGTATGAGTCGTAGTAACGGTTATGACATTGAAAAAGACTTTGATAAGATTGTACAAGAAGCTACTGGTGCAGACTTTTTTGTAAACAATGCATATAGGGACGGACAGCAATTAAAACTGTTCCACGCACTTAAAGACAAAGTGAATATGATGGTTGTTATGGGCAGCGTTAGTAGACACTATCCTGAGCTTATTCCTACAGACTATGTGCATGATAAACAAGCACTTGCAGAAGCATGTAGGTTAGAGAGTATTAATCCTAACGGCATTCCTATACTGCATTTAGATTTAAGTTTTATAGAAGGCACCGAAATACAAGGTGACGATACTACAGCGTTTTTAAGCGATTACAATACACCATTAAATGATATTGTTGACACAATTATGTTTTGGGCACAGAAGCCTACTATAAGGCAAATTGAATTTAGGTGGAAACTAACTGAACACGTTAGAAAAGAATTAGAACGTATTAATCCTAACTTAGACCCATCTAGGGTACAATTCTAAATTAGCATAAAATTTATCGGGGTGTATTTCCCAAACTGTTTGGTCAGTATGCCTGTAATGCACTTCTTTGACTTTGCTTACAACACCTATCTTAGCAAGTGTAGGAAAGTATATTGAATGTACTAAACGTTGACTTCCTTCTTTACTTTTGTTTGAAGTTGCATACACTCTACCTTTACCTTTTGTCCATTCTAAACAAGCAGGAAGCATAAACTGATCTGTCAAGTTTTGATGTTCAGCACAAAGCCTATTTGCTTTTACTAATCCGTTGTGTGGTCTTGCTTCTCCAAACGTACATACTCTTGTAAGTATTCTATATGAGTTAGGCCCCATAACATCATCAAAGGAGTGAGCTGCTACACTCCCTATTGCTTTGTCATCACTATAAAGTATCCAAGCATTCCATTCACGTTCATTGTGAAAGCAGTCGATCATTACTTTTTGACTTGCGTTATTAACAAAGCCGCGGCGACCTGCTTCATTGTAAAACTCAGACAAGTCTAAGTCTTTGTGCCACCGTACCATCTTATGCATAGATTGCTTTTGCCTTTTCCATAACTTCATCAGGGAAGTTTGTTTTAAAACTATCAAATGCTAGTAACTGTATTTGTGAATGAGGAGTATCTTTGTTTACGTCGATTCCAGCAGCTTCCATTTTAGGAAATAAGTCTGCTTGTCTATCTTCACTGATGTGACTCATTACACTGCGTAAACTAATACCAAGATCCTGATCACTATATGTAAAGAAGTAATTAATACTTTTTAGTTTCCCCTCAACTACAAAATAACTGCTAGGGTGCATACTGTATTTGTACAACCCCAAGTCCTTGTGTGCTTGAATAATCTCAAGCATTTGTTCTTCCCAATTATCAACTACACTGTAGTCGTTACCTTCACAGCCTGCTAGTTCCCACATGTCAGGCCCATCAATTTTTAAGTATAATTTTTTATTGATAAAGTCAATATCTTGTATTTCTGGCACATGCTGTGGGTACTTCATTTCCATTTGCTGTATAAAGTTAATTTCACGTAACCATTTTTCCTCCATTAGGTTAGGATCCACTACTTGATTATGCCCGCCATGATATTGTTCATCATTGTAGTACCATTGGCAAAATGTCTTTTTATCCTTACTAATCAAACTGGTGTATATTAGATTATTTCGGCATTGACCTTTACCAGGAACTGTGTTATAATAATATTCAAAGTTGTTACTCATAGTACTATTTAACGGTAAGTATATACATGATTAGAGGAATTGGCGGAAAGCCTTACATTAACTTAGATTCACACCTAGACATTTCGTCTTTCAAAGATCTGCATCCTGAGATTGCTAGAGGGTTTGCATTAGCAAGAGATTATGCAAAAGAAGGTACTTGGATGGCTCCTGGCTTTGAATGGAAGGATAGCAGTTATATTCTTAATTGGAAACCAATTTACAAAGCATGGGACGAGTATCAAGCATTAGATGATAACGATCCTATTAAAATCGAAGGTAACAAAATATTGCCTACAGACTTTGGCGATTACAAACAGCGTAATATATTCACACGCTATTTAAAAGCAACAATGGGTGCTAATGATCCATACATTTACTACTTCCTTTGGAATGAAGGTGACTGGAATGAACGTAACGCTGAAAGACAAAAGACTGAAGAAAGCAAATACTTTCCAGGTGTCGTAAAATGGGTAGAAGATTTACAAGCAAATAATATCATTGAACGCATTGGTAGAGTTATTTTCTTTCACTGCGATCATAATGGTAGAGCATTTGAACACAGAGACCTAGATGCAGACAACGGAGTACACGATGATAAACAATATAGTCCGCACAATAATGAATTCATACATATACGCTATCGCACAAAGAGAGGATTTTATATTTGGGATCCAGAGAGCGAGAACAAACATTACTTAAACTGTAACGCTGCTTTTTGGAATGACCAAGACTGGCACGGCGGAGAAAACAGTGTAGAAGTTGAATACGGTTTACGCATTGACTGTAAATTTACAAACGATTTTAGAAAGAGGCTAGGGATTGATCATCTCAAAACATATTAGAAACATGGAGTGGATAGGTAACTTCGGTAAGGATCTAAGCAGAGACCTTAATGACCTTGTGATGATTACAGAAGGACAAGCCCGTCCTGGAGATTGGAAACCTGTAAACGAAGTTGAAAAAGCACTTTGGGAAAAAGGAAAATCCGCACTAGATTTTAGTAAGACAATGTGGTATGTATACGAGCAACAAGACCTACAGATAGATTTAACATTTCCTTGGGCAGACGGTAAATGTCATTGGTGGATTACTAAACTTCTACCTGGGCAAATGATGCCTATGCACACAGATCCACATACTCATGATGATCAAAACTGTAAACGTTATTGGGTTCCTTTACAAGATTTTATTCCGGGACATGTTTTTATATACGGTAACTCAATGGTAGCAAATTACAAGAGAGGTGATGTGTTCCAATATGAAAACTCACAAGACGAACACGGTGCTGCTAATCTTTCTTTTGTTCCAAGAATAGTATTACAGGTGACTGAATACTCATGCCACTAACAATAGGATTTTACGGAGATAGTTTCTGTTGCGAAACATCTAACCCACATAGCATTGCAAAAAGTTACGATACTTATATTGAAAAACTAAGAAATCATCACGATGCAAAAATTACAAATTTAGGATATGGCGGAAGCTCAGTGTGGGATGTCATGTTAAAACAATTTAATGAAAGTGATGTACCTGATATTTCTATCTTTTGCTGGACAGACTATAACAGGTTGTACGATGCTAAACTTAGAAACATTACAAAAGGCAGTATTGAAAACAAACAATGGAAGGATTATTCTTTCAAGGATTTATTCTTTCGTAAAAAAATTAATGCAGCAGCAGAATATTTTAAACATTTACACGACTACGAAAAAGCAAGTGTTGAGCAAAAAGCAGCACTGCAATACTTTGACCTAAATGTATTAAGCAAGGTAAAAAGTAAAATAATCCATATGTGGAGTTTTGAAAAAACATATGATTGGAAACACGGAGTTGAAATAGAAACTCCTTTGTATAATTTTGTTGATCAAGACATAAAAGGGTTTGACACATGGGCAGCCAACCATATAGGTGGTAACAAAAATAATCAAGATGTGTTTGAGTTAATTAATGCCCAGCATCAGCTTTCATAGTAAAGTTAATCTTTACATCAGATACTGTATCTAGTACCTTTAATAATTTGTTTTGTGCAGTTAGCCTTTGTTCTAAACTGTACTTTGCTGCTGTGCCTTCATAACAGAATACGTTAGATAAGTTAACCAATGTTTTTAGATTAACATCTAAGTAGTTTATAAGGTTCTGTTCTTCAAGCAAATTAGTATACACAAACAAGTAATCTATGCCGTCCTTACGTGGACATGTTTCTTTCCAGTAGTCTAGTGCTTTTTTATTATAATCATAAAACACTACACGCCCTTTATCTATTAAGTCTAAGTATAGTGTTCCACTAGCAGGTAGCACAACTTGTTCATACTTTTCTGTAATGCCAGTTGTCCATTCTGTGTTGTCAGTATGTACGAATTCTTCCTCGCAGTATTTTAATTTGTGATCAATATGTTCTTTCTGTTTTAAAAAGTCCTCTGTGCTTTCAGGATAGTAATGGCATTTGTTATTACGAATACTATCGTCAAATACAATAACAGGCAAGTTCCATTCAAATGCTACTTTTAATAGATTCCATCCATGACATCTGTTAGCATACGTAACCTGCTTGTACCCTTTTGCTACAGTTATAGGCGTATAGTCGTCGTGTATGTTGTCTACGCTGCGTTTAGGTTCTAGTTGGGTATGTACTATGTCTTTTTCTAAAGCGCCTACTGTAGGGCGTTTAAATGCGTTGTAGGCATCCATATTAATTACATAACATTGATGATGCAGTTCATAATAAGCATTGTGCATAGTACGATCTAATATATGTCCTGCTACAAAAAAGTCTTGTTCTACTAGTTTATCTAGTGCTTCAAAGAACGCAAAGCCGTTAATAAATTCTGTGCCAGGACTCATTACTACTGCATGTTTATAACCTTTTAGATTTTGTAATAGTTGATCTTCGTTTTTACCTATGTTTACTGTATACCCTTTGGTACGCAGATTGGATATTGTAAAGTCAACAATATTTCTAATAGTTTGTTTAATGCTATCGTTTTTATATGTATCTATATCATCTACAATACAGAATGCTAATTTGTCATTTAAGTCCATGACAAATATTTATAGCATAAATATTGGTATGAACATCGAACTGATAGATCTTAACACATATAAAGACTTCCCTAAATTGCAGCCTTTTATTGATAGTTTTAAAGACTTTGATATTAATGCTGCGATAAAGTTTTTGGAAGATAAAAATGTCAAAGATACAGAGGATATGGATGCCGAATATTGGCATAATGCTGTCGGTACTGATACAGGAACAACATATACAAGTAATTGGATAATGCAAGAAGAGGACGAAGAATACCTCGATGATCCTGATGACTTTAAAGGTGCATGGAAATACATAAAATTTTATTCACCTGAAGAATATATTCCAGACTTCTTAATGGAGTACTTTAAAAAGCACATTGACGCTTTGGCTTTTGATTATGAAGTTGAACTACATAGCCTTGCAAGTGGAGCAAGAATAGAGGATCATGTAGATAAGCCAGGAGTTCCTGTAGGTGAGTCTTCTAATAGAAACTTGGTTATTAGTTTGCAATATCCTAAAGGACTACCACCTGACACCATAGGTGTTCATGTAGACAATAAAGCGTTTACTCCAGAAGCAGCACCAATGTTTATGTTTGACTCACAGTACCTACACGGTGCGTGGAACAACTCAGACGAGCCTTGGGTGTTTGCTGTAGTTTATATTCCTAGTGATAAGATAGATTTATAATCTATTTTTTGCGTACTTGGGTAGTACGTTTTGTTCATTTTGTTTTACTTGATTAACATTTTTAGGACACATATTACAAGCATCTATATGTGAGTAGTGTGTATTATAAAAATTGTTTATAGCGTCTTGATCGTTAAGTGTTAAGTCCACCGGTTTGTAATTTAAGTACGGCTGCCAATCTTCATCGTCTAATTGTTTTGTTTTTGTTAGTACATTTTTAAGTGTACCTAATGCTCCGCATTTGTAAACTTTCTTGTTAATTAGCATTGCACAAAAACAACTAGGACAACCATTCCAATATGATGATTCAGGATCTCCTTGATTAAACGGCCTTAATTTTCCTAAGTCATCTCTGTTATGTATTTTTTGAAAACTATGAGCTTCCATATAATATATGCCACTTTTCCCATTCATCCATGCTGCTTCGTTAGGAGACTCTTCCATGGTTAAGTCCATACCTTTTCGTCTATTAAACTCTTGCCAAGCAGCATTGCCACCTCCCAAGTTCATTATAGAAGACCACCAACTGCTTGTAGGTTCAACTTTATCATATCCTACACGAGCTGCAAGATCGTATACATTTTCTAACATTTGATTATGCTTTGCTAAAACGTCCCATGCTGCTACATGACTACAAATTTGCATCCATACATTATGTTTTGTAATTAACTCTACAGCAAGATCCATTACCTTTGGTTTGTTTAATGCAATACCATTAGTAGGAAAGAAGATAACTTTATCTTTTTCTTTTTCTAAACTTCGAATATGTTCAATAATTGCTATAACTGTATCTGTGTATAAGAAAGGTTCTCCGCCTAACACACTCCAACACTCTACATTAAACTGTTGGCTAGCAAGTGTAACACTTTCTAAAATGTTATCAAGTGTAGGATCAAATTCTCCGTGTCGTATGTAGTCACTCCTTGTATCGCAGTGATCACAAGCAAGTTGACATTTGTTGCCGTAGAATATATCTAATATTTTAATACTATCGTTCATTCTGTTTCCTATAACTTCTTGCTATAAGTTCCACAAATTCATCTTTACGTTTACCTGGTATACCATGTGCTATTAAGTGTATTCTAGGTGTGTTAGAATTGTTAACAAAACTATGTACGTTTCTTATATTAATTATAAAAGCCTTTCCTTCTTTGAAAGGAACAGTACCGTGTCCTTCAAGAGTCATATGACAGTCGTCTGGGTGAATAATTGCTACGTTAATAGGTACTCCAAACTCAAGCATGTCTAAATTTTCTTCACCTGGTAACTTTCCAGGAGCATCACTGTGCGGACTTATTTTGCCGCCAGGTTCAAGTTGCATAAAACGTATTCTTCTATAGCGTTCATATGGAAACAATTCCCAAAAGCCTTTGATGCTAGGTGTATGCTCACTTATACTAGTCCATTGGTAAGGAACATCTTCTTCTCTTTCATAGCCGTAGTTTGTCCACGCACCAGTTTTATCCACATCAATGCCATGTATGCAACTACTGTTCCAACCAGGATGTTCTCCTCCCCTGTGGTCTACAAATTTTGCAGCAGCAGTTTCCTTCTTCCATGAGTCTAAATCGAACTCCATGTCTAATTCAAGCCAACCGAAATCACTTTTATTAAGTAGCCAATCTGTAATTTGGTAATCAGTATTCATGTGCAAACTTTTTCAAACTTTTATCAAATGTAACAGGGATTCTAAAATCCTTTGATCCTGCTCGTTTATCAAAAGCACAAAACCTACATTGCGGTATAGGGTTATTTAAATTTTCAATAAACTTTTTAATTTCATCATATTCCCAAAACGGTGAACATGCTTTATATTGATCTAGTAGGGGCCTAACTCTTTCCTCATAGTTAAATTGATCTTTGGAATTTGCGTATGTCATTGGTAGAGCGCACTTATACATAAGACCGCATTGTATTGCTGTACAGTCTTCTGCATAATGACAAACATCATGACTTCCTTGTATATCATCAGTATCATCTAGATATACTATTCCGTTTTTAATTTCTTTTATGGTTGAAGGGAAATATTCATCAATTAATTCAATTTCAGCAATGCACTTATCATCTTTAAAATAACGAGTAACACCATCATCAACAATTATGTTAATCTCATAAGGTTCTAAAATTTTGTTAAGAAATATTTTACCTTTATCAAAATCATTAGCACTATGCCAAAACACTATTAATTTAATATCGTTTTCTAATAAGGTTCTAGAAATACGGATATTTTTTTCTAAATGAAGTAATGTTCCGTTAGTGTCAACACTTACCAATGCATCTGGCCATAACTTCTTAATTTCTGTAGCCCATGTTAACAAGTCAGGGTGTACAAAAGGCTCACCACCAACAACATTTATTTCAGTAAAGCGTACTTTCTTTTGCCATTCTACAAAATGCTTTTGGTACTCTGCCCAATCATATACTCCACGATAATTGTATTGATTATTACTTCCACAATTGCTGCATGTTAGGTTGCATGTGTTATTGATTATAACGCTAATTGGGTCGTTGAATGCTATCATAAGTATATTTATGTGCGTATATTTAAGATAAGTAGTAGTATGGTATCAATATCTCACTTAGAATGGCATGTAGCACACGCTTGTAATTTTACATGCGAAAACTGCTGTCATTTTTCTAATCATGGGCATAGTGTTCCTGTAACATATGAACAAATTGAAAAGTGGTACGATAGTTGGGCGCATAGAATAGCACCTAAAACAATAGATATACTGGGAGGTGAGCCATTACTTAATAAACGCATTTGCGATATTGTAGAACTTACACGCAAGAAATGGGATAAGCCTAGTTTAGAAAGATTAGATATTACAACAAATGGTGTGCTATTGAATAGATATCCTGATTTACCAAAAGTACTTGCAGATAATAATTGCGGATTAAAAATATCTAAACACGGTACCAATGCTGAATATAATGAACTTTGGAAAGGCATAGAAGCAACTGCACTAGATTGGATTGACAAATACGGAATCAATGTTGACTTTTGGAAGTCAGATGTTATTTGGTATAAAATGTATAAAGGATTTGGATCTACAATGGAGCCATATGAAGATAACGATCCTCAACAAAGTTGGGATAACTGTATTACAGGTCAAGACTGCTGGCAAATACATGAGAATAATTTGTATAAGTGTGCTCCATTAGCATACTTGCCTATGACAGCAAAAACATACAAATTATCCAGTAAGTGGGATCCTTATTTAAAGTACCAAGCACTTACACCAGATTGTACAGATGAAGAGCTACAAGAATTTTTTAATAGGAAAGCAGAAAGTTTTTGTGCAATGTGTCCCAAGAACCCTAAAATATTACATAGGAAAAACGATCCTAGATTAAGTAGAAAACACTACGAACAGATACCGTTGGAGGTAGTACATGAAGAACAAATACGATAAGAAACATTTGCCTTTTGGAAATGCATTTGCTATAGCAGATCCGCTGGTTACCACGTTCTTGTCTAATCTTAACATTGACGTTACTAAAGTTACACAAGACCAAGATGTACTGAAAAAGTTTTTAGACAGATATATTGAGTGGATATCAGAAACAAAAAATAATAATGTTACAGGTTTAGAAAAATATCCATATGCTTGTTTTGCAAATGGTACGACAGAAGCATTTGAAAAGTTTTATGCAAAACATCATAAACGTAGATTTAGATTTTACAAAGGAGAATATGTATATCATAGACTAAATTGTAGGAACAACGGATATGATTGGGAGTGGTTGGATGATGCTCCTCTTGCTGGAAATGACGTTGTTATGATAAGTCTACCTTTTAGCGATACTGGCAACACACCTAAGGATTTAGATTTGCTACTTGATCAGTGTGACAAACTTAAAATACCTGTGTTACTTGATTGTGCTTACCTCGGTGTGTGCAGCGGCATAGACTTTAATCTTGATAGAGAATGTATTACTGACGTAACATTTAGTCTATCTAAAACACTATACTGCGCTCATGCTAGAATAGGAATGAGATTAACTAAAGAAGATGATGACGATCCGTTGTTTGTTACAAACAAAGCAGGATATATCAATAGGGTATCAGCATATATAGGACTACAATTACTCAACAGTTTTTCGCCTGACTACATATATGATAATTATAGAGCAAAGCAAGAACGCTGTTGTGAAATACTAGATGTAGAACCTAGCGATTGTATTCTTTTTGGCATAGGGGACAGCCGATGGAATGAGTACAATAGAGATAGAGAAACAAATAGACTAAGTCTACACAAGTACTTGTCTAATAATAACCTTGAAGATGAAATAAAAGCAATAGCAGATGAAAAAAGGCAAAATACTTAATTTCGAAATCCTGTGGGATACTGACGAAGGACTAGTGTCCTTGGCGGAGAAGTATATTCCTATGGATATACAAAAGGCCGCAGATGAAGGTTGTACCCACGTTGTAGGAATAGTTCTAAACGAAGGAATACTACCATTTGATGACAGCAACTTACAGCAATTTTTTAATAACTTACAAAAACAAACAACTGAACTTGGCATTCAATTAGTAATACTATCTTCACTAGGAGAACAATTTAAAAATATTACTGTTCCGTTTGAGATACACTATTTTCCTTACCATGCAAGATTTGTTTACAACTGCTACAAAAAGTCACAACTTCCGTTGTATGATAATAAGGACAAGTTTTTGTTTCTTGGTGGTGCAGCAACTAGGTCAAACAGAATAGGACTGCTTAGTAAGTTTTATGACGCAGGAATGTTAGATAAAGCAGAATGGAGTTTCTTTAAACCAACATATGCTGAAGATGTCAAATGGTGTAGAAATCATTTAAAAAGATATAGCGACAAAGAATACAGCAAGTTTATTGATACCGTTGAAAGAAGCATAGACGATAGATACGATGAAGTTAAATTGTTAATTAAAGATGCTCAAGAAACTTATGGAGATTGGCACGATATTGTAAACACAAAGTTTTACAAAAGACCTGGATATTTAACACCTAAGGTATTTGAAGATACACACTTCAGTATACTATCAGAAGGCCCTAACTTTTGGTCAGACGACTATGACTTTGTTACAGAAAAAACATGGCGTACAATTATAAACAGGCATCCTTTTATATTTGCTGGTCCCACAGAACAGTTTAAATATATAAAGTCCTTAGGCTTTAAAACATTTGAAGACTATCTTCCAATTAAAGATTATGCTTATATTCAAGATGAAGATAAAAGGCTAGATGCTATTGTAGAAAATACAAAGTATCTACTAGACAGCCATAATAAAAATATTGCTGCTGATGTTGAATACAATTATAAGCAGTACATGAACATAATAGAAACACAAGATAGACTGTTTGATAATTTAGAAAATATTATGGCAGTCCCGAGAAGTGAAATAAATTACTACTTGGACAACGAAGGATTAGATCATCTCATAAGGGAAAAGAATGAATAAGGGTAGAGTAATTAACTTTGAATGGATGCGTGATTATAATCATTGGTCAGCAGAAGATTTCAATGTACTTAGAACAAAGTTAATTAATAAAGAAATTGATCAAGCAGCAGCAGACGGCTGTAATATAATAGTGGGCATATACCTACTTGATGGATTCTTACACCCTAAGGCTGGACTTACAGATTTCCTTCAACATATATCTGATATCAAAGATCATGCAACAAGCAAAGGTATAGAGCAGATGTATATTGTAAGTGGGCAAGGAGAAACTATAGAAGGATTGCCAGTTCCATTTTTCTTTTTTGATTATAATGTAAGAATGATATACAATAGTTACAAAAATACACAGCACCCTTACTATAATCCAAACAACAATAAGTTTTTATTTTTAACAGGAATGCCTAATAGAGAAAATAGAATAGGACTTATGAGCAAGTTTTATGATGCAGGTATGTTGAATAAAGCAGAGTGGACATTCTTTCCTCCTTGGACTGAACTAGATAAAGAATGGTGTAGAAACTGTTTATCTCATTACACAGACAAACAATATAATAAATTTTTAATAGACTGCAAACGTTCTTTTGATGGAAGGTTTGAAACAGCCAAGGACTTCTATGGTTCTTATAATCAAGACACTGATATAGTTTGGCACGATGTTATTGATACTGATTGGGTCAAAGCACCTGCACACATTGATACTAGTGTGTTTACCAATACACTGTTTAGTATAGTAAGTGAAGGTCCAAACTATTGGGACGATGACAATGCATTTGCAACAGAAAAGTCTTGGCGTTGCTTTTACCTTAGACATCCATTTATATTTGCAGGACATCCTGATCAGTTCCAATACTTAAAAGACTTAGGCTACAGAACGTTTGAAGAATACTTGCCTATACCAGACTATTATAAACTACCGAATGAAAACGATAGAAACAATGCAATTGTAGAAAATGCAAAGTATCTATTAGAGCATAGAGAACATGACGATGACATACGTTTAGACACTGAAGAAAATTACTTGCAGTTTCTTAAGCATGTTATAACGCAGGATAACTTACTTGCCAAGTTTAAAGACGAGTTTAATATTCCTAAAGAAGAATTAGATTACTACTTCGAAGGCTTAGGATACACACAACTTATTAGGAGATTACCTAATGACTAAGTGTGCAGCATTTTGGAAACATACTAATATACGTGGTGATAACAGAGTATTTCCGTGTTGTAGATACAAAGCACCTGTAACAACATTTAAAGGTAGCCTTGAAGATGTACTACAATCAGAAGAGTATGTAAAGTTAAGGAACACTGATGTGTCAACTTTATGGGAATGTTCGAAGTGTATGTATGAAGAAAAGAACGGCAAAGAAAGTTTACGCCAACGCATGAACAAAGAATATGATACTGATACTGTTGGCTTAGAATACTTAGAGATAGGCTTTGATAATATATGTAATCTAACATGTGATGGCTGTTGGAGCGAGTTTAGTTCAGCATGGGCTAAGAAAGAAACAGGAGTTGCAAAGTATACAAGTGTTGATGAAATAGAAACAGTTCCGGACACTGTAAAGAAAGTATTGTTTCTTGGTGGTGAACCTTTAATGACAAAAAGGCATCAACAGTTCCTTGAAAAGATTAATAATCCTAAACAAGTTGAAGTAATATATAACACTAACGGAACTTTCCTTTTAAAAGACGATGTTATAGAACTGTTAGAAAAATTTAAAAAGGTACACTTTATATTAAGTATTGATGCTGTCGGACCATTAAATGAAATAGTTCGTAGTGGAAGTAAATGGCCTGACATACTAAAATTTATAGAACAAATTAAAAAGTTAGGATATGGACTTGAAGTTAACAGTGTATTACACTTGAACAATTGGCATGGTATTGCTGATTTAGAAAAGTTTGTTAACAGCATTACTCCCATATGGACAGTTAATGTTTTAACATATCCAAAGCGTCTTAACATTACTAACTATACAAACAAGCAAGAAATAATAGACTTAGTCAAGCAAACAGAGATACCAAACAAGGAATATGTTGTTAACCATTTATCGCAATCAAATGTATAACCACCCGATAAATATACACACATAATAGAAGAAGGCAAAAAATGAAAGTATCGACACATAATCACTGGGATCCCTTAGAAGAAATAGTAGTTGGAATCGCTGACCATGCAAGAGTTCCTACTGTAGATCGTAGCACAATGAGCATGAGCTACACTAATCACCCAATGGATTTAATTAAGCCTTTAGAAGGTGAGTACCCAGAATGGCTTATTGATGAAGCCAACGAAGATTTACAAGGGTTAAGTGATGTACTAACCAAAGCAGGTGTAAAAGTACATAGACCTATTCCAATTGATCATAGCGTAGAGTTCAGTACACCTGAATGGAAAACAACAGGTTGGTACACATGGTGCCCGAGAGACTTATTGCTACCTATGGACAACTTAGTTATTGAGACTCCAAGTGCATGTCGTGCAAGGCAGTATGAAACTAGAGCATATAGAAATGTGATGTTTGAAGCAATTGAAGATGGTGTTGAATGGATTTCTGCTCCTAAGCCTATACTACCAGATGAAGGTTATCAGTTTGAAGATATAGATGGTAAGCCTAGTTTACTAAACTTAGAACCGATCTTCGATGCACCTAACTGTGTGCGTTTAGGTAAAGACATATTATTCCAAATTAGTAACACAGGTAACCACTGGGGATTAAAATGGCTACAAAATGTATTAGAGCATAGAGGTTATCGTATACACCCTGCAGAACATATTTACAGTTACGGTCACTTCGACAGTACAATAGTACCTTTACGTCCTGGATTAGTATTACTAAACAGTTCAAGAGTAACCGCAGAAAACTGTCCTAGAGTATTTGAGAAGTGGGATAAAATTTGGTTTGATGATTGTATTGCACAAGGAAGTAAAATACCTGGAGGTGTTGCTCCTTGTAGCCCGTACATAGGAATGAATATTTTAAGTGTTGATCACAATACTGTATGTGTAGATGACACACAAGAACCTTTGATGAGAGAATTAGACAAGCACGGTATTACAAGTGTACCTATACGCTTTAGACATGCTATGACACTTAGTGGAGGATTGCACTGCGCTACACTAGACTTGCGTAGAAAAGGGGAGTTAGAAGATTATACATGATCAAGTTCGAGAAGAACATATCGGATTTCTGGTCCCAAGATCTTAAAGATTTTAAGTTTGCTGTTCTATCACCATTAACACAAGCTCAACGAGATCATTGGTCTCACCCTAATTACATCAATGAGCTAAACTCGTTAGAACAAGCATTTGACAATGACCTCCCAGAGTATTGGCCAAGGTTTATGGAAGAGTTGAATATTACCAACGGAACAGTTTCGTGGACAAATATTGCTCCAGGTAATGTTGTTCCTGTACACACTGATAAATTTTATAAGTTAAGAAAAAAGTACGGTGTTGAAAGAGACGAATGCATTCGTTACCTAATGTTCTTGCAAGATTGGGAAATGGGCCAAATGGTAGAGTTTGAAGAAAAAATTCTTACTAGATGGAAAAAGGGAGATGTATGGAGTTTTGGGATTGATGATTCACATTGTGCCGCAAATGCTACACAAGATAATTTTATAACTTGCCAAATTAACACATTCGAAAGGAAGTAACTATGGAACTAACTTCATTGCAGAAGGAATGGAATAATTGTACACTAGAATACGATCTAGAAAAATTCAACTGGCCTGCATGGGCGTTAGGTGTTGTACAAGAAGTAACACCACAAGTTACTAAACTAGAAACATTACACGAAGTACTATCTCCTAAAGAAATTGTAACTGTTAGTAGGCATGTACAAAATGCATGTAGTCGTAAAGACTTTATGGAACGCTTTGATGCTTTTGTTGCTGAATATATTCCGCAGCGTATCGACAATAAAAGATATATGATTCAGCGTCAAGGAACTTTACGTGTGGTTATTCCTAATCAAGCAAGTGTAGGACGAAGACTTGCTTTCCATCAAGGTATCTTTGTAGGTAATGGCAGAGGGTGTAGAACTATATGGACACCGTTTACAGAAGCACGTGGTACTAACACTATGTGGATGGTAGATGTAGAAAACAGTAGAAGAATTACAAAACAAATTATGGCTGAAAAATGGAGTTTGGAACAGATAGAAGATGAATGTTTAAAACATGCGTTTCCTATTACACTAAAGCCAGGACAAAGCCATTTGTTCTTTCAAGAGATGTTACATGGTAACGTAAACAACGAAGAAGGGTATACACGGGTAAGCATGGACATGCGTATCCTTATTGAAGGTGAAGAATACGGTAGAAGACATCCAGGTGGATTTATGCGTTTGCCAGGCGATCACGAAGTTGCTGGGGAAGCAGACTATACAGGAAAGAGTGCTATAACATATGCAGGCTGGAATAGTAAGTTTTCAAATCAAATTCCGTTACCTATGCAAAGAGCAATCATTGAGCCATACTGCGTTAAAAACAAGATTGAATATACAAGTTACGAATTTGAAAACGAACACCTAGACTGGATGCCTGGTTTAGAGTTTTATATTAATGAACAACCAGATGTTATTGTGCTATGCAGTATCTATTCGATGACAGATGATGTTGAAAGACGCAAAGAGCTTTTTAATCTAGCATTAGAGAAAGGTGTTGAACTACACTTTGCAAATGAACTGTGTTCTATAAAAACAGTTAATGACCTTGACAAAATTGAAACTTATCTCAACTTTGCTGTTGCTAAAAAAGATCCTTATGTTTGGGAATTAGTGTAAGTCTACCCAACTACTACCAGCATACGCTTGTATCTTAGTAGTATCTGTATTATAAATCATTTGACCGTTAACTGCTGTAAGAGCATTACGTTGTGCTGTTGTATATGATTTAAGTTGAGCTGGACCACCAAATATTGCTTCTTGCTTAGAGTTTATTACTAATGCTGACGTTGGTGTACCTGCTGCGTTAGATGTAAAGTATTCTAATTTACCTGGTACAATTCCTGTACCAATAGTTCCTTCTGCACTTGCTACAAGTGCTGCTGCTGTTACGGATGTATTTGCTGCGTCATGTCCAAAGTAGAACATACTCATAATCTCATCACCTGATGTAACAGTAGTTTGAGCACCATGTGAACCACGTGATCTTTCAAATACCATTGCTGGTCCAAGTGCTGTGTTTACTGCACAGTTGATATTCATTAAAGAGTAATCATCGTCAGCGTTACCATCAGTAAGAATTTGAATACCTGCTTTTAAACTTGAAGTTGAACTTGTTCCTGATAAAACAACAACCTTACCATTAACATTTTCTGCTGTAGTTGTTGTGTTATCCACGTCCCCTGTGATTCTACTAGCAATACCATCTACTAGTATTGTACTATCATCACCTGATACTGTACCTTTTAAGTCACCAAAGAACGTATGGGCTGTAACAGTATTTTCCATACCATTAACAATTACAGAACTGTTGTCACCAAATACGCTTCCTTTTAAGTCACCGTTTATTGATGCTGCTGTAACTGATGTTCCACTAATTGCGTTTGCACTAATAGAGTTGTTTGAAGTATTAACAATTGTGCTAGAGTCATCACCAATGATGTTTGCGTTTACGTTTGCTCCCGGTTCTGCAACACCGCCAAGTGTTAGTCCACCTACTGTTGAACCTGCTGGAAGTTCAATAGCGCCACCGTTGTTTGTAATATTTGCACCATCAACTGATACACTGTTTTTAACATAAACGTTATTAAACATTGTGCCAGGTGCACCAACGTTATGTGTGTCTGCTGTACCAGGTACAATGTTATCTTTAACTGTGCCAGATAAGTTAATAGCACCTTCTACTGCGTTTACTAGTATAGTTGAGTCATCGCCAAATACAGAACCATTGTAGTCTGCTACAATTTTACCTTCAACAGTCAAGTTGCCATTAATTGTGCTGTTTCCAGTTACGTTCAATCCACCACTGCCAGTAATGTTGAATCCGTTTAAGTCTAAATTCTGTAGCAACTGCGGTTGATTTGCTGTTGCGGAAATTGTGTTGCCCCCATCGCTATATGTAAAACTAATACCTGTATTAGGGCCTGCTACAAGCATATTAGCAACTGCGTCTTGTGCATCTTCTGCATTAAATCCAGTTACTGCTTCTAAGTCTTTTAGTAAGGTTGTTCCGTCACCTACGTACAGTTTTGCTTGGTCTGTAATCCAAACCAACTCACCTGCTTGTGGTGCAGTTGCGAGCGTCTGGCGTTCAGCATCGGTTCCTCTTCTTATCTGTAATGGCATATTCTTTTAAACTCCTGGCAATATTCGTTTCTATACTTAGTATTTATGCCTGTACGCTTATTCGTGCATAATTCCTAAGTTGTGATTTCAACGTCTGCTGCTATTATATATCTATATTTATCACTTTGTGGCGCCGCGGGCCGATGCCAGTATTCGCTTGGGTATATTAACCACGTATATTCGTCAGGTTTGACAAAGAATTTACCGTCATTATCGGGTCCGTTAGGAGCGAATTCTGTACCACATAGGTCTTTGTTCTGTACATCATCAGGTATTTCTAAGTACATAATACCGCTCATGTTTTTAGGCTCTGGTTTATGTTGATGATGGTGCCAAAGTCTTTCTCTATCTTCTGCACCTTCTTTATTTGTCATAAAACTCCAGGCTTGCATGTTACCTACTTGAACTTCACGTCCAAAGTACATAAACACACTAAACAAGAAGCTCATACGATACTTTAACCATAGCGGCTCTGGTCTACTAAAGATGTTTTCCTTTGTTTGATACTTAGGACTATTCTCCCAATAGTTACCACTCTCAATGATATGCTTAACAATAGCAATAGCATTCTGATTATCTTCAGCAGTTATAGTACTGCTAAAGTTAAACTTTTTAAATATTTCGTTTTGATCTATAACATTATTCACTGCACTATTCTTTTCTCTATTTGTTTCAGAATAAGTGATTTCATTCTACTATCTTTAAACCGTTTATACCTATCTGCTAACGGCACCCAAGATTCCCAACTAGTTGCTGTACTACATGCAACTGAATAGCGTTTAAGTTCTTCATTCATCTTAAAACGCACAAATTCTATAGGACGATCTGTGCCAAAACTAAAATAGCACAACGGCTCGTCTTTCTTAATTGTAAACTTTGATACATTAGGATCTAACATAAACTCTACATTAACAGCTCTAAACCATCTGCCAACATCATACCTTCCAGGTACAACAGTTGCAGTCTTTTGCCAAGGTGAATTATCAAACCACGGAGCAGTTAATGTACAATCTAGTTCGTCTGCTTCTGTAAAGAAGATGTAACGTAAACCATATTCTAAAAGTGTTTGATCTTTTAGATTAGGTCCACGCACAACATTAGCAAATACACCTTGTTGTTTTTGAGGAGGGATTAAGTTTCCGTTGTCAAACTCAAAAGTAGATGTTAACGGATTATTAAAAACAAGTGTATTCTTTGCTAGATTTTTATATGCAGGACAATAAAAGAAACTATCGTATTTGTCAATATCAGTCTTACGTTTGTATGACTTATCAAATACAGTAGTAGGATCAGAATATAGCATATTCCAATCGATTCTACCTGCTTCGTAATCAGGCGCCCAGTATACTTTTAGGGCTTTAGCCATTTACAGTAGTCCTTCTTGACCTAATACTGCAACGTTATCGTCTGTAATAGGAATCTCTGTCTTAACCATTAGTTCAAAGATTTCTTCTTCTAGTTGCTGTCTATTAATTTTTAAATTTGCTAACTCTGCTTTTGCTTGTTTGATTTGATCTAAAGAAACAACACCAGTTGAAACACTGCCTGTTACTTCTTTTAGATATCCTGCAAGTGCATCAGGATCTGTAAGCGGAACTGCTTTTGCAATTTGCTCTACCTGTGTAATCCTGTTATCAACAAATCCAATCTTTGCTTGTGCTGTAGTAATACCACAACCTGCATTTGCTTGTGCAATTAGTGCCGCAATGTTATAATAGATAGTTAATAGTTTATTCCTACGCTCATCAGTCTTAAACAATAACTCGTTTGAGTCTTGTAAAGTTTTTACAATATCATCGTCTGTATTAACTTCTTTTGAAAACTCAAGAGTAATTGCATCAATATAACGCTTAATATTATTCTGTAAGTGTGTTGCTTTGCGGATGTTCATTTGCATCTGCTCGGTTGTTTTCTCTTCCATATTGCTCTTCCTCCTCTTGGAATCGTTTTGCCATTAATTCATCTTCAGCACTTTTAATTTTACCGTTATAATGATCTTCGGTATAAAGCCCTAGTGCGATTTCCTTAATTGCTATTGTTGTTGTCTTTTGCCCTTTCTGATATTCAACTACTGGTTTGGATCCCTGTTGTATTTCTCTTGCTCTTTTACTTGCCATTAAAACTAGCAAGTGTTGTGAATTTACTAAGTCGTGTGCCTGCTGGTGGTATCCGTATGCTTCTATTTGTTTATCATCAAGATCAGCCATTAATTATCCTATCGTTATTATTGTTAATATAGTACAAGTATAACATATACCAATCTGGAAGTCAACACCTTATTTTGCTATAAGTTTTACATCCCATGCCAAAATAGTTCTACTTCCTTGGCCTTTCCACGGATAAACTGTGTGTGGAATATAACTTGGAAATA
>VMHT01047939.1_pt1 | contig 76332 bp, 100 predicted proteins | sample 4693611 | NCBI WGS metagenome assembly VMHT01 (sample SAMN12280063, study PRJNA550983) | marine metagenome | isolation source: seawater sampled from same location over 5 years 0.02-0.2 micron viral filtrate | place: USA: collected off the coast of southern California halfway between the port... ...
CATTAATTTTGATAATGTACGTTTACTTAATAATATTAGTGGTGAATTTATAGTAAGTATTAATAAAGAGTATGGAGTAGTTGTATTTGATCAAGAATCAAAGGATATTAAACTTAAATATATTATATCTTCCCTTACACAATGAGTTCAAATCATCACAAAAATAAACTGAAAACTGCAGGATACTTTATAAAACGATTAAAAGATACAGGGTATGTTACCTTGCGTATGTTTGATAAATATGGTAAAAATGATAGTCGTAAATGGACAGTCCTAGTTGATCCAAGTGGTGCATCAGTTTATATTACTTGTTTTGAAAATAGACCATTTAAGGGGGAGTACTTATTTAGCTTTGAAGATGGTAACCAGAGATTTAGTAGAGGGTACGTTTTAAAAACTAGTTCTATTGAGGTGGTAATACAACGATTAGAAGAACATAAAGTATTACATGTTGAGGATAATGAGTTTGTGACTAAATATAAAAAGAATGAGCGATGAAAGTAAAGAGCATCAAGAAAAAAAACTCGAGGAGTTACTAAATGACGCTCTTAACTTACAACCAGACAAGCTTAAAGTATTTAAAGATCAACAGGAATTACGTGATAAACTAAAGGGCATTACATCAGAGTACCTTGACTCATTTTATATATTTGGTTATGATATTAATGGAAAAACAGTATTAGTTAAAGGAGCATCTTCAGATCAACAATTAGATGCTTTAGATACATTAGCTGTTAGATTGTTTATGGCGGGAAGTTTAGGAAGTACATATGGAAGCGGAGGAAACTAAAACAAAACAAACTTATGCAGTTCAGACTGGAGATTATGTAGGTCAGATATTTATAGTTTGTGAGATAACAGAGAAAGGTATAGGTTGTCTATCCGTACCTGCAATGAAAAATGTGTTAGTACCTACAGACAAGTGGACAATCGGAAGGAACTCTGATATAATTGAATATGTAGAGGAACTTTCACGAGATATTTTTACCGTTTGCGCAGCTCAATATAAGAAAAATGAAGACTTTAATAATTGATGGGAATAATCTTATCCACCGGACATGGTGGACTGCTAAAAGTCAGAGTAAGCGTCAGGATATTGAAGATGCAGAGCGAATTGCTCGATTACATATATATTTTACTCTGAATGCAATATTTTCTTATACTAATAAATTTAAACCAACTAATGTTATATGCGTGTGGGATGAAAAGGAAGACTATCAACCTAATATACGTAAGAAGCAGTTAGAAGGATATAAGGGTAATCGATCGAAAGATAGTACACCGCATGCTCAAAATGATCGTATTAAAGAAATGCTATCATGTTTAGGTATCAAGTCTATTTTTCCACGTGAGCGTGAAGCAGATGATATTGTAGCATATATATGCAAGACATTCCCAGGGGAGAAGGTTATTGTATCTGTCGATAGAGATTTTTTGCAATTAGTAGATGAGACATCAACGTTATATGATGCTATCCGTAAGCGTGAATTTACTTTATCGACGTTTAAAGAAGATACGAGCTACACTAAAGCTGAATGGCTTTATGCAAAGTGTATATTAGGGGATAAATCTGACAACGTACCAGGCATACCGCGATTTGGTAAAGCTAAAGTACGTAAATGGCTTGATGGAGAACTTCAACTAACAGAAGAGCAGCAAGAAATTTACGATAAAAACTTAACAGTATTTGATCTTAATGAAGTAATGTCACATACTACCGAATGTGAATATTATAAGCAGCAGATTGATAAACCAATAGACCCGAGATGGTCACAGTTTATTGAATATTGCGAAGAATACGAGCTTAACAATATTCTTAAAAAGAAAGATCAATGGCATAATATTTTTGTCTTATCAAGTAAGTTGATATCCATGTTTAGCTAGGATATAATAAGTTGTGATTTCACTACCTCAAGAATATATCGTAGCTAAGTTTTACGAATTTGGTAGAGGTCCCATATACAACCGGTTTACTAACGTATATCAGTGTTCTTGTCCGATATGCATGGAATCAGTAAAGAAAAAGAGATGTTATTATATACCTAAAAATGATAATGTATATTGTCATAATTGTGGTTGGTCGGGAAAGCCGTTAAGGTGGGTTAAAGAAGTAAGTGGTTGTACTAATCAAGATATTATTGAAGAAGTTCGTGATTATGATGTTTCAATAGATATCGGTAAAGATGAAGAAGTTACACCAAAGATACAAGTAGCAACTCTACCTTCAGATAGTATTAACCTATCAGATACGATGCAGCAAGACTTTTATAATAATAATATAATTGTTAGAGCGTGTAATTATATTATTAAGTCAAGAAGACTTGATACTGCAGTTAATAGACCTGATAATCTTTATGTTTCATTAACAGATAAGGTTCATAAGAATCGGATTACGATACCGTTTATAAATGAACATAATGAAATTGAGTTTTATCAAACACGTACAGTTAAGACATCAGAGTTAAAAACAAAACCGAAGTACTTAGGTAAGGTGGGAGCAGAGAAAACACTATTTAATATTGATAAGGTTACTTCAGATTATGATAAAGTGTATATCTTTGAAGGGCCAATTGATGCTTTTTTTGTACGCAACTCAGTAGCAGTTGCTGGTATTACTGAACGTGGTAGATCATTCACTCAACGTCAAGAAGAGCAGTTAAACACTACGTTAAAATGGTATGATAAGGTGTGGATACTCGATTCTCAGTGGGGTGATAGAGCATCGATGATTAAGTCGGAGGCACTTTTGAAACAAGATGAGGCTGTGTTTATATGGCCGGAAACACTAGGTAAGAAGTATAAAGACTTTAATGATTTGGCCATAGCAGCTAATAAAGACGAAATTAGCTGGGATTGGATTGAAAAAAATACCTTCCAAGGACTGGAAGGTATTGTAAAGATGACTGAAATTAAAAGATTCAATAACGTTTAGACTCCTCTAAATTGTGCGTTGTCGGTCTGTGCAAGGTAACCTCTAAATGACTCATTAAGGGAAGCAAGTTCAGTGGCAACACGAGCTATTTTACGTTGTTCTGACTGCCTCATACGATCAAAAATTGTATCAGCTTGAGCATTGGCTAGAACTGCTTGTACAGAGTTAGCATCCTCAGCATCATTTAACATCTTAAGAAATTCATCTCCTGATGAAATCCAACCTTTAAGAGTATTAATTTGAGCCTCATGAATCTCCGCGATAGCTCCGGCAGCTTTTATGGCTGGGTCTTCCATATTTGCAGTAGCCTCAACATCCGCTTCTACATCTACATCAAACTCTTCAGGGGATGTATCATCATCAAGCTCGAGCTCAAATGCTTCTTTATCCTCATCATTTTCATTGAGTACTTTAAAGAACCTCTTTTCGAAATTTGTCATGTAATTATTTATGCTCTCGACTAAATAATTACATATGAATTCTGGATATTCTTCACCATATTCTGTTAAACCGGATACAACACCTATTCAGCAATCGCTTAATACACAGGGCCAACAACAAATGTATAAAGAGGATGAAAAAAACCAAAAAGCGCCACCGACATTACCATTTGAAGTGGATGGAATTACTGAAATTTTAGGCAATACATTTGTATCTCTTGCTAATCTTCATAGAATGCTTAGCAACGTAAAGAATAATGATAGTGTCGAGGAGGATAATATTGAACTAATACAAGCTAAAATAGATAAAATAAACAATTTAATACTTGAACTTCCTAGAGATATAGCTAAAATATCTATATAATGGTAAGATCCTTATTAATTACAGCAGCTGTAGCAGCATTATTTGCATTTGGTCTTCAAGAGTTTATTGGGTTTTGGAATACATTTTCACTAACTATAGGTATTCAATTTATAGTGTTTTGGGTTATAAATTCTCGTCAACAGCTTGATAAAGATACTTTATATAGTGAATTTGAGACAAATCTAGATAGTATTTTAGAGCTAAGTAGGGTTTCAGTAGAGTGTCCTTGTGGAAACTATGTTTTTAAAGAAGAGGTCTTTATGAACTCTGATAATATATATAGATGTCCTAAATGTAACAATAATATTAAACTAGATGCGCAAATCCGGGCAGTGTTACAGACAGATCCAGAAGAAGTAACAGGATAAGGAACTTTTTTATAATTAGATATATGAATAATATAAATAGTAGTAGCAATATCGAAATAAAGCGTAAAGACGGTAATACCGAGTATATGAGTCAAGCAGAATTTGCTAGGTGGGCATGTCTAGTAGAAGGTATTCAAGCTGTTGATCAAAAATTACTTAATGCTAAAGTACCTGAGTCTAATACTAAGTGGATTAAGCCACTTGCCTTTGAGAAGTATGTCCAAGAACGCTTTCATTCAATGCTCCGAGACGTAGAAGTTGAACATCAGCTAGGAAATATTTAAGTATTAGGAGCAGTTAAGCAGACCCACCAGCAAGTTCAATCTCAAGAATTTTATCAGCTATACCAGGCCCAAGATATATATTGTTACCAATTGAAGTACCAAGAGTGTACCAACCATTAGTTGCTCCTGAGTTAGAAAGAGTTGATGTAATATCTTGAAAACCAATCGAATCATTTACTGGGTTAATCCAGATAATATAAGGTATATTCCAGGGATTTGAGTATACTTTACCATCGCCTCCTAATACTGAACCGAAAGAAGCAGCTTTAGCTGTATCTGCATCTGATTCAGAACCACCATTAAGCATCGCGTCAATAATAGCTTGTGGATACGGAATTTCAGTAGCTGAATCATTAGAAGTATCTATTTTAAGAATAGAACGTGCTCGGTGACCATGTGCGTAAATACATCCATTCCCTGCAAGAGCACCATATTTATACTTGTTAAAGTATGTTTTTGTCTGTAGCATGCCACCAGGTGCAGTACTAAATAGATCGTTGTCGATTGGAGCGTTACCAGTAATATAGTCAGCACCCCAAGTTGAAATACCAGTGGTTGTATCAACAATATTAATACGAGATGCTCCTAATGGCATGCCATAAATTTTACCATTATTACCAGCAACACCCCCTTCCAAAGAATCATAATGTTTAATAGCAGTACCTGAACCTTCTACAGCATAGTTAAACCTTGTTATAAATATAGCATCAGTTCTTGGAGGGGTAGGGCGTATAATAGATGCTTCTTTACTATCTGTATTTGTATTAACAACTAGCCAGACGTAGTTTCCACTTTTATATGAAGGAATATACACTCGGTTATTATAGTAGGCCGGTCCACGACATTGAAGATTAATTCCCGATGCAAATCCAGTTACTTCAGAAAAGGTTGGAGGGGTTTGTGTAGTATTAATAATTAACGGTGCGTCCGCTTGTTGTGGTCCTAGATATATTTTACCATTAGGTGCCATAGCACCACCAATATACTTTGCTAATCCAGAATTACCAAAAGATGTAATATCATATTGATCTTGCGACTCATCAGAAAGATTAGTGACTGTAACATAATTAGAAGCATACGGTACTAAGTATAACAACCCATCATTACCTTGAATAGCACCACGATACATAATATTAACACCAACTGAAAGATCATTACCTATAAACCGGTAGTTTGTAGGGCCTGGATTTGCAGGAGGTGTTGCGCTCGGTGTAACTGAAACAGATGGCACCGGAGTGTTTGATACTACTGGTGTAACTGAGACACTAGAAGTAGGAGATACACTTGGTGAAGGTAAAATAATATTAGGGGTAGTGCTTGGTGTAACTAATAATGACGGTACCGGAGTGTTTGATATTGATGGTGTAACTGAGACACTAGAAGTAGGAGATACACTTGGTGATACAGGTATATTGTTAGGAGTAACGCTAGGTGTAACAGAGACTGACGGTACCGGAGTGTTTGATATTGATGGTGTAATAGATGGTGTGGAAGATACACTTGGTGATACAGGTATATTGTTAGGAGTAACGCTAGGTGTAACAGAGACTGATGGTACAGGTGTAGTTGTGATTGATGGTGTAACAGATGGGGTGGAAGATACGCTTGGTGATAGCGGTACAACTCGTACAGGACATTCTAACGTATAGAACCAGCATGGAAGTTCATCTAATGGGTTCTCTACGGTAACATATGCATCACGGGTGTTAGGACAATTTAATCTAACCGTAATACTACCGGCTAAAGATGTATCGATAGTAGGATAACCGTCAGGGGATAAGCTTAACCCACTGTAATCTATATTGCGTTTTAATAAAGCAGTTATAAATTGCTTACGCTTATGGCCACCATGAGTGTATTCTTCTGAACCAATGAAGCCTGTATCAATTATTACTACCTTTTTGTAAGTAACAATAAATCGATCAGGACTTCCTTCACAAACATTATATCTAAAGGTAATATCACGCTCCACAGCAGTTGTTGGTGTTACAGATGGAGTAACTGATAACGTAATACTTGGAGTAATACTTGGAGTAACTGATGGAGTAACTGAAGGCGTAACTGAAGAAGTTGGTGTTACAGATGGAGTAACTGATAACGTAACACTTGGAGTAATACTTGGAGTAACACTTGGAGTTATACTTGGAGTTATACTTGGGGTAACGCTCGATGTTGGTGTTATACTTGGTGTAATCGACGGCGTAGCTGAAGAAGTTGGTGTTACAGATGGAGTAACTGATAACGTAATACTAGGAGTAATACTAGGAGTAATACTTGGAGTAACACTTGGAGTAATCGACGGAGTTACACTTGGAGTAACGCTCGATGTTGGTGTTACACTTGGAGTAACGCTCGATGTTGGTGTTATACTTGGAGTAACACTCGGAGTAACACTTGGAGTGGGTGTGATTGACGGGGTTGTAGAAGTAGATGCACCTGGTGTTTGAGTAACGCTTGGGGTAATACTAGGTGTTGCACTCTGAGTCGGGGATACAGATGGGGTAACTGAAGGAGTTATAGAAGATGTAACACTAGGTGTAACTGAGCTCGTAGGTGTAATACTCGGAGTAATAGACAGAGTAATACTCGGAGTAATCGACGGAGTTACACTTGGAGTAACGCTCGATGTTGGTGTAACTGATGGAGTAATACTCGGAGTAATAGATGGTGTAACACTTGGCGTAACTGAAATCGACGTGGTTATACTTGGAGTAACACTTGGAGTAATAGACGCAGTAACACTTGGTGTAATCGATGGAGTTATACTTGGAGTTATACTTGGTGTAATCGATGGAGTAACACTTGAAGTAACTGATGGTGTAACACTCGGAGTAACAGAGCTCGTTGGAGTTATACTTGGAGTAATACTTGGTGTAATCGACGGAGTTACACTTGGAGTAACGCTAGATGTTGGTGTTATACTTGGAGTAACACTCGAAGTAACACTCGGAGTAACAGAGCTCGTTGGAGTAATACTTGGAGTAATACTTGGTGTAATCGACGGAGTTACACTTGGAGTAACTGATGGAGTAACACTTGGAGTAACAGAGCTCGTTGGAGTTATACTTGGAGTAATACTTGGTGTAATCGACGGAGTTACACTTGGAGTAACTGATGGAGTAACACTTGGAGTAACAGAGCTCGTTGGTGTTACACTTGGAGTAACAGAGATCGTTGGAGTTATACTTGGGGTAACAGAGGGTGTAACACTAGGTGTAACTGACGCTGGTGGCGACGTTGGTGGTGTATTACTAGGTGTAACGCTTATAGTTGGAGTAACTGAAGGCGTAACTGAAGAAGTTGGTGTTACAGATGGAGTAACTGATAACGTAATACTAGGAGTAATACTAGGAGTAATACTTGGTGTAATCGACGGAGTTACACTTGGAGTAACGCTCGATGTTGGTGTAATACTTGGAGTAACTGACGGCGTAACACTAGAGGTTATGCTCGGAGTAATACTTGGTGTAATCGACGGCGTAACACTTGGTGTAACGCTCGATGTTGGTGTTATACTTGGAGTAACTGATGGAGTAACTGAAGGCGTAACTGAAGAAGTTGGTGTTACAGATGGAGTAACTGATAACGTAACACTTGGAGTAATACTTTGAGTAATACTTGGAGTAACACTTGGAGTTATACTTGGAGTAACGCTCGATGTTGGTGTAATACTTGGTGTAATCGACGGCGTAACACTTGGAGTAACGCTCGATGTTGGTGTTACACTTGGAGTAACTGATGGAGTAACTGAAGAAGTTGGTGTTACAGATGCAGTAACTGATAACGTAACACTTGGAGTAATACTTGGAGTTATACTTGGAGTAATACTTGGTGTAATCGACGGAGTTACACTTGGAGTAACGCTCGATGTTGGTGTTATACTCGGAGTAACACTAGAGGTTATGCTCGGAGTAATACTTGGTGTAATCGATGAAGTAACACTTGGAGTAACTGAACTTGTGGGAGTAATTGAAGGTGTTACTGACGGCGTAACACTAGAGGTTATGCTCGGAGTAACACTAGGTGTGGGTGTAACTGACGGTGTAACTGACGGTGTAATACTTACAGAAATCGATGGCGTTACTGATGGAGTAATAGTTGTCGAAGGGGTAACTGATGGAGTAATCGACGGTGTAATCGACGGTGTAATCGACGGTGTAACTGATGGAGTAGGTGTTACTGATGGAGTAACTGATGGCGTTACTGATGGAGTAATAGTTGTCGAAGGGGTAACTGATGGAGTAATCGACGGTGTAATCGACGGTGTAATCGACGGTGTAACTGATGGAGTAGGTGTTACTGATGGAGTAACTGATGGAGTAACTGATGAAGTAGGTGTTACTGATGGAGTAACTGATGGAGTAACTGATGGAGTAACTGATGGAGTTACACTTAAGGTAATAGACGGGGTAACTGATGGTGTTGTCGATGGTGATGCACCTGGAGAACTAGTAATACTAGGAGTAACAGAGGGTGTAACACTAGAGGTTATACTCGGAGTTACTGATGGAGTTACTGAGCTTGTAGGAGTAATCGATGGTGTAATCGATGGAGTAATCGATGGAGTTACTGAACTTGTAGGAGTAATCGATGGAGTTACGCTGGGCGTTACTGATGGAGTTACAGAGCTTGTAGGTGTAATCGATGGAGTAATCGATGGAGTAATCGATGGGGTAATCGATGGAGTTACTGAGCTTGTAGGAGTAATCGATGGTGTAATCGATGGAGTTACGCTGGGCGTTACTGATGGAGTTACAGAGCTTGTAGGTGTTACAGATGGTGTAATCGATGGAGTAATCGATGGAGTAACTGATGGTGTTACAGAGCTTGTAGGTGTAATCGATGGAGTAATCGATGGAGTAATCGATGGGGTAATCGATGGAGTTACAGAGCTTGTAGGTGTTACAGATGGAGTAATCGATGGAGTTACGCTGGGCGTTACTGATGGAGTTACAGAGCTTGTAGGTGTTACAGATGGTGTAATCGATGGAGTAATCGATGGAGTTACTGAGCTTGTAGGAGTAATCGATGGTGTAATCGATGAAGTAATCGATGGAGTTATGCTGGGAGTTACTGATGGAGTAATACTTGGTGTAACACTAGGTGTAACACTAGGAGTAACTGAACTTGTAGGAGTTACACTTGGAGTAATACTTGGTGTAACTGATGGAGTTATACTAGGAGTTGGTGTTATAGAAGGTGTAACACTAGGAGTAACTGAACTTGTAGGAGTTACACTTGGAGTAATACTTGGTGTAATCGATGAAGTAACACTTGGAGTAACTGAACTTGTGGGAGTAATTGAAGGTGTTACTGATGGAGTTATACTAGGAGTAACACTTGGAGTAACTGAACTTGTGGGAGTAATTGAAGGTGTAACACTAGGTGTAACACTAGGAGTAACTGAACTTGTAGGAGTTACACTTGGAGTAATACTTGGTGTAACTGATGGAGTTATACTAGGAGTAACAGAGCTCGAAGGTGTAATCGACGGTGTAACACTTGGTGTAATCGATGGAGTTACACTTGGAGTAATACTTGATGTAATCGATAATGTTGGCGTTATGCTTGGAGTAACACTAGATGTTGGGGTAATCGAGGGGGTAATCGATGGAGTAATCGATAAGGATGGTGGTGGTGATGGGGGAGGTGATTGAGTAACACTAGGTGTTACAGAGCTTGTAGGTGTTATACTAGGGGTAACTGAGCTTGATGGAGTTATACTAGGAGTAACACTAGGTGTAACACTAGGTGTAATTGATGGAGTTATACTAGGAGTAACAGTGGTTGTAGGAGTAACACTCGGTGTTGGTGACGAAGGTGGTGATGGAGGTGGTGATGGAGGTGGTGATGTGGAAGCACTTGGTGTAACAGATGGCGTTACTGATGGCGTTACACTTGATGTTGGTGTTATGCTTGGAGTAATCGATGGTGTTACTGAGCTTGTAGGAGTAATCGATGGAGTAACTGACGGTGTTACTGACGGTGTTACTGAGCTTGTAGGTGTAATCGATGGAGTAATCGATGGAGTAACGGAAGGTGTAATCGATGGAGTAATCGATGGAGTAATCGATGGAGTAACTGATGGAGTAACAGAAGGTGTTACAGAGCTTGTAGGTGTTATACTCGGAGTAATAGAAGGTGTTACTGTTGGAGTAACAGAAGGTGTTACAGAGCTTGTAGGTGTTATACTCGGAGTAATAGAAGGTGTTACTGTTGGAGTAACAGAAGGTGTTACAGAGCTTGTAGGAGTAATCGATGGAGTAATCGATGGAGTAACTGATGGAGTAACAGAAGGTGTTACAGAGCTTGTAGGAGTAATCGATGGAGTAATCGATGGAGTAATCGATGGAGTAACTGATGGTGTTACAGAGCTTGTAGGTGTAACAGAAGGTGTTATAGAAGGTGTAATCGATGGAGTAACAGAAGGTGTAACAGAGCTTGTAGGTGTAATCGATGGAGTAATCGATGGAGTAATCGATGGTGTTACAGAGCTTGTAGGTGTTATACTCGGAGTTACTGACGGTGTTACAGAAGGTGTTACAGAGCTTGTAGGTGTAATCGATGGAGTAATCGATGGAGTAACTGATGGTGTTACAGAGCTTGTGGGTGTAATCGATGGAGTAATTGATGGAGTAATCGATGGTGTTACTGAGCTTGTAGGTGTAATCGATGGAGTAATCGATGGAGTAACTGATGGTGTTACAGAGCTTGTGGGTGTAATCGATGGAGTAATTGATGGAGTAATCGATGGTGTTACTGAGCTTGTAGGAGTTATACTCGGAGTAATCGATGGGGTAACACTAGGTGTTACTGAGCTTGTAGGAGTTATACTCGGAGTAATCGATGGGGTAACACTAGGTGTTACTGAGCTTGTAGGAGTTATACTCGGAGTAGCAGAAGGTGTTGCTGATGGAGTAGCAGAAGGTGTTGCTGATGGAGTAGCTGAACTACTAGGACAAGGGGAAGGTGAAGATGAAGATGAACAACCAGAAGGAGTTTTCGACGGCGTTACAGTCGGCGTTGGAGTAGCAGAAGGTGAAGATGAACTCGAACTAGACATATTTCACTAGAGTGTAGCGGTGCTGGTTATTAAGATGGAGACGGAGTCGGGGTCGGAGTCGGAGTCGGAGTTGAAGTTGGGGCCGGCACATCCATAATTAGGACATCAATAAAAGGCCCGTTACCGTTAATCTGTACTCTCATAGTCTCAGTACCTTCAGTTATACCATCTTCAAGAGCAGAAAAGATTCTTGCTGCAACATTATTGTTAATTGTAAAGTTGCCTGATGAAGCCTGAGCTATATCACCCGAACTAATACCACTTACTACATACGGTACGTTTGTTCCATCAGCAAGGTTTGTTGTATTAAGGGTAATAACAACGTTGGCACCTTCATATATAATATCGTAATTACGACTAAGTGTATATGTTATTGGTGCTGGTGGAGATGGAGCGGGAGTAGCAGAAGGTGTTATTGATGGCGTAGCTGACGGGGATGGAGCTGCTGGTGTAACTGATGGATTTACACTAGGAGTTGCACTTGGAGTTGCACTTGGAGTAACACTCGTTGTAGGAGTAATTGATGGTGTAATACTAGTAGTGACAGAAGGTGTAACACTAGTAGTAATAGATGGAGTAACTGAAGCTGCAACCGGTGGTGATGCAACAGGAGAAGCTGATGGAGTTACACTTGGAGTTACACTTGGAGTTGCACTTGGAGTAACACTCGTTGTAGGAGTAATTGATGGTGTAATACTAGTAGTGACAGAAGGTGTAACACTAGTAGTAATAGATGGCGTTACCGATAGTGTTACCGGTGGTGATGGATTGGGAGAAGCTGATGGAGTTACACTTGGAGTTACACTTGGGGTTACACTAGGAGTAACGCTCGATGTAGGAGTAATTGATGGTGTAATGCTAGTAGTGACAGAAGGCGTAACAGAAAGTGTAACAGATGGTGTAACAGATGGTGTAACAGATGGTGTAGGTGTTGTAGACGTAGTAACAGATGGTGTAGGTGTTGTAGACGTAGTAACAGATGGTGTAGGTGTTGTAGACGTAGTAACAGATGGTGTAGGTGTTGTAGACGTAGTAACAGATGGTGTAATTGACGAGGATACTGATGGAGATGCAAACGGTGTAAGTGTAACACTAGGTGTAGGTGTTATAGACGGGGTAATTGTTATAGATGGTGTTACAGAAGGAGTAACACTGGCTGTATGTGTTATAGACGGGGTAATTGTTATAGATGGTGTTACAGAAGGAGTAACACTGGCAGCGGGGGTGGTAGTAGGGGTAGGAGTAGGTGTAGCAAACGGTGTAGGTGTTATAGACGGGGTAATTGTTATAGATGGTGTTACAGAAGGAGTAACAGCTATAGAGCATTCAGGGAATGGGTTAATAGGGCTAAGTATAACTCGTCGAAGTTGTTCAAATCTACGAGAAACATCACATAAATATTCATCAGTTATTCCACATGATAGCGTATAAAACGGACATCCAACAAATACTTCCCAGTCAGTTGTGGATAAGGGTGAGTATACAGTAGCTAGAAGTCGTGATGTATCTGTGTCTTTATAGATAGAGCTTGTCCCCGTGGTCAAAGTACTAACCACGTATGGATATCCATCTGGTGCGAGATTAATTAACGGGTAATTTGCATATTTTAAAGAATCTTGTAGTCCGGAAGTAAAGCGGCTTCTTAAAGCACCACCGTAATTCCAAGTTTCATTACCCACAAAGCCAGTATCTAATCGAATAATATCATCATATGTATAAACAAACCGGTATGGGTATAAAGGAGTGCTCCATTTTAGATCGATATCCCCAATATAGGCGGACATTCCGTATAAAATAGAAGTTTCAAATATTCCAGGGTAGCTAGTACCCAGAGTTGATAAATCACAAGTATTATCAGGGCATCCGAGATTTGGCTCCATTCCTAAAAACGGTAATCTAGGTCTATCTTCTGAAATTGGTAGTTCTTGAGGTACTGATCCAGATGTTACGTTATTAATAGCAAATGCTGTTAATGGAGTAAACGCAAAGTTACCTTCTACCGTTTCTTTTTGATTACCTTCAACGTGAAACCCAGTTGTAACGATTGTACCATTAGTATTCGAACCGGTAAGAGGCTTAACAAAGGATATCCCTGGGCGATATCGTGAATTAGAATAGACATCAATACTGGAAAGTTCTTGCGTAAGTAAATGAGTGTAGAAGGTATCAGACTCAGACTTGTAGTCAACAACAACCTTACGACCATAGTTACCAAGCCGTGCACGTACAGTTTTCTTACCTGGACTAATTAATTCAAAAGCACTAATCGCTTGAGTTGCAATTATATCGAGATTTTGATCTCTTATCGTAATACTATTAGGTTCATAACTTCTACCTGACCGCGTAGCGCCGTCTATATATGTAAGTTCTGATGCAAAAACTCCTAGACTATCAAATCCAATACCTAGTATAGGTTTGTTTAAAGGCTGAGAAGATAAAGATGCACTAAGGAGAGTATTTCCAGAGAACCCAAGATCAGGTCCAACACCTCCACCACTTAACGGAAAACTTGCATCTTGCAAAAACATGCAATATCCAATTTCATCACCAGACGAGAAGTTACTTAGTTCATAAGTGAATGACCAAGTAATATCATATTGAGGTGACATGCCTTCCTCGAATATCTGCACTGCAACAGCTGAGAGTGGAAGGTCTGTAGGATAATCCATACAGATATTTAATCTGATAATCTAAATTTCAAGTAAGTATAAATATAATTAACTATTACATCCCCCATTCAAACTTGACTATACCAGGTGCAGTGGCCTCATATGATCCACCAACACTATGATTTGAAGCCCCAGGAGATCCGGCACCTCCCCAAAATGACGGATTACCATTTACTTCTTCATCACCAGAACTAGTATCCATACCACCCCAAGCTCCAGAAAGAATATGCACAGAAACAACATGAGGATCATTAGGTAAGAATGAACCATTATTAGCGGTAAGTCCATCAGCCCAAGAGTCTTGTGCGGGAGCAATAGCGCCAATTGAACGGGCTAGCTCAGTACCACCAATAGAAATATATGAAGGTTGCCCATTTGTTCTAGCAGTAGTACGACCAGCTCCAACCGTGTAACTAATAGAAGTACCTATAGGAGCAGAAAGGATACCATATATAGTTGCAGCGGCTCCACCAGCAACAGAACCACCAGTTGCACCGGATCCAGTTACCCAAAACTTTGTATAAGTGGCTTTTGTGGTATAAGTGCCGGAACCAGCAGTGTCATAAGCTACTAGACCAGGCATAGGTAATCCTATTTCAATATCATTATTAAGAAGAGAGAAAGCTGTACTAGTAACGTTAGATCCATTAGAAGAAGCAGTTAATCCATTTGTAACAGTAACATTGGATGTTGATACTACATCAGGCAATGCTTTAATAAAGAAGTTAACAGCTTTAGCGCTAACGCTACTTGTACCGGTACCTAAATGATATACGGTACCACCTGCTGGATTACTATTTGCACCGTATAACACAGTACTTGCATAATTAGGTAAATTAAAATTAGTATCATTACCACCATATTGTGCACCAATTACACCAGAAAGAACTCTATAATCTGTACCAGCTAGTTGTTGACCATTACATAGCAACCAACCAGTAGGCATACTTGTTCCCGTAACAGTTTGAACGACTGTACCGACCGGTACCGCGGAAGATGAAGAATTAAAAAATACAGTAGTAGAAGACTGTGGCGATGCCCATTTAAGATTTCCGAGACTATCGACGTTAAGAAAGCTATTTGCTCCTCCTAATCCACCAGTTGGAAACGAATAGTCAACATTATTAATATTAAGTTTCTGTGGTAAATGTAGGTGACTAGTATTAAATGCTGTAATCCTATTCGATTTTATTTGTGTACTACTTAAGGAAATCTGACCACTTACAAGCTCAATTGAATTACCTGTAAGTTCGTTTGAACCACTTAAATGTTGAGATGATAGAGTACCTACTGAAATAGTTCCTAATGTATCATTTACGATAATTGAATCATTAGCCGCTACAAAAATTTGAGCAATCTTATTCCAACCTGTAGCTGTTTTAACATATAATATATTGTTTGTTGTATTATAAGCTATATCTCCTACAGCTCCTTCAACCAAGGCTGTATGATCAGCAACAGATCCTAAAAACTTATTACCTGTAATAAGACCACCTTGTGTTGAACCATCACCGATATACAACCGTTTACTATCTGTTGTATATCCTAATTCACCTTGATCAAGGGTTATATTTTGACGATCAGCATTATCTCCACGACGAACGAGAAGTTTAAGAAGAGTATTTTCGAGAATTTCGATTTTTTTAGCCATGATTTTTAGAATTTAAATACTGGGATTGCGAAGTTACCATCTGCACCGGATGCAATTTGAATGAAACCTGCGGAAGATAGAGCAATGGCCACGGCGGATGTTTGATTACTATTAGCTGATAAAGCATTAATAACTGTTTCCCCTGTAGCCCCTGGTCTTGCTGCATTTAGCGATCCAAAGAAGATTTGCTCGTTACCGGTTCCGTCAGTTCCAGAAAGATTTTGTTGAACTGCATTAGTTGATGAAGTAATACGACCAGTTGAATCAAATACAGAAGTAAAAAGCGGTTGAGCCGTGCCACCGCCTATAGTTTCAAGAGCAATTGTAGAACCGCTTTTTTCAAGACCTGTTCCAAGTGCAGCTGATTGAATAGCATTACCATCAACGGTATTTGTACCTGCAGCAGCAAAGTCAAGCTTACCACCCGTAAAAGTAAATGCATTAGTAACATCAACACCAATTGCATCACCCGCACCCCCACTAAGGCCTAATCCAATATCCCCAGCACTAATATTAACATGAGATGTTTCAAGCTCACCGTTCGCATTAATCGTAATAGAGGAATTATCAATTCTTGCTGATAATCCGGTTGATCCATAGGCAAGGCCTCCGCTAAGATCAACAACATTACTACTTAATTGAGCAATACCAACACCATTGTTAGAAATATGAAGATTATTGCCAGCAGTATATTCTAAAGTTAGATCATCTGGTCTTGTTCCTATAAACGCCCATGATGTTAAATTAGCAGCATATGTGCCGGATAGTTGATATAATAAGTTATCCTCATAAACTAGATCTCCATTAACAGCCTCAGTAAGGTCAGTTCTGGTACCAACATACATCGGAGTATGTATAACATTACTTATATTATTACCTCCTACAGTAAACCCATCACCAACCCAAACGCGTTTAGCATCAGTTGTATACCCGAGTTCACCTTGTTCGAGAGTTACTGCCTTGCGTTGAGCATCAGTACCTCTTCTTAGTTTTAATTTTACTATTTCAATATCTGGCATTATTTTAAAATGTTAAGCTGTTCTTTGCCATACATACATACCGAATGTTGGCGGAATATTATTATGTGATTGATTACCACCTGTATTATCCGGTAGTAGGGGAGTTGCTTGTGGTCTAGATGGATTACCATGATCGGCATAGTAGCCTACGTTAGGATCATTTCCTAACCTCGAGGAGTTCTTAATAGGGTGAGTATGTTCTGGTAGTTCGGTAACTGTTAGTTGATGCTTATACTCCCCAGTTGTATCAACATCACCAGCTGCAACTGTATGGGTATCGCTACTATTATCAGTACCTTGACCAACTCCTGCTATGAACTTTCCTTTAGATACTTGTAGCCAAGTTGTACCGGTAAATCGATCACCTGGATTAGTATTGTCAATAGAAAAAATAACTGAACCAACTGGGTAAATTGTATCAGCAATCGCGGCTTTAAAATTGCTACCAAGTGCACCATCTACATCAATTCCTTGACCTGCTCTTCCTAAACTAAGTGCACTTTTATTACCAAATCCGTCATAAATATCTTCTTGCCCGGACGCTGGTAGAGCCTCACCTTTAGCATGAAGCACACCGACATATGTTTCGGAAATGTTGGTGTTTGTTAATGATTCACTTGCCATACATATATTTATGGTAGTGGCAGTATTAAGCAATCAAATTTCTATAATACTGCCTATAGTATATGATGGTTGTACATCAGAACTTATATCAGGCTCAACCAAATTAACTAATTTTTCTTGTACCTCATGTACCAGTTTAAAACATCTATTTAAAACTCCGTTAAGATTTTCTTCATTACCATGAATATAGAAATTTTCAAGTTCATTAGTTATAAACTTACTAAAATCAACATTATAATTATAATTATCAAGCTCTAATATATCATTATTAAAAGAACCGGTAAATCTACCTATAATATTATTCTTAAGAAGTAACACATCCTCAACTAGTTTAAATATTTCTGTATTAACTATAGATTGCTGTATAAAACTATCACTATTCAACGAAAATCCTTGACTACCATAATTAGTGTAATTAGGATCCTTTAGAACTCGCTGATAAGAACTCATAATAGGTTCATCGAAAAAGTATAATCTACCGGTAGTTAGCATAATTGTCCTATCATAGCTACTAGTAGATTGAAAAATTGAAAAACTATTGATCCGTGAATCTAGAAGACCACTTACTTGCTCAGTCTCAATTGCTTCACCAACTTGTGTACCTAGATTCCAAATAAACTCTGCTTGTGAAAAATTAATATCATTAAAATTCCACCGATTATTTATAGATACTGGATTATTAGATATTTCCACAGTTTCATCAGTAAAATCCAAAAGATAAAGTCGCTCAGTTCTGTACCTGCCAACAATTTTTGAAGGACGAGTTTTAAACTTTTTATATACTGTCTTATTAGTTGCAAAATACCAGTAATTACTATCTGTGCCTGAAAATGTAATATCTATTATTTCTTCTGTTTGAGCAAGTCTATCATCTAGAACTATCTCTTCTTTAAACCTAAAGTTTTCACCACTAAAACGGTATAAATATGGTATCCGAGATGTAATGTTATTTATAACTACATCTTTATAGGTTAAAATATATAGAGAATTAAAATCTGGGTCAAACCCCATTGCACCCAATGTCTCTGTATTAAAATTAATAGATGTAATACGAGTTATATAATTAAATTCCTCATCGAAAATTTTAACTACTTTGTTTCCAGAATCAAAAACCGCAACTGCATTATTAGTAACAGCTAATTTAGTGGGTCTAACAAATTTAGTCTGGCGTCTTGAGTCACCATAACCACCTACTAACTCAATATAGTTACGTTTATTTCTAAGAGAACTATCATTATTAACATAACCAGCAATATCATAACGTAAAACAACATTATTACCAGTATCAGAAAGATATAAATATTTTTTTGTAGAGGCAATTCCACCTAACTCTTTAAATGTTAGATTATTTTCATCTGTAGTTTCATATCCAGTAGTATCTTCTATAACAGTTAAATCTGTGTTAGATCCAGTTAAGCATATAAGATCGGAAGAAGTACACGCAAATAACGAGAAATGATCTTCAAAATCTAAATTAGCTTGCACAGTTGCATCAACAATATAACCAAAGGCACTTAGATAATGATTATTTTCAAATCTTACATTTTCAACAAATTGAGGATTTTCAGTATTTGATGTATTAATCTGAAATGCAGATAATGTATTAGAAGAAAGAGAAGCATATCGTATAGATTCAGTATATGGTAACTTATTAGATGCTATAAAAAGTCTAGAATAAACATATGTATTATTTTCACGTAAATTATCTAATTTAAGTTTAAATAAATCGTAATTAAAATTATCATTAAGACTGAAGGTACAGTTATCAACGGAGTTTGGTAAAGTAATATCAGTATCACTAATAACTCGATCGGTAAAATTATTTGTAAAAAATAAATCTGTAGCAAAAGTGTTTTTAGATGTAAGTGTTTTATTGGTTATTACTTCTTTAGCAACATTATCTTTAGTTTCAACAAAACCATAAAAATCTGACCCGGTAAGAGTAAACATATTACCGGAAGTATAAACTTTTTTATATGAGGAATAATCAATAATCATTTTTTAATAATCTTTAAATACTACATCGTTAATTGTTACCCCGACTGGTGTAAAATCTTTAGCCTCTGCTAAAATAGATGCTTTAATTTGTTCTCGTATAGTAATATCAGTAATGTTAAGATTTCTTACAACAATATCAATCTGGTTTGAAGAATTATTTCTATTAAATTTAAAGAACTGTTGTATTTCAGTTTTAGATGTACGCTGACCAGCTGGTAACGAAAGAACTATATTATCTAGCTTCTGTTGCACTAAATATAAAGCATACACTAATTCAGTATCAATAGCTCTATCGTATATAAAAGGATTTCTTATAGTAAGATCTTTAGTATAATAATAACCTGGTTGTTTAAGATAAGTTGAGAGGTCCATGTTACTCTGGAATCCTGTAGATCCAATAAAAAACTCATCGCTAAATATATCTTGAATCATATACTTACCAGGAGAGAATGTTTGATTTTCATATAGTTCAGCATTTATATATAAAGTTGAGTTACCTTGTATAGTATCTAACCTATAAGTAAAATTATAGAATCCTGGTTCGAAATTTGTAGGGTCAAAAGAAATTGTTTTCGTAAGAATATCTTCTGTATCCAGATAATTTGTTAATGTTAATTTAAAATCTATGGATGAAGAATCATATAAATGATTAATAACATTATAATTTGTTAATTTAGTAGCAGGAGTATTATGACCGAACGAAACCCCTGATAAAGCAGCTGCTGTTAATGACGGCATAGTACCTTTGGAAAGATAAAGCTTTTCGTCGTTACCTTCAGCTAATAATACCGGATATTGAAAATTTATACCATTTCGGTATTCATTAACCCAATCCATCGAAATAAACGTTCCGCCAGAAAGGGCAACGGTTGTCTCAGTCGCAGGGGTAGGTATAGTAATACTACCAATTGAGCCTGATAGCTCTAAAATACCACTTGTATTAAAGACAAAATATTCCGTAGGCTTAAGTATGTAAATTTTATCTTGCGCTACTAAAAAATCTTTAATATTAGTTTTAAGAAAAGCTTCTGGGGCATCGTCTAAGTTATGTTTAACAATAAAATCACTAACTTGGTAAAAAACTGTAGAATCGTTTTCCCAATTAGTATTAGTTCCTGGTAATTTATATATAGCGTCGTTATATTCTAAAACATTATCATATAGGCAAAATTCTTTTTCGTATACATCAAATTCAGCTGCAGAAAGAGTGGAAACAGCAAATGTATTGGTATTAATTCTTCGAACGTTTTGATCACTAGAAATAAAATCAATGTTGTTATGCATTTGATAATAACCAATATATTCTAAAATATCACTACCACAATCTAATTTAATCTTATTGCCTTGTGTATTGACTTTATAAAAAAGATTACCAGAAGTAGTAACAATGTAATCATCTAATGCACTTCTCTTGAATACCTGTTTAATTTTTGTTTTAAATTCTATCTTATTTCTTAATTCAAAATCTGTGTTAAATATGTATAAAGTTTGATCACTTACAACATGAATAAACGGAGTAACTGTTTGATCTTGGAAAATGCCGAAACCTCTATTTGTATTATTACCTAATAATTCAAATCCGTATTGATTGGACGGATCTAAATACATATCAAAATTTAACGTAAAGTTTTTAGTTTTATCTATATCGTCGGATACGTTAAAAACAGTATAAGTACTACCATCAAACGTTAATTCTCGTGTATCGACATCTGTGCAATAATTTTCTGTTTCCCCTCTAACAATTCTAGAGGTATTGTACATATCGAATGCTGAAACTAATGGGGCCGAGCTATCAACAATATCTTTAATATCTGAATTACCAATTCTTTGATATTTAATAGCTATATTTGGCTCAATTGCTGCATCACTCTGCTTGTCAAAGAATTTTTCCTTATTAATAATAGCATCAGATACTTTAATATTAATAGTATCTACACTATCCTGAAAAGAAGGTGCATAAACAGGAGTTGATGAAAGAGCAGCTTTTTTAGAAATTTTATCTGGATAGTAGTACCTGTCGACCCATAAACCTTCCTCACCTAAATTGTTACCAGATAACCATGTACATAAATAACGGCCATTATCATATTGAGTTGTATTTTGTCTCCTAATAAAAATTTTGTCAGATAATATAGGTGAAGGCCCGGCGAAAGAGCCGTTATATACAAATTGTGTATCGTTTATATTAAGTTTTTCATATGGATATATTGATGAAGGCGCTACAAAAAATGTGTCAGAACCATTTTCAATAAAAATATCTTTATCATAAAAAGTGTAATTAAGATTAATCTTATCTATACCTTGCTCTTGGTTATTACCTGAATTTAAATTATAATATTCTCGTGGATCATGCCCGAGACCGTTAGGACTGTCTATCATATTAGAACCACGTTTAACAAAATTAAATTCTGACCTGTTAGTGTCTAATGTTAAGTAATTTAATTGAAAACTATCAGCAGATATTGTATTGTATGCTGTTGTAAGCATGTATTGACCGTCTTCATTTAAACTGCTATTTACAGTATCTAAAATTAAGTTAGAAGCTTTTCGTACATTATAGTTAGCAAAACTTTTATTTATAAACTGCTTGTTTTGATCTCGCGAGTAATCAATATGTAGTAGATTACTAATACCACGGTTAAGGCTTCCTGATAATAAAGGTGTAAGTGTAAGCTGATCTCCACTTAGTGCAACTATATTGAGCACATCATTATAAAATTTAAATAGTTGCAAATATCCATCGTCGTCTAAAACATATCTAAATACATCACTTTGCTCACGGACAATACTTTTATAATCATCGGTATTTCGATAAAACACGAATTTATTTATCCGTTCGCCTGACGTCGGATCTACGTTGGTATTATAGTTTAGATAAAAATCAAATAATCCATCATTATGCTTAATACGACATAAATTATTATTTAACGCTTCAATTTCAAAAAAGTAATTATTTTGAAATAATCCAGTCTTATTGAGTGGTTGTATACCTAGAGCTTTTTGATCTGTTGTTACACTTTCATTACTCTTAAAAATATAAAAATATTTAGATGGTTGATTATCAGGTATCTCAAATCCAATTTTTGTAACTAAAGATACAGCAGTATCTTGAGCAAGGGAAGATACAGATATAAAGTTAGATAGTTTATTTTTATCAGTTAAATAAAATGACGAGTAATTATTAATTTTACTATCACGCGCTCCGGAAAGAGCATCAATAAGATTAACATTTAACCCTTGCTCTAATGTCGATTTAGTTTGCTCAAATGATATAAATTTATCATTATAATCCGCGGAAGGAAAAGAAACTGAACTAACAGAGTATGTATTGGTTGTCGCCATTTACATACATATTTAATGGTACAATCATGAGACGCAATCAATTATTCAAGAAAGTGATATAGGTAGCGTTATTAAATTTAGATTGCAAATTTGCTATAGTATTACTAGCCGAGGCTCCTATCATTTGAGTTGATGTAATTCCAAGCTTTTGTATATTATCATAATAGCTTTCACGAATTAATTTTATAGGTTGATTTATATTAGCGTAAAAGCCGTTATTATAATATATTAAAAACTGAGCAGTTAAATTAGTAAAAAATGAACTAACCGCAGGTACATAAGTATGTTCGTATTGATTCAAAATAGTTCCACCTACTTTACCGTATAAAACTTCATCAAAAATAGATTTAGTTTTATAGTTAAATACAATATCTTTTTGTGCGTATTGTATATTACTTGAATCTCCCCAATTAATATCTAATGTAAGAGCTGAACTAGATGTTTCAGAGATTCCGGTAAGCACGAAATTTATTGTAGGTACTCCTTTAAACAATATCTCATCTCCAAAAACATTTATGTTTTGAGTTACTGATGACAGGTTAATAAAAATCGTGCTCATTATACATTAAAGGTAAAGTTTTTAGGATCTCTTGTAAAAGAACCGTTGCTTGCAGAAATTGAGTTAAAGTTAGTAGTATCTCCAAATGTGGATGTTCTTGTAATATTATTTAGTGGTTCATATCTATTTGAATTTACAACGGAAAGTTTATTATCTGACATTTTAAAAGATACATCAACTATATGAGAAAAATCGTTTTTATCATTTACTATATACGTTAACTTAAACAAATCATTCAAACTATTATATGCAATGGTTGGTGTATGAACTGAATCTGGGGTATAGTTTCTAGCAGATAGTGATGGTATATTTAATTTGAAAGCACTAAGTGTTATATCAGTAGCTCCTTCTGGATATATCTTTCTTGATGTATTTTGTTGAATATTGTACTCATAAATTTCTGGATAAACAGCTTTATAGTTACTCGCTATTAGTCCGCAGGTATCATTTATATCATTACGAAAACGTGCAAAATAAACCATATTTGTATCCTCTACGTAGAAACGATTTGTAAATGCCTCTACTGTATTACCACTATTGACTGAATATAACGTATTAGTAGTGGCTGGTTGAGTAAATTTACCATTCTTATAACCTATTTTATCAATAATAAGAGTAGATTTGGTTTGAAGGAAAATAGTATTTTGGATAATATCAAAATCTATAAGATCTTGACTAATTTGATTTTGAACTGCAGTTGAATATTTTGTGATCGTTTTAGCTAGAGCAGATGATAGTGGCTCTGATGTTGAATAGCTACCATTCTTAACATATAGTTTTCCTTCAAAAGATTTTTGTTCTTCTTTAGTAAGTGAGACACCTGATGAGGTAAGATTAGAAACTACTGTTAATCCTCTAGAATCTCTACTATCTATATATCGATAATTATCAGAATAAATAAAGTCATTAGGTAGAACAATTTCATCTGTAAAAAATCCACCTTCATATCTCTTATATTGACCTCCTGCCGAGAGGTAATATCTTACATCAACGTCAAAAGTAAGTTCGGAGTTTTCTGTAATAATATTAAAAGCTGCTTCCGTGGTAATATCTGATAATGGTGTTTGATTGGTTTGTAGATCTACTGGAGTAGGAAATGTACCTTCTGCAAGAACTGTATAGTAATAATTAGTAGATGCGGGGTAACCTGGACCTAGCCCTGTAAGTGGGTTAGGAAGCTCTGAGCCGTCTAAAAAGGTAAAAGCGCCACCGTCTCGCCAATATGGTTTAATGTTCCTAGTATCCTGAATAAGTTCTTGATATGGATAGAATTCTCTCATATATAGAGTCAGCGGAGTACTTAAAGCTGTAAGGCCGTTTGTATATGTGCTAAGTCCAGACTTAATAGTAGTACCGGAAACACCGGTTGATGAGTAATTAAAATTATAACCGTCATTTATATCAAAAAACAAGTGACCATTTAGCAATAAATTTTTAACTTGTGTAGATGCGCTTGTATCTATAGAATTTAAAGGTTCTTTTTTAAATAGAGCATATTCATTACCATATATGTCGGTTTGATATTTATTAATTATTCCTTGATTATATAAATCAGTAAAATTTAACTTATAGCTAAGATCATTACGATCTTTTAACTGGGTATCGTTACGCTCTTTTGTAGTATACGATTCAAAAGTAGTAGCTTTATTTGTAATTCTGGGGTCCCCAGCCGCTAGCCCACTGGATACGTTTCTTGTATTGAACCTATAATCAAATTTGTAATATACTGGGTATACAGGCTGTGGGTTAATTGAAACATTACCGTACTGTGCTGGATCTGGAAAAATATATACATTTCCTGTGTCTAACGAAGTAGTATCTATTTCATACAAAAACGTTTCTGCTTGAAGTTTAAAAAGTCCGATATCATCTTCTTTAAAATTGAGACCAACATCTCTCAAAAGTTTGGTTTGATTACTTTCAACTGTCGCTGTATCAACTCCTTGCAAATTGAGAGAATTAGCAGCAGGATTATCCGCCCCTACCAATAACCCAGATGTTGCAGGGGTAGTAGTAGTATCAATATAGTATATATCAGTACCAATATATTTAGAAATTAATGATCTTTTTAAAGAATAAAATTGAGCAATTGATAAGCCACCTGTTTCATATTGATTGTATATTTGAACTAACTCGTTATCAGGATTACAAATAGCATCAAACTCGTCAGGAGTTAAAGAAGGTGGGTTAATTTTAAATGAGCGTAAATTAGTTAAAAAGTTATCACCAGAGGAAATAGCATTAATACCTGACGGATCTAAGTAATATTTGGTTTCAATTTCATTAATATTATTACTATTCCCTGTATCCGGAAGATCGAAATAATCTCCGTATACATCAATAAACTCTTCAATCTCTATACCTAAATTTTCTACTGCTGCAAAAACAGATTCATTTTCTGTATCAAGAGAGTCTTCTGTATTAAAGATAAAATTATAAATATTATCGAAAATTGCTTTCTCTAACCCCGAGGTACTACCTTTAATTTTATTTCTATCAATTACATATTTACCTTCATCACGTTTTTTCTTATAAAATAGCGCAATATCCTTAAGACGGTTAGCGAAAAATGGTATAGCTACATCTAAATCAGCAGGGTCGTTAAAATTTATTTTTTCAAGGAAACGTTTTTCTGTTTCCGTAGTGTAGTTAATAACAATTTCTTTAATAAACTGCCTATAATAATCTTTAAATAGAGTTTTTTGCTCTTCTTTTGAAGAACCTTGGGTGGAATACCAACTTTGCAGATAAGCACTATAGTATGAGCTGTACTCTTCCGGTGAATAGTCAGCCTGTGTATTATTAATAAAATCTAGAAAGGAAAACGGGGCAACAGTATCTCTATATACACCATCTGTTATATCAGGATTAGTGATAGAATACTTAACTAGAACTGTTCTTATAGATTGGTCAGGCATAATTATTAATCTTCAAAAAGTTTGAGGCCTTCATACAAGGATTGTGAAAAAATATTTGACATAGTACCGTTATTTTTTGACCAATCGTTATAAGAAGTTAAAGTGTAAGAAATAGTATTATTAGGATCTGTAAAGTCAATTATAGAGTCTTCAATATCTGTAGTTACGTCTTTCTGATAATAAAAATTATAAATATCAAAAAGATCGCGACCCCCGCCTGTTATTAGCGGCCATCCCCATGTTGAATTGTAATCACTTAATCTGTAAAATGTTGAGCTAGCAGAGAGAGGTTGAGTAAAGATCTCAACATCATTTTCCGTAGCTATTGCACATTGATTAAATTGCTCTATAGTAATAAATGTACCAGTGTCAAGCTGATCGGATGTTGCTGATATTAACTGACCGGTGGAAGTGCCATATACAAATCCGGTTGTAGTAGCAATGGTAGGAGTAGTTCTAGCACTTAATGGTAAAGTAGTGTTTAGAGTAATAAACTTCCCACTATACTTTTCTGCTGCCACTATTGATTGTCCAGCCACTATAGTACTACCTGCTGTTAGTTTATTACCTAAATTATAACCGTAAAACTCACTATCACTATAGCCGTAAGATTGATAATGGGTTTGATTTCTATTGCGCTTACCAAATAATTGTGATTTACTAATAGAAAGTAAGTCAATAAGTCTATTTAATTTAGCTGGAAAAGAATACTTATTTAATTCCGGTAAATTAAGCATTTGCAAAATACTATCTAACTCATCAACATTACTTTCATCTATTGAAGAGTTGTTACTAAAGAAATTTTGAATCTTTTCATATGTTGCTTTACCAATAGCATCTTGAGTTGAGCTTAAATCACCAAAGATAGATCCTAAAAAATCACTCATTAAAATTTTAGAATCGGTAAATAACGGTTGGATTGCAATATCTTTAAAGGTTTGTTTAAAGTCAATATTTTCCCCTTCTTTAGCAATAGTATAAAAACTACTTGGATATATCGTAAAAGTATTACTAGCTCCAGATATTACATTACCTAGATAAGTAGTATGACCGGAAAGATAAACATTCTCTAATGTTGAAGCATTATTACTTACAAAATAACCCTTGTAAAAACCACCTGTATCTAATGTAGATAGAGTCAGAAAATTAGAGGTAAATTCAACATTATAATTAGTAGTACCGTTAGTTAAAACAAGATTTAACACTTGACCACTATTAGCACTTAACAATGGCATATTTTTTTGAGTAAAATTATTCGTATCTTTAACTTTAGTAACAAATGCAATTTTTGTAGTTGCAAACTTTGTTGTACTAATATCAAAAGTTGAAAGGGTATTACCTACACCTTCACCGTCTATACCATTAGAAGTAAACGATAATCTATCATATGTATTGTTGGACTCGATAGTAGCAGATACACCATAATTTGTTGTATTAGCATATTTAAAAATATCACCATGCTTATAACCAAAAGTAAGATTATAGGTACCTGGAAAATCACTTTTAAAATATACATCAGCTGTACCAGTTAAACCAGCATAAAATGCTTCAGGATCTGTTTTATCAACTGATACAATTTCAGTACTACTTAATTTAATATAGATAGGGGTATTATCAGTTATTATATTGTTAACATCTATATTTTCAACAACCCCAGATGTAGTTAATGTTTGAACAAATGATGAATATGGTTTAAGATGGCCATACGTCTCGTCATTATAGCTATTACGAAAGTAATCATTATCTGACCCGGCTGAAGAGTATGCTACTATAGACGGTAAATTATTTTTAACAGACCTATAGGAATTGTATCTATTAATAGTGATAGGAGCTTGTAACTGACCAGTATTGGCTGATAATATAGAACTAGCGCTAATTGTTAACGTATCCTCAATATAGTCCTTAATATTTACTTTTGATGAAAAGGTATCTAAATAACCGGTACCATTTTCATCATATAAATAACATGTAACTTTATATCTACCGGGAGTTTCATAAGAATGTGAAGCAGTAACACTTTCTACCGTTGTACCATCTCCAAAATCCCATACTACTCTTTTATTAGATACAAAATCTTCTATACCATCAGTTAAGTTTGGTATAAATGAAAGAGGTGTAAATGGTAATGCATAGCTCTCGTATGTCTCCACGTTTTTATAATCACGCACGTGGAAAAAATTATATAGCAAATCGAATTCACCGGAGGAATCGAGTTGTAAAGAACTTAGCGACATATAACATATTTAATCTTACAATCGTCGTATAGCAATCTTATTCGTGATATTCTGAGGATTGTAAAAGTACGCAAATTGGAAATCTTCTAATTGATAATTTAATGACTGTAAAACATTATCTTCTTCTTTATAATCAGGATTCCATATGATAAAATTTAAATTAGGAACTACACTATCACCATTAATAGTGTCGATAGCTGTAACACCCGGTATATTAAGAATATCCGTTGTAAGATTAGCAACTGATACTATACTACCTAATTGAACATTATTAAAATAATTGTTAATGATATTATAAATCGAAGATCTAACTGCACCATCATTAATAGCTTGATTTTTATCTAAAGTTACTCGTAGAGATGAGTTATTAACAGTATCATCAACTGAATCATCATTAGAATTTGGTGCACCAAAAGCAAATGCTTTAAAAATCGCATCAGAAATAACTACATTTTGTGTTACATCTTTTTTACTATTGCAGAATTCTGTAATAAGTTGCTTTTGTGCTGGATTCAAATAGTTCGGAGTTAGTCCGTTTAATGTAGGATTACTGTCAGGAACTGTATATACGTATACATTATTAAAGGAAGTAGAAGAAGAAAAAAGCACTTGCGAATATAAAACACGAGCATCATCATTACCATTTGCTAATCCTATTTCATTGTAATAGGATAATACTTTTGATGTGTAATCTAAATTAGATAAAATTTTAACATCGCGTGTTATATTATTAAAGTTTCTATTAATTTGGTACTCATAATCATTCTTTGTAACTAAACGATTTTGAGAAGCAAAAACTTTTGGTGCGTTACGTCTTATTTCTGCAACAGTTTCAGCTACCTTAGTTGGGGATGAAGCAAATTGATTATTAACAAGAATATCACCAAGCTGGGAAGGCACTATCAGTGTTTGATCAGTAGAATATATAATATTTTTAATAGCATTAAAGTTTGGAGATCCATATAAATTAAATGAACTATTTGTAAGGGCATTAGGGTTTATTATACCAGCTTCGTTATCAGAGGTAACATAATAGATAATTACTGTATCATTAGCTTCTAATTGCTTACCGTTCAAATTATTACCAAATTTAAACTCATAATTACCACTACCATTAAGACGCTTTTCATATTTTTTAGCATCAGACTCTTCTAAAAACAACGAAGGAGTTTCAGTATATTCTGACCAAGATCCTGTTGTGTTATTTTGTACAAATATGTTAAAAGTATTATCACTAACAAAATTTGTATTACTAACATTAGATACACTCTGTTTAAATTGTTTAGATGTAAACGTATCAACTAAAATAATATTTTCATAAGGCTCACCAGTTGCATTAAACGTTGTTTCTGTTACAGCTCCTTGATAGAGAGTACTATTGGAAGTAGGTACAATTTCTAACGTATTATCGGTCGTTTTCTCAAATGTAATATCGTCTGTGGCAACATACGTGCTACCATTTGTGGCTATAGAACTAAATCTAGGAATTGTATATACGTTTGAAGTTAAATTTACTGCGGAAAGAGATATGTTAACTAAAGATGTTTGATCACCCAGTGGGTTATATCCTATATTAGATACCAACTTATTCATGTTTTCATAAATAGTCGCAGTATTAAAAGCAGATTCATTTGAAGTTGTGTTTAACTGAAACAATAACACGTGATACATATAAGCTACTACATCAATAAACGCACTAAAATTTGATCCCTCAAAGTTTTGATCTGTAAATATTTCGTTCTCATTAAGCCTATCAATTATTAACCCCTTTAAAGAGTTGGCGTCAAAAGTGAGATAAGCATTCTTTGGAAGGCTGTAGTCTGTAAAATCTTGAAGGCTCATTGTATATATTTAATCTAGCGGCTTTATTATACTATAACGTAGCCATCTTTATTAAGAGTGGCATTTAAAGAAAGCTCGTTAATATCAAGTTTTGGAATACTAAACCCAATTTCAATATCATATTGATTATTATCCGGGTTACTAGTAATACGAACTTCATTAAGAGATATACGCGGTTCTTGTACCCCTAGATTTAAATAAATAAATTGCCCTAAAAAGTATGAAGTAGTCGTATTAATAGGTTCGAAAAGATAGCTTCTAAAATCTAAACCTAGTAAAGGATTTAGTAGTTTTTGACCGGGGGTTGTGGTTAATATATTTTTAACTGAGTTAATAACAGCTCGACCATCTTGTAATTCAGCAAGATCTTTTGGCCCGGATGTAGAGTATAACTCAGGCTTAACGAAGCGCGAGAATTCTAAATCAAATTTTATATCTTTATATAAGTAGCCCTCCTCTAGAGATTTTTGCTCAAGAGGCGTTCTTTCTAAATTATCTAATCTTACTACCATAAATTTGTATAATTATTTATCTAAAGGACTAAATAATAGTATGGCTAAAGACAAAAAATTTCTCCATCTATTTGAGTATTATATGGCAAAATATCCTGCTCGTGGGATCCAAAGTGGATTTCAGCAGAATGACGTTTTTAAGTTCAATGATAATTTTAAAAGTGATGAAGTTTACGGAGATCTTCCAACTAACGTAAAAGAAATTATTGACGATTTTATCGATACTGGTTTACATCTACGGGTAAGAGGTATTAGCCCGGAAGGTGATAAATTAACGTTATCTGTTGATCATGGTGGTGGACGATATGTCGGAACAGTTGATGTTCCTTGTCATCTAGGTGAACCTGTTGATTTCGGTGTTAACTTACCATCTATACCCGATACTCAAAAGCGTAAGGATGATGTTAATATTACTCCTAAAGAAGTTGAGCAAGATGACGAAAACTTATCTAATAAAACAGATAAAGGAGATGGTAAACTTACAGAAACAGAGATTACTTTAAAGAAAGAAAGTTATGTAGCTGACCTGTACTTACCTGAATGATATGTAAAGGAGCAAAAACAACGTAGTGAGCTCCTATACGCATACGGTCAGTATTGGTAACATATAAGCGAAATTATGACTCAGCAATTTGATGAAGGTTATAAAGAGATACTTATGGGGCTACTATCTTTAGGCGCTACCGCTTATGAAACTGACTACATTCTCAAAGCTCTTAAAGAAAGACCGGAGCCTATAGAGCAAAAGATAGATGCTGTTGAAAAAGCTGATGAATTAATAGCTTCTCCTAAATTTGATAAAGTAGCATCTGAATTACTACAACAGCTTAAAATCGAAAAACCACCAACGGAGATTACTTCTAAGCTTGATAATATTCCAGACAAAGGCTCGACAGAATATATTCTTAATCGATTGACTGATGGTGGGTTAACAAAAACTGCTGCTATAGGGGTAGTGGCAAATTTGAAAGCAGAATCTAATTTAAATCCAGCTATCAAACAACTTGATGGTGGTCCGGGCCGCGGGCTAGCACAATGGGAAAAAGGTGGTAGGTATGATACTGATCCCATTAACTTAACAAAATTTGCTAAAAGTAGAGGCACAGATTGGAATAATCTCGATACACAAATAGATTTCATTTTATATGAAATGGAAAAACATCCAGAATATAAAAAGGTGAAGCAGATGTTAAATCAAACAGACAATGTTAAGGATGCTACTATGATTTTCTTAAAACGGTATGAAAAAGCCGGTACACCACATACTAAAAAGCGGTTGAAATATGCTACAGAACTAGAGGATATTATATAGTTTGTGTATAAATATATGTATGGTTAAATTTATTTCTCTATATTTAGCTTTTTCTATAAGCATATTTTCTGCTGAGATAAATCATAGTTTAAAAATTGATGAAATTATTTCGGCAGATTTAAAGTATAAAAAACTATTAATGCCTAAGAAATCATCAGATGATGTATTTGTTAGAAGGGCTTTTTTAGATATAGTTGGAAGAATACCAACATATGAAGAAAGTATCGGGTTTAAAAAGTATAATGATAGAGAGAAGTTAGTTGAATATCTTATAAACTCTCAGGGCTATAATGAGTCGATGTTCAATTTCTATGCTGATACTCTTAGATTGAAGAAAAAACTTAACGGTAACGTCTCCGGTGAGACTTATATAACTTGGGTTAGAGAGCAAATTAAAAATAATACTCCTTACAATAAATTAGTTAAAGATATTTTAACAGCCCAAGGTACAATATATACTAATCCAGCCGTTGGATATTTTCTAAGAGATGAAGGTATGTTACTTGATAATGTATCAAATACCTTTCAAGCATTTGCCGGTATGGATGTCTCTTGTGCTCAATGCCATGATCATCCATTTGATGATTGGTCACAGATGGAGTATTATGAAATGAGTGCTTTCTTCACCACTGTTAATACCAGAAGTGATAAAGGTATGCGTAAGGAATATCAAAGACTTCGTAAGGAGGCAGAAGCAACAGATAAAGCCAAAGAAACAAAAGGAGCTCTTAATGAGATTGGTCAATTCTGGCAACAAGGAGGATATCGTAATAAAGTAGATAGTGATCTTAAGAAGGTACTCTCTCTACCACACGACTATAAGTATAAAGATGGTGACCCTGGTGAAGTAGTTAAGGCTGCTACACCGGTTGGTGATAGAGTTAAAGAAACTCGCAAGAGAAATAAATTACAGCCAAGCTTTGCACAATGGATGGTAAGTGAAGAACACCCTACATTTACTGCTAATATTGTTAATAGACTTTGGCATAAAGCATTTGGCTTTGCCTTAATAGATAATCTTAACAATATAGCAGAATATGATGAGCTTCGTGAGAGTCGTAATGATAAGTTATTATTATATCTGGTTGATGTAATGAAGGAAGTTAATTATGATCTTAAGAAGTTTAACTCTATTTTATATAATACAAAGTTTTATGGGTGTGAAACAGACCCAGAAGATAATTTTCAAGGTCCTATTATGAGACGTATGACCGCTGCTCAACTTTGGGATAGCCTTATTACTCTATATACGGGAGACATAGATAAATGGCAGCCAGAGAATAGAATAGAAAAGTTCCGTTATATGTTTCCGGAAGATCTAGCCACACTTAACTCTATACAAGCGTTAAAAGTATATAAAGATTTTAAAAGAATTGAGAAAGAATATTATAAAGGAGCCCCTAAAGCAGGTAAGGTCTTTGCAATTAGATCCTCTCATATCTTTGACGGTAGGGCTCGAAACTTTATGTTAGAGTTTGGAGGATCGGATAGAGAGCTAATTGAAAATGGTAATCAAGAAGCCAATATTATGCAAATTTTGACTCTTATGAACTCTGGTATGACCAAAGAGTTAATGTCAGTTAAGAGTAGACTTGGTCAGAAACTTTTAGATCTAAAAAGAAAAGAAGCAGTTAATTATGTCTTTCGTTCTTATATTGGTAGATCACCCTCAAAAGATGAGCAGCAAGCATTTAAAGGAGTTGGATTTTCTGATATTGTTTGGGTGCTTATTAACTCTCACGAATTCAAACTAATTATTTAATATGGAAAGAAGAACATTTATACAAGCATTAGCAACCAGTACTTACGGAGTTAAAGCATATGCAAACGCACCGGTGCCCGAAAAAGTAAAAGCAAAAAACATTATCTATATTTACCTTGATGGTGGTATGAGTCATATTGATACTTTTGATCCGAAAGATGATAAAGAGGTAATGGGTGACACGGAAAAAATTATTACACGAGGAGATTTCCAGATAGGAAATAGACTTCCTAAATTAGCAGAAGTAATGAATAAAGCCGTTGTAATACGCTCAACAACGTCTAAGACAGGTGCTCATCAGCAAGCTCAATATCTCAGCAGAACTTCATATAAACAACTTGGTACTATTACTCACCCATCGTTAGGATCATGGGTGTCGCATATATCGGATAGGGATAAAGCTATTCCGGATTTTGTTCTTGTTAATGGTATAAGCACCCACCCGGGTTCGGGGTTTCTTCCAAAGAGACAATCACCCTTACCTATTATAGATCCTAAAGATGGTCTTAAGAACTCCAAGGTTGATGATAAGCTTCAAGAAAGAATGGCTTTACTTAAAGTTATTAATAAAAAGATTAACGCACCTATAGCTGATACTTATAACGAATTCTATGATGATACAGTTCGGTTTCTTAAATCTAAAGACTTAGAGTTATTTGATATTAGTAAAGAGCCATCTGCTAAGAGAGAGCGTTATGGTACTTCTCGGTTAGGTCAAGGATTACTTCTTGCTAAAAGATTAGTTAAAGGAGATATTAAATTTATTGAAGTATCATCTGGTGGTTGGGATACCCATACAGATAACTTTACAAAGCTTGATGACAGAGTTAAAGAGCTTGATGATGGTGTAAGCGCTCTTGTTGAAGATTTAGAAAGTGAAGGCTTACTTGATTCTACTCTTATTGTTATCGCCACAGAGTTTGGACGAACACCAAAGATTAATGTTAATACAGGTCGCGATCACTACCCTAAAGCATACTCAACTGTTTTAATAGGAGCTGGTATTAAGAGTGGTATGGCTTATGGCGAGACTGATGACACAGCTTCAAAGGTTATAAAAGATGCTGTAACGATATCTGACATTAATGCTACTGTCGCACATTTAGCCGGACTAGATGTTACTAAAGAATATTCATCTCCGTCTGGACGTCCATTTGAATTAGCTGATAAAGGAAAGGTAATTAAAGATGTGTTGGGGTAGTCAATACTTGCTTAAAGTGCTAAGAGCTATAAATAAAGGTATGAGCACTAACCCTGAGGCAAGTTGGCCTAAGTTTAAATATTTAGAAGGTGAAATAAGCGGTAACCTTACTAAAACCCGTACTATGGGAGTTGATGATACTGGTATTATTCATTCATTAGGTTATAAATCTGATATGCATATTAAAACTGATATTGCAGCAGGTACAATAGAGAAGCAAGCAGAAGGATTAAAAGGTTTTATCGGTACTGTTGAAGCATCAGATGGTAATACTTATTACATGCCGGCCTATTCAAGCTCTATTGGTATTCTCAACAAAAAAACAGGTGAGATAACTACTGTCAAAAAATTTAATATGACTCCGCAGGTACGTTCAGGAGCAGAAGGTGCTAATGGTATTATTTATATGCCATCATATACAAGTACATTAAAAATATATACATATGATACAAAAACTGGGGAAGTAGATTCTTTTACACCCACAAAGAAAGGATCACACGGTCACATATGGGGAGCAGCAGCTGATAAGAAAGGTGAAGTATATATGCCCCCAGCGCTTAACAATTACGTAGCTAAAATAGATAAGAATGGTGAATTTAAATATTTAGATGGTCCTAGAGTTACATCTGGAGTGTCTGGGTTTAATGTAAAATATGTTGGTGCTACCTATGTAGAGTCTGTCGACAAAGTATTTTGCTTACCTCGTAAAGGTAGTAAAATTTTAATTATAAATTGTGCAGATGATACATATGAAGAAATTGATTTACCGGCTGATTACCTCGCAGTTTCAAATGTTAACAGAAACTTTCATGGCTACTTAGCTCCTGATGGATGGCTGTATAGTGCTTTTTGGGCTGATACATACTGTTTTAGAATCAACCCAGCAACATATGAAATTCAATGGAATAATTATGAAAAGGAATTTGAAGATAGTGGTATTCAGAACAGAGGTACAGGATATTCAACAGCTGCTATTACAATAGGGGATGATGTTTATCTTGGATTAGCAGGAACAACTAAAGCAGTTAAGCTTGAGTTTGAAAAGCAGTTAGTTATTTCTAATGAAGATGTAGCTCCATCACCTTCAACTACTGCTTGTGGCAGTTGTCCTTCTTCTTCTGCTACTATATGTGGTAGTTCTCCATCACCAACGCCAACAGCTACTGCATGCGGCAGTTGTCCTTCTTCTTCTGCTACTATATGTGGTAGTTGCCCATCGTCATCTGCTACTATATGTGGTAGTTGTCCTTCTTCTTCTGCTACTATATGTGGTAGTTGTCCTTCTTCTTCAGCTACTATATGTGGTAGTTGCCCATCGTCATCTGCTACTATATGTGGTAGTTGCCCATCATCTTCAGCTACTATATGTGGTAGTTGTCCTTCCTCTTCAGCTACTATATGTGGTAGTTGCCCATCATCTTCAGCTACTATATGTTGCAGCTATAGTTGTTGTAATACTTGTTGCTAAACAAAGAATAAAAAACCGGAGATATATCTCCGGTTTTTTTTGGTTAAAAATTTAAATTACTTAAGAAGTGGTATGCCTTGAAGCTTAGGTTTTACACCATGGGCAGGACTAGCACCTCCGAAGACAACTTCCTCATCTTCTTCTTTGTGATCTTCATCATCCTTTTCATCCTCATCATCTGCCTCTTCTTCATCGGATTTTTTACCATGCAATTCATACAGAGTAATTTGAACATCTTCAGCTAGTACCGCTGCTAATTTACCGTTATGCTCTACATAATACTCTTCAATAATACCTTCACCGTTTAAGCTGTGATGGAGAATTTTCTTAACGCCCTCAAACTGAGGACCTTCAATATGAGATGCTCAGTCGTGTTCGATATTACCACCCTTGAAAGCAGCTTCTCCATTATCTTCAACCGGATTCGGAGCATCAGCTGATTCAACGACAACTTTCTCTGCCTGTTGATTCATGGACCCGTACGCTTCAGCAAGCATATCCATATCCTTTTTAAAATTATTATGTTGTTTAGCCATATTATTATTTAGTCTAGATATATAGAAAACAATAGGAAACCCTGAGAATTAATTCTCAGGGCTCCTGTTATGTATAGTATTATTTATTTATTATTAGAACGAGCGTGAAAGACCAATTCCACCAACTAGTTCAAATCCATCGTTAGTCCAAATACCCTCACGACCATTAAAAGTATATACACCTTTAACGAACGGTGAAATAGTAGTATCAAGAATTCGTACTGGGAAATCAGGCAACGTGACTACTGCTTCTACATGAGTAGCTTTAAGGTCCTCAAGAAGATATCCTAGCGTACCGGTTACATATACCCCTTGATATACTTCACCAAAGTCTGCTCCGATTTCACCATATGAATCGTTATCACCATCAAGTGCTACAAACTGAGTAACAGAATAATTAACAAAGCTCAGGCCAAGACCAAGCTCTGACTTAACATCACCAACTAGATCAGTACCTTCAGAATAGTAGTTAAAAACTGCATTACCGGTTACATCACCAATAACTGGAAGACTTAACCCATGTGCAGCTCCTAAGCTAAGCTCAACTTCGTTCTGATCATCATTCTCACTCCATGCAAGATTCGCAAAGGACGGTACTCCGAGAAAGTCCAAATCAGTTGTTAAATCAAGACGGAAATCATCATCTCCTTGATTTTGACCACGCCAGATATCTTTTGTACTAAATGTGCCGATAGCACCAAAAGATAGTCCGGTCGCAACACTATTTGCTGAAGCGCTTCCTGCTGAGGCAATACCTACAGCAGCTATCATTGTCAATACGATTGTTTTCATCATTACCACATATTATATGATATACATTCTTAGAATCAAGTATATCTACAAGAAAAATTCTACTTTCTCTTTTTCTTCCAACTTTTCCTTGCAGGTCCGCGCTTTTTGTACTTTTTATTTTTAATTTTTTTACAAGCTGCATGAGTAGGGCGACATGCTGGATAGGATGCTCCTTTTTTTCCAGCTTTTTTACGACCACAAGGCCCGCCAGTTTTACAGTTAATCCATCCCTTAAACTTTTTTCCTGTGCGCTTGTCAGTACGCGTTTTGAACCAATCGCGTAAGTTTTCACTTAACAATATTGCTTCTTTACAAGTCATTTATTTAATATTTCCTCCACGATTTACACACTTCTGAACGTATCCTGATGCATAAGCTGAAGGCCATACATCATACTTACGCTTAGCTTTGGCTTGACATTTAGCACGAGTCTTAGATACTTTCTTTTCAGCGTCCTCCTCAGATTTCTTTTTACCACTCTTCATATTAGCACACCAGTGATACATCTTACCTTTCTCACCACCATACTTCTTAGCCCTCTTACGAAGCTCAGTTACAGTGCCTTTGCAACTAGCACCTGCACGCTTAACACGACCCGGGCTGCTCTCTGCATCCTCTTCATTTTCCTTACTAGCTCTAAGTTTATCTCCTGCACTTTTAGCTGCTTTATAAGCTTTACTACCTTTACGAGCACTCTTGGCACCACGCTTTTTCTTAGCGTTAATATTGGCCCATAACCCTTCAGTATAAAATTCCTTAAATGTCTTCATCTTACCACTTCTTGCAACTCCAATAACCTGCAGAAAACTTATCTTTTTTCTGGTCGCACTTATGACGTGCTCTGAATGACTTACGACGCTTAGGATTGCTCTTCTTAATCTTCATGTTTGGATCACCATAGCGAACAATTTTCTCCTTACCATCCTTACATGCCTTAACAACAAACTTCTTAGAGCCCCCAGACGTTCTACGAGGTGAGTTACACTTCATACGATCTTTGTCAACTCTCTCTGCATCTTCTTCAGCATCTTCACCATGTGTCTTTCTTGATCTACCTGGCTTATTAGGGCGTGTACGTCTATACCGACCTCCTGCACCATCTCTCTTAGCATCTACATTACTAGGTTTCCAGTTATTTTGTGAATCATAAGACTTACCTTTTGGAGATTTTGAAGTACTTTCTTCACTCTCTTCTCCCATTGTTACATATCGATTATATAGTTGATCGAATGTCTCTTCGGATTCTTCTCTACTAAGAGCTTCTAGTCTCTCATCTAAAGCATTAAGTTCAATTCTTAGTTCATCGATATCAACATCCCTACCTTGCTCTGCTGCAGATACTTTAGAAGCAAAACGCATGAAGTGATCAGCAAGAGATTCTGACGCCTCAGCATCTTCACCACTATAAGCATCTTTAACAAAGTCGATACCTTTACTCACATCACCACCGGTCATGAAATCGGCAAAAGCCAAAGCAGACTTACCGGCTAACTTAGCAGTACCCTTAATAGCTTTCTTAGCTACTTTCTTAGCTGTTTCACTATCCTCATCACGAAGACGTTTAATCATTCTGACATCGTCTTTATCAATATCCCCTTTATCATATGCAGCGTCTACTTTATCTTCTTCTTTTGAGTCGGGACCCATAGCTCTACCGGCTCGGTCAACTTTTTCTCCCCGCTCTGCTGCACCAAGTATAGCAGCTACACTTTTAGGTTTACCTTTTGGAAAAAGAGTGAATTCACCATCCTCATTAGGATTCACATAAGTGGGGTCGGAACGATACTTAGGCCCTCCACGACCGTCAGCATCAGCATCTCCAGACTGAAGTCTACCTGCCTTATCATAATGCTTACCTTTCGGAGCTTCTTTAGCTTCCGTATAAATATCTTGTATGTCTTTAAAGAGCTCGTCAAACTTCATACGTATATTTATGCTTTAAGAGCCATTTCTAAAGCAACTAGGCACGCAAAGCAGTTAATTTCTTTATCAACTATAAATGCAGTCTTATACAAATGATCAGCAATAATAGTAATCATTTGCTTTTTCTTAAACTCATCAATCGGTTGGCTATAAATATAATCTAACAAATTAGCAAGTAATGTATCATAGTCTCCTTGAAAGCGATCTTCATTCTCGATAAGATATTTTCGTACTTTTAACGAGTCTTTTTTGATACCTTCGAAGATGCTGTTAAGTAGCTCACTGTCACTCCCACTGCTATCAATGCAAAGCTCGCCATCAATAACTGACTTTTGGATTTCGTTGATAGTTTTTCGGAGATCAGGAAAGAGTCTCTTAACCAGTACGACAAATTTTTTCTTTTGCTCATCACTTACTTTTACGTTTTCTTTTTTTAATATATTAAAGCAACGTTTAGCTGCTTGTTCGACGACAGGTTTTAAATCGAGAGATTGACATCTAGATTGTAATGCGGGGATAATCTTATGCTTATAGTTAGCAGTAAGAATAAACCTACAGTACTTAGCGTACGTCTCCATAGTATTACGAAGCGCAGCCTGTGCCTGAGAGGTTAGCCCATCAGCTTCATCTAATACTACTACCTTTACACCACCATCAAATGATTTAGTTTGTGCAAAGTTTGTAATATTATGGCGAATAGTATCAATACCAGATTCGTCAGAAGCATTAATATAAAGATAATTACATCCAAGAATGTCATTAACAATAATTCTTGCAAGAGTAGTTTTACCAGTACCAGGGCTACCAACAAATAATAAATTAGGAATCTCATCCTTAAATTGTGATACTATTCTAAGGGACTTATCATCGAGTATAAGATCATCTAACTTAACCGGTCTATACTTCTCCACCCATATCTTATCAAACTCAATCATAACTTATTTACCTGAACTACCGAAGCCCTTATCTCCACGAATAGATTCTTCAACAGAACCTTCTGATACTTCCACTGGGTAGTTAGCATATACTACGAACTGGGCAACACGTTCTCCAGCTTTTACTTCGTAATTTTTATCAGTTAGGTTATAAAGTTTAACTCCAGCATCACCACGATAGCCTTCGTCGATAATACCTGGATGTGGCATAATGCCATGCTTAAAACCTAAACCAGAACGCCCTTCAACTTTAACCCAAAAACCTTCTTCAATATAAGCAAACTTGAGACCAACACCAACAACCGCCGAACCTCGAGCTGGAATTGTTACACTTTCAACTGAAGTAACATCCATACCCGTATCATTATCATGATTTTTTACTGGTAACACCGCATCAACATGCGTCTTTTCAAACTTTAACTTCATACATATATGATATACTACGAATAAAAATATTCAACTACGTAGTGGATTATATTAAATGTAGATTAAATATAGTAGTGGAAGGTAATAATGCATCTTTTGACCCTACTAATGACGTTGACAATGCTGTTGATGATATCATTACACAACTGAGTACTCAGAATCATTCAGAGACAAAAGCAAAACAATCTGCTGAAGTACCTGAAACTGATGAACTAGAAGAGTATCTTGTTAAAACTACAGCAAGACTTATTGATACAACGTTAGATGCTGTTGATAATGTTAAAGATTATATATCATCGGCCCCTGAGAACAGAGATGTAGCTTCTCTAGCCGAGCTTATGCGTTCCGCAAACGGGGCTATTGAAACTATGCAGAAGATCCATGCTAATAAAGAGAACATTCAATCACGTAAGGATGTTAAGCAGATGGATATTGACTCAAAGAAAGAACTTAATATGATAGACAATACAACTAAGTTAGTAATGTCGAGAGAAGATGTTCTTAAAGCTCTTACTAATGGGGAGCAGGAAGAAGAAGTAATAGATATTTAGTTTAAAGGTGGCAGCGTAGTGTTCTCAATAATGACTTCCGAATCAGGATATTCCAAACTATCTATTACATTACCATTAGCTTCTTTAGATATTCCGTTATTAAGAATGTTTTTAATTTTATCAAGTTCACCTATACATACTTTAATCTCTAGAATATTTGTAATTTCCTCTTGAGATATTTTAGGAATTTCACTCCAGCCAGTATCACTAATTTTCTTAGAATTATCCATACTCATGCTCTTGTTATTAAATGATTCATTCGCCGGCGATCTTAATAGATATTGCCACGCCCCTAAAGTAAAATCAGTAATAATATCTGATTGCGAATTGACATCAATAATTTTAAAATATAGCCAGTCGCTAGTACCAGCTGGTCTAACAGCAACAAACGCTTGATTGGCTCTTTGATATTTAGCAATACTCGTATCTCTAATAAATTGCTTACGTTTCTTGCTAGTACTTCCTGCTGTATCTCGACCGAAAAAGGCAGCTAATAATCCTGCACTAACTGCAACACCATCATTGTAGATTTTTTCAGTTTGTGGTTTTAGTTGCTCCATACTTGATTCAGTCAACTCATGATCCCATCCGCTTGTAACTAATTGAGCAGCCGTTCCAGTCTCATTACCATCCGGATCATTTAAAACTCCAGTTCGTAATGCTTCCCGTCCAGCGTCTGTTCTTGCTATCTTTGAAGGAGCGTATATATAATTTTCACCTATGTTACCTACACCGCCAATAGTTTTAAGATCATCAGGGGTTTTATCGTATGTATCTATAAAAGCAATCTTGTGTTCCTTATCAATATAGGCTGCAAAAATAGTGTATCGTGGATTACCATTTGGTTTATGCTCTATAATATCTGATATTTTAGTCTCACCATCTACGTATGTATTTACATTCTCACCTTTAATCCGGGTTTGACTATCAAGTAATGAATTATTATCTTTATAACGTTTAGTCTGTCCTATAGGGTTTTCATCTGTAGAAATTCCATTAACACTACCTACTCTAGTACCAATACTCCTCTTTTTATTATCTCTTGGGCTGTAAGGATTATATCGAAAGCTTTGCTCAAATCGTCTAAAACACCCACCCATCTCTTGCCTAACTTTTGCTAAGACGTTACTACTAGCAGCGGAGTAATCATAGTAAGATTGAACATCTGGAGTATATCTAAATACACTTGCTGGGTTTCTTAAAGATTTACCGCTATTAATTTTATTATCAATCTCGGATAAATTTTCTTCACCAGCCAATACTTTTTGCACACTCTTAAATGCTTGTGTAGATGTCTGAATAATTTCGGTATAAGCTTTACTGAATACTAATGGTATTTTTGTTCTAATTGTTTCATCTATACTATTAGTCATATTACCAAATGATTCTGATAGCTGACCTACACCAAAGGTATTAGAATTATTTTTATTAGATGCTACTTGCGCTATTCTAGCTACGCTGTCTGATGTTCGAGCAAATAAATTACAAGGAGAGTTTAAACAATCCAGTAAAGCTTTTTCAAAAAGAGATTGAAAATCATCAGAGAACAAATTTGGAGTGCTCCAACGTGCGCGCATCTCTTGTATTGCAGATCCAAATATTGGGTTATGTGTTATTTTAAGTAAATAATACTCAATAGTAGATCCATCCAGTACTGAGCTATTAAGTGTAAGATCTTGTACTAGCTTAGTAGCTGAATCTAAATTACCATTAATAGCGCTGTTGTAGTTTAAAGCTAAGTTAATATCTAGCTCCCAATCTGGGTTATCTACCAAATCACAAAATGGGGTGTTATACTTTAAGTAATCTTTACTTATAGCCAACCCTTGCAATTTTTCATGAAGATTGTTTCCATATATAATCATGATTGATTAGATTTAAGTTGTTCTAAAACTCTATAAAGGGCACCTGGTTTAATATATTTGTATGTCCTGTTAGCTTGCGCTTGAAATATATAGTCTGGTTTGTTTAAAAGGTAAACTGACCACCATAGTTGAATTGTACTATATAGCTCATACGATAGAGTTGTCCATGGCTTATCACTTATTAAAGTAATTTCATCAATAAAATCATCACTGATATCATCTGGAAATGATACTTTATTTAACAGATTATAAAAATAAAAATTGTTATCACCGTTATCAACCAAATTTACATTGAAGATATTTTCATACAATTCACTCGAGAGATTATTAAGATCTTCAACTTGATTTTGTTTTGTACCGTTAATTATTGTGCTCATTAGTTACCAAATATTACTGTGTTACCATCTAAAGATGTGTTAAAATTATCTCCTAACATTGTGTTACCATAATCTTTAATTAAGGAAGAAAATGTAATAGACACTTGATACGCATCAGGTACAGGAGTTTCAATTAACTTACTATTAATTGTACCACTACCATTACCAGTGGGGACGTATACTTTTGACTTTCTTATTGTACCTTGAAAATCTACTGACATATTAGAAATATACGCATATGGCATAGAAAATTGACCTGGTACTGACACAGAGTATATTTTAGGAGGAGGCGTTCTACCAAATGATGTCTTGTAAGGCTTATTCTGAAAAGCCAAAAGCCATAGCAATTCATAATTTTGCTGGATAGGGCTAACAGTCCCCCGTCTTATAGTATTAGCAAGTGGGAAGGTAACAGTCTCTGAGCGAGGGGAAGGTTCTTGAAAGTACATAGGCTTTTCGATATATACTCCTGGCTGCGCAATATTAACTACATCGGAAATAGTATTGACAGTTTTCATACCTTTGTCAATAAACTTAGAAATGAGATTATCACCACCTGTTTCGCCCCATTCTCCTGTTGTTATAGTTGGACTTTCATAAATTGGTAATCTATATTGGAATCCAGTAGGACGTGTAAAATAAATACCTTCTAACGATTTAAGATTATTTTGTCTAAGTAGAGCCCTATCTGTATCAGTACCGCTTGTACGGGCTTGAAATCCATCTAAAAAACTACCAGCCCCTTCGAAGGCTTTTTTGGTTGCTTCTGATGCTTGAATTTTTTTAAGAGTACTTTGAATAAAATTGCTTTTTAACGATGCATCAATAACATTTGCTGAAGCGTTGAGATAATATAGAGCTCCACTTATTAATGAGCTTAATAATTGCTCTCGCTCGGTAAGAAAAATACATGGTACTTTATTAAGAGCTGCTTCAGAAGATGTTGGTCCTGCATACCAACTAAAGTCATTTACAACATCAATTATCTTTCTATTCGGCTTAAGTATAGGTTTATTATCCGTATCAGTAAGCTGTACGCTAAACTTCTTTAATATGTTTTGAACATCTTTACCTAGTTGTGTGCGATTACTAGCAAGATCTGTTCCTTCTTCGAAACGTGAAAGTCCTTGGGTGTTAATTAAAACTGTACTCATTATGCGTAGAATTCTGTTGTTAGTTTGTTAGAGGGAAATTGTATATCTGTAGGGCCAGTTTTTCCAGATTGTGATACTAATGCATTAATACCATTACGAATAGATATCAATACTGATAGCTGATTTTTATTAATATCACTTATTGTAGACATTGTTTTAGAGTTACCATCAAGCATCTTATCGATAGGACCACCAGTCTTAGCAGCAAGTATAGAATCTTCATCATCAAATGCTGTTACATTACCGTTTTTAGAAATATAACCATCTTTAATGTCACTAGGTAACTTATTTGTCGCTTGAAATGCTTTCTGCTCAGCTGGTGTCAAATGAAGAATTTCTTCTGCTCTTTGCTGCTCCGGAGTCATTCTAGCATCTCTTTCTTGCTTACGCCTCATCTGTTGTGCGTTCCAAGCTGCCTGTCTTATCTCAGCTTCAGACATGGCATCAGGATCTTCTATTCTATCAATATCAATACCAGGAATTTTATTAGCTATATCAATTATCTTATTCTGACCCGCACGAACCATGTCCTTAAAAATAGCTATAGCACCTTCAAAGACTGACCTTAGAGAACTACCAATTTGATCAAAGACACCCACTATCCATCCCCATGAGTCAGTTGCAATCTCTTTACCTTTTTGATATACGTCGTTAAGTTCGTTACCAGCTAAAGTTGTAAAAGCATCGAACGCCATTAAAAAATTTTCATTGGCACCTTGTCCGAGCATTGCTGGTATTATCTTTCCCCACGCTTTAAAACCTTCTGCAAAATCTAATTTAGCCATATGCCCAATACCAACTCCAAATTGATACAAGCCACTTAACAATGGTATTTTACCATCTTTAATATTTTGCCAAACTACTGCTCCTAGCTCACTTGCCTTTGTATTTAGCCAGGTCCCAAAATCTACATCTCTTTCGCCAGTATTCTCATTCTTAGGGTTATTATATTCATACATGAATTTAATCATGTCCATACCAACAGACACTGCAGTACCAATACCAGGAAATAGACCAGCAATACCAGAAGTAAGTTCATATAGACCCTCAAATGGCTTATCCCTCTGAAATGCGTCGTATGCATATCCAAAGTTAATAAGCGAACCTACTAGAGGTAAAACTTTTAGCATTTTGATAGGTACGAGTTTCGCTAGCTTTAAAGCCATTGTAGCCAAGTGACCAGTATCTGTAACTATTGCAAGAGCAGTTCCGAGAAGACCTGCTCCAAGAAGACCCATGAGGTTTACCCCTCCACCGCCATTACCACCAGCTTGAATCGCAGCCATCTGACTAGCAGTATCACCTCCTGCCGCGATAGTCCCTCTGCTAATTTTTTGAGCCTCAGGATCAGGATCAATAACATCTTTCATAATCCCGAATATTTTAGTATATCTAGATATCTCTTGGGTTGTAAGATTAGGATTGACTTCACCAGGTCTATTATCTTTTCTCACACCACGTTCACTTTCTGGTGCGCTCTTATTAGTAAGAGCGCCCATTATTGCTGCGAATGGATTGGTAACGTCTTCTGCCACCTAATTATTTAATCAGTGGATAGGAAGCTTGCGTTAATTTCTATCATAACTTCTTGATCAAATGTAACTGCTCTGTCTGTTACTTTTTTTATACTACTAATATAATCAAGAATTTTATTGCTAAGCTTAAGAGGTAAATTATTTACAATTTCTTTACGTTCGAATGAGCTAATATCGCTAAATACAACAGTATTTTCACCAATTTTAATACTATCAATATACTTGCTCGTCTCGTATGATACAACCATACCAACACTCTGCTTAAGTTTTTCGCTAGGGTCTGTGATTTTAGCTAGCTCTGCAATGAGTTTGTTATTAATAGCACTATCTATCGATAAGGTTGGTACACTTAAATCTACAGCAATTTCGTCATGTGATACTGTAGATTTAAGCTTAACATCAGATTTTTTGATAGATGGTAAGTCGTCAATATCATATTCAGCATCATTAATTGTAATCTTAGATCCAACAGACTCTCTACGTAAACCTAATAGAATAGCAGGCTTATCAATAATAAGATACTCCTGATCCTCTACACTATTATCTGTAATTAAATCGTTAAAAATATTAACTCGTTTAACAACACCATCAATTCCGTCAAATGCTGAGCTGATTAGCTTCTTCTGCTGACTAACACTTGCAAGTTTGAAAGATGCCTTCTTGGCTATTGATGGAATCTTAACTGTTACTGTATTAGCATTATTAAGCTCTTGAAGACTATTCAAAAAACTTTTAACATCAGAACTCATACTAATATTTATCTCTCATTTTGATTTTGCAACTTTTTGTTTTCTGTTGCAACTCTTTCACTGTGTATATTCATTAATATTCTAGATTCTACTGGTGATAACTTAAAGAATAAATCTGAACCTGGTGTGATTGTATTTTGGAATACATATATTAAAGAGTAAAATGATTTAAGATTAGTTGAAAACAGGTTAGATATAAATTGCATAACACCGTTGCCTAATATATTAATTTTAAGCTCTTCTACTCCAATAGCTTTATTCTGTTCAATTAATGATATGTCTAAGAGATTATTTTGAATCGTTTCAATGAACTTATTAATACGTTTAAAAAGAAATGCTGGTAGATTGTCCATTACCTGTGATTGTTCCTGCTTACTCAAAGTGCTAAACTCTAAAACGTTGTCGGCTACCTTAATTGTTTTAATTGTAGATATATATAAATCATCAATATGTTCGTAATATGATATACATGGAAGATCTAATGCTATTTCTATACCTCCCTCTTCGAACTTAGTTTCTAAATCCACATAGTTAGTCTCGAGCTTTTCGAGTATAGAGTTTAAATTAACATCAATGTTTTTATTTTCTACATTAAGAGTTATCGAATCTTCGATGTATATCATTCTTATAAAAATAAGAAGATAAAACCTATCAAAAATGTTCATATCAGGCTCGATAAAGAGCTCTTCAAATAATCTACTTAACCCTATTAAGTCATTATTCTGCGTATACTTAATAATAATGAGATAATCTTTATTATTTAACTCTTTGACTCTATACTTCTTACCTGATGGTAAGACTATTTCTACATTAAATTGCCGCATCTAATACCCCTCTAGGAGTATTTAGTTGATAATGTTGAAAAGTAAAGCCTACTCCACGAGATAATACATCACTTGCATTAAAAGTGTCGTAGCTTATTTTATCACCTTGAACAGTATTGGGAATACAGTCATAAAAAGTATGCATTTTACGAATACCAAATTCTACTTCTTCATTCTCCCTTCGTCGCTTATTTGATTCCGCTACTTTATCTGGATATCGTATTGCAGTACGGGTATACTGTATAACATCAATATTACATTTAATATCAGGCTCAAAATCATCTTCTATTAAACCTGCATAAGAAGCAGCGACAGCCCATGGTTGAAAGAAAAAAGAAAATACATCTCTATTAGTTTCTAAAAAAGTAACATCTAAATTATTGTTTTCCATTCTATTACCTCCAACTAACGCAGAGCGAAATCCACCTGCTTGTGATATACTAGCTGTGCTGATATCAAATCCCTCTTGTGGAAATAATACGTTTTGGGCTAATAAAAAACCAACTTCAGTATCAGATACTCGATCAATTAATCCAGTATCAACTCTAAACGTATTTGGTCTATAAGAATTTAAATAATACTCGATTGCATCCCCAACATTGGACATCGCACCACTGCCTGTTCGTGCGGAAAAATTAATACCCCAAATACTTTTAATTGGAATATCATTTGTCCAGTCTTGATGAAGCCGGAGACGCTTTCGAATATGATTAGGCATCTTTTATCGTTCTTTTGTATAGAAGTGATAAGAGATGGTAGCGTCAATATTAACAGTTGTACCAGTACCACCGGCAATATCATAGTTAATACTATTAACATTACGTAGAGAGGCACCTATTAGCTTATACTCAGCAATTGGTTCGAGTTCTTTATCGAGCTGTGCCAGTTGAATAAAGAAATCATCATCAGGAGTACCATATTCTCCGGTCGATGTCTGATCATCAAAGAGAGAGCGAGATGCTTGTTCAAAGTAATTACGAAGAGAGCTCTCAGCGTCAAGATAGAACTGCAGGGAGTAATCACCAGATCCTGGGTATGTTACTGCGCCAGGAACGTTCAATTGAAGACCCATATAAGGTACAGCAACGTTTCCAATATTACGACCTGGTAAAGATGCTGTCTTGACATAAATAAGGTCACCTTCCTCGAGAGCAGGTACCCCTTGAAGCTGCATCTGAGTTACACGGAAAAGAAAATCACGTGAAAAGTCTTTATCAGCAGCTGTGCGATAAAAGTTTTGAATATTCTGATTTACAGGCATACTAATATTTATGCTTCCAACAGTTAGATTATAAAAAAAGAGGAGGTCTTTCGACCTCCTCCTGTAAATTTATTTAAGTTTATTAATTTAAGCTCCGATAAGCTCTTCAAAGCTAGCATCTGTACGCGTAGCATAGAAGTTTACCAAGATAAACTCTGCAGTACGTACTGGCTTTAGGTAAATATCAACCACCAGCTCATTTTGATCAATAACTTCAGCTGTATTATTACGCTCGTCGCAAACAATCATAAAGTCATATAGACCGTCATCCGCTTTAACTCGCTCAAAGAACGGTGTTAACGTATTAACAACTCGAGTTCTTGTAAACAATGTATTGTTCTCAAAGAGGAAGAACTGCATTGTCTTCTTAGTAATCTTCTCAAGATATAAGAATGTACGACGTACGTTGATACGATCAAATGCACTAGGCTTTCTTAGTAAGGTCTTTTGTCCAAAGAATACATTACCTTGATCGGCAAAGTTAGCAATTGGGTTGAGGTTAGCTGTATAAAGATCATCTCGTTGACGTTGGTTTGGTGTAACAGCGATGTCTGAAGCATCTGTAACTATGCCACGATTAAATCCAGCAGGTGCACCCCATGGGCCAACTGCAGCATCTGTAGCAGCCATCTTAGCAGCAGCAAATCCAGACGATGGAACCCATACATTTAAACCTGTATAGTTATCATAAACACTCATCCAGTTAGCATAGACTGTAGCATATGATGTATTAGCTAATTCAAACTGATGTCTAATTGCCCAGTAAATATCTACGTAGAAGTTTTTAGTAGGATCCTTCTGAACTTTGCTATTTGTACCAGTTACAACTAACTGACGAATTGGATCAGCAATGAATAAAATATCACCTCGACCACCCTCTTTGGCAGGTCCTGCAAATGTAGCAAACTTATTGAAGACGTTCATGTAAGAACTTCTTGCAAACGTAGTACTTAAATCACCAGATGTTCTTAACGCTTCAATTTCAGTTGTTGTTTTTGTATCATCAAACTTTGCATCACTTGCTGATACGGTCTCCATATAAGTATTGATAGTACCAAGACCAGCTTCAGCAATCATACTAATATCATACTTACGATCATTACGAACTCGATCAAGAGCACGGTCAAGCTTACCTGGAATATTACCGATTACTTTCGTTGTAAGATCGACATCCCCGTAACTACCGAGCGGGGCGAGATTATCAGCTTTTGAAATTAACATGTCGGGTGAAAATTTTCCCACTGCTGTAGAGAGAGCAAAGAAGGTTGATGGTAATCCTGACACAGTTTGGCTAATTTCCCCCGTTTGAACAGCTGCAGATAGGGCATTTGAAAAGACACGAATCTTAAACTTTGGTGTACCATCATCTTTAAGCTGTACTCCAGTATTAGCATTTGATACAAAAGGATTAACTATTACATCAATATTACGTGATTTTTCTTCAACCGTATCTAAACTGAAATTAACCGGTGCGCCACCATTTTCTGAATTGCGTTGACGGTATTTACCAATTGAAGCATTATAACCTTCCTCAAGAAGATAATCAAGTTTATTGGCCTCTTTTGAAAACACTGACTGTCGAAGTTTAAATACACCAACATTTAGAGCATCATCAAACTCACGCGTCCCGATATCATATCCTTCAATACGATCTTCCATTACCTGTGAAATCGATCCGTTAGAAGGATTATCACCAAATTCAGGTGTAGCGGTAAGAGAGAATTCGAATCGCGATGCTGGTACTTCTGTAAATGTTGATATACCACCTGTTTGAGCACCTGTAGTAACTGAAAATACACTCTGTATAGACTCAAAACTTGATGCTGGGTTTAAAAGAGTATTGTCAGTTAAACCAACATAATATCCATTGAATTGATTATCAATCACTGTTTGTCCTTTGTTAACAACGAGCACTGCAGCACCAGATAACCCATTGATATCATTAAATGATGTGATTATATTATTAGTAAAATTAAACAATTGTCCATTCTTGAGCTGTATGTATTGCTCATTAGTAATTTCAAACTGAGTTGGTCGACCTAATACATATGTACCACTATTAACTGAATACGTTGTTGAGATAGCATTCGCTGCGTCATCATAAACCACGGCTGGGTAAGCAAGAACACTTACTTTAGAGCCAAAACCTTGACCAGAACCAGCTCCATATGGGAGACGGTTAACGAGCAAAGAGCCAGAAGAGTTTAAAGCAGCGCGCGCCGAGTGATAAAAATATCTTTCTGCTGGAGTCTTTGGAGCACCGTAAATTTGTTCAAACTCAGAAATATTTCCAAGTCCGATAACTTCATCGGTAGGTCCTTCGGAAGCGAATCCAGCAATATACGTTGTGGTGCCTGTTTGAGCTGTGCGTAGTGATAAATCACTCTCACGAATCTCGACACCAGGAGATTGAATTGTCCTATTAGCCATATCATTATTTATGCTTTTCCGGACAAAAATCTGTAACTATTTTAATTTAGTAGTTAATAAGTTTGGAGTGAATTTGTGAATAGACAAAAGTCATCGATGAAGTAATTTCATCAGCATTTCTATAGTTATATTGTATTTCTCCTAAAGTTACTGGAAAAGCTTTTGTGTATGTAAATTCAATACGTTTATTATTAAACTCATCTAAACCGAATAATGTCATATCAGTCTGATAACTTTTAAAATCTTCATCTGTGACTAAATCAGCAGCATCGTATAGTCCTTCCTTTTGATCGTGCATCAAATTGAGCCATTTATAAAGCACCCAATAGTTATTGAACCCATTATCAATAGTAAATTCTACAGTTACTGGTGGGAAAGGCTCTCTTGCATGAGTTGAGTTATACAAGTTTGAACCTGCATAAGGTATCTGTAAGGCCGGGACATCTATTGTAGGTACAACAGCACCATAAACGGAAAACTGAAAAGCATCTTCATTAACATTGTATGTCTGTCTATCAGTTTTGGAATCAATCTTACGTAAGGCCGGAGGTAAAGAGAAAACAAGAGTAAACTTATCAGCTCTACTCTTATTAAGAAATGATTGATTATTTTGGTTTACAGCCATACTGTTATTTAATCTAGAGTTGCGTAAATCCTTGGTCTAATAGATCATAATAATCATCACCCATATCATTATCATCACTATTTGTCATGCCCCAATAAACTGGATTGAGATCAGGACTACCTCCTGTAACTTCATTGTCAGTATAGATTGAAGTAGGATCTTCAAATAAAGATACTCCAAAGTCTAACGGCTCAATAGTCTTTGGCCGGCCAGTATCATCCTTTTCTATAATTTCAAAGTATTGTTCACATATCTCGTTATCTAAAACATAGTATCCATACATTAAAGCCATAACTAAGTCATCATGACACCCATGTCTGGCTTTCCAAGTACCATTAGGATAACGTACAAAATTTCGAAGCTCATTTAAAGTTTCTCCATCCCGCATAACAATTGACTTAAGATCATTCATCCAATAACGCATGTTAATAATACCACGATGCTTTGTATTGGTGTGGGCAATCATACCTTGCATGCGTTTCTTTCTATGAGCGACCTTGTTACCATATGAAACTAGCTTTGGATAGCTCATATCATATGCAAGGCGATCAACAACTTGAGCACCACAATTGTTACGCTCAACTAATGCTAATGGTGAGCCATAGTTACGAAGAATCTTATAAACTTTGTTACTAAACTCCATAGGAGAGATTTTATTATTACGATATACTGCTACTTGTCTTACTTCTGCCGGATCAGTAATATCTAGCATCTGTATAATTGAGCTATCCTTTCCAACACCCTCAGCTGTGTCGACACCGGCGGCATATATTCTACCCTCTTGTGCTTCTTCCCAAACTCTATAGCAACCATCATCTAGTACAACTTTAGGATCACATATTTGACGCTCCATCATTTCATATAAAGCATCATCAATCGAAGCTTCGCCAGAATTAATCCACTCACAACAAAACTCTTGACGCCATGCTTCATCAGATCCAATCGTTTGTTTAGTAGTAGTCGCCCATTTATTATCCCGACCAGGTACTTCATCCCACATTATTTTTCCATATGCCCAGCCGTTCTCTTTTGTTTCAGCTCCATTATAGAGTCTATAAAATAAATTCTGTGTACCATTAGCTGTCGAGCATACGAATGCTTTTGATTTTTTCGAAGAAGATATAATAGGGAAGACAGATTTCCAAAACTCATCTACTAAATGAGGCTCAATAAATGCCATCTCGTCAACTACTAAGCAATTAACAGATTGTCCTCGAGCAGCTGTACCAGTTGTAGTCGTAATACCAATACGAGAACCATTCTCAAGAGTCATAGATGTCTTAGCATATTCTTTAACAGGAGGTTTAAGCCAGTTGGGTAACTCTTCATAAGCCATTCTAACACGAGAGAAAATTTCAATAGCAGTTGCTTCTTTGTTTGCAACAAGAAGGATGCGTTGATCTTTTTGAAAGCATGCCTGCCATAATAGGTAGATTGTCATAAGAGTTGACTTACCAATCTGACGTGAGGCTAAAAGAATATAAAATCGATTATCTCTCATAGCTCTTAATGCCTTTTTTTGAGCTGGGTATAGCTTTATTTTTTCTCTACCTGCATCTAAATTAACTATATAAAAAAAGTTTTCAGCAAAGTAAAGAATATTTTTCTGAGCTCTTTTGAGAGATTTAATTTTATCTGGAGTATATTCTCCTTGCCAGTTACGATTGGGTAAATTATCATTACCCATATAGAACATACCAGTATCTTTTTTTGACATAGACTATGCTTATTTAATCTTATATTTTTATTTTACAACTATTCCTGGTTTTTACTATCAGCTGACATAAATATTAGCATGGCTAAAACAAAAGACCTTAAAGATCTCGGTGAGGTTTATGGTAACCTTGGTAAAGAGGCTACTGTTGTTGCTGAGAATTTAGAAGCGCAAACAGTTGGTGATAAGAATGCCAATGTTGGTGATGCAGATATCCAACCTGGTGGACCAACAGCAGAGGGTGGATTTGAAGAATCGGAAGTTGATATTAAAAAGGTAGGGGATGACAATCCTTATAATATTAAAGGACTTTCATACGGGGATGATAACTGCCCTACTCTTGAGACAGAGCAACCGGAAGAGCAAGAAGCTGGAGAAAAGAAAGATGATCCAGAAAGTTCGACTGAAGAAGAAGACGAAGAAGAATTTTCCGAAGAAGTACTTGAAATTGCACGGGAGGGACTAAATAAATATATGGCCAATAAATCTATTTTTGATGAACTCTATGCCAAAGTCATTAACGAAGACTTCGGTATGGAAGAAGTTGACGACCTTGATGCTCTCGGTATTGAAGATGCAACTCCAGATGAGGAGCTTGCTGACGATGAAGGTGACGACATTGAAGGTGAAGTAACAATTACACTTGACAAAGAACTCGCAAAAGCTCTCCATGATATCCTTATGGCAGCCATGGAGGAAGATGATGATGATTCAGACGACGATGCTGATGCTGATGATGAAGCTGAAGATGGTGAAATGCATGGACACGAGGATGGCGAAATGCATGGACACGAAGAAGACAACGAGGGAGAGCCAACAGCTTTTAACACCCATTATAATGATGGTAAAAGCAATAAAGTTGGTAACACTGGAGACGGCTTCGGTCAACCTAAAGTTCAGCCAATGAATAAAGTACATCACAAACCAGTAGCTGGTGCTTCTGATACAGGTGGTACTCCACAAGCTCTTAACCATTCTGTGAATGATGGTAAGAATAATAAAGTTGGTAACCAAGGAGATGGCTTCGGTCAACCTAAAGTTGAGCCAATGAATAAAGCTGTTAAAGCATAATTAACTTAAACATATAACAGAAGAGACTCGTGCAAAGCACGAGTCTTTTTTTGTATATTGATATAACTAGCATAAATATATACATGCAGACATTTAAGGAGTACTACCAGGGTAATCATATGATGCATGCTAATGCTACATCTGCACGCAAAGGTGGTAAAAGTATTATGCGCTCTGGTCGTAAACATGAGAACTTAACTAGAAAAGAGTATAAGCATAAATGCCCTCATGTTAAAAACCTTGTAAACGGTGGCGCAGGTTCAATTAATTTATTAGGTCAACCGCTTATGAATTCTTTACAACTGTATGGTATGGAGTTCGAACCAGGTACAGTAAAAGGTATAGGTAACTCTGATGTAGAAATCGAAATGTTTGAAAATGAAGAAGGTCAGCCGCAAGCTATCCTTCGTAGAAAAAATAAATAATGGCTTGTAATACTAACAGATTAAATTGTACTCCTGAAGAGGTTATGATGGCTGCAAGCACTCCTTGTGGTGAATTAGTGAATGCAGATAAATTACAAGCTGAGCAACTAGTATATGATTTAGCCTATCGAGATCTAATTAACAATCATGGTATCAATATAGATTATTATATTAAGCCATTTAGTTTATCTGCTGCAAATATGCTGTATGGCGAAGATCCTACAGCTATATTCGAAGCTGCATCAGGTATGCAAATGTATGTAGAGTTATCTCAAGATGCATTAGCACTTACTCAGTTTGGATTTGATCCGGGTGATGAATTTACTGGCTTTATTCATATTGAAACTTTTCGTAATGTAATGAGCGCTAGCGTCTCGTATGATAATTTAGAAGATGTTGAGCCTAAATCAGGTGACCTGGTTGAAATAACTGGACTAGGTTGCGACAGACCAGGTGGCCGATCAGCAAACATTTATGAAATTACAGAACGTCGAGATGAAGATATTTCATCTATTAATCCTATATTAGGTCATTACGTATACCGTATAAGAGCTAAGCGGTATGAATACTCATTTGAACCTAATGCGCCAAAAGAGTCTAAAAACGAGCAGGTATATGATGACTCACAATTTGGCACACTTAGTACTAATCTTAGTGCAGATAGTGTATCAGATGCTAAGACATATGATTGGAACATTGATGATGATTCCCAGCAAAATGTCTATGATATGGATGTAAATGATAATAGCATTTACGGAGATTATTATTAAAAAAAAGCCGGTGGATCATATGATCCACCGGCTTGTTCGAGTTGGGTTATTCTTCAACTGTTTCTGTTTCTTCCTCTTCAGGATCGGACCATTGGTCCTTGGCTTGCTCTTGAATCTTATTAAAAATAACAGTAGCGGCTTCAGCAACCTGAAGGCCTTGTGATTTTACTGCTACATCAATAAGTTTGAAAAGCGCGCCTGTTTCGTTTTCAGTCAATGTTAGTTTAATTTCATTCATGGGATTATTTATTTTTTACGATTTTTTTTATTTGTTGCTCGTTTAGCCGCACTTGGTGTAGTTTCTACCACTTGCTGTGCTTTAGATTGTGGAGCCGCGGCCATAGTTGTTTTGGTCGGCTGTAAGAGTGATTTCAGTATACCGTCTATATCAAACATCTGATTTACGTCATCATAGGGGCATTCATGCAGAGAGCCTGTAAACGTATAATCATATAAATAAGAATCGATAGTACCTTCTGGAAATTGGACTGGTGCTTTAATATTCGTATGTAAATCATAACCAAATAGTTCTGGTTGCGTGCCTACCCAAACAACTGTTGATGATTTGTTCATAGCCGCTGCAGCATGTTGGAATGACGAATCAACAAATAAACAACGATCAGCAATACGAATCATATTAAAAAGAGTTTTCTTTGGTACAACTTTTTCATACCTAATAACATTATTAAGTTTATGATGAAAGTCATAACAAACATGAATAATCTGATAATGCTCCTTCAACTTATCAACAAGATGTTGAGCTACTTCCGGGTGAATATCACGAGTCCAAGAATATGAGTCTGCTTGATGCTCTTTGCCAGGTCCGCCAAACGGTTGGAATAAAAGTATCGGTTTAGTTTTCTGTATTGCAGATAACTCCGGATCAACATAATTAGCCTCGCGCATATTCATAGGTAGTTTTGGAGCTTCTCCTTTATAGTCAATACCAATCATATTACACCAGGTAAGAATAAGATGTTTTTGTTTCTTAATATGACTTGTCTCTTTATAAGGTTCTTGCGAAAACACAACTGTATCTTTAGCATATATATAATCCTCGTAAAAATAAGGTACATTACCTAATCTATATACACGTTCTATATCTTTATTACCTAGAAAGATTTCGGGCCAAGCACATACTACAATAATTTTTGTAGATGGATGGTTGTTTTTGTATGCCTTTACTACCGCTGTAGAACAAATATGTTTACCAATACCTCCTTCAATATTAAAAACTGCAAATTCAGGACTTTGTTCGCTCATATACATAATAATTTATATTATGTCGAGCGAAAATCAACTACATTTAAGTAGAGACTTTCAAAGTACCGCTAGAATTCCATACAACACCAACTACTCCTGGATCGGATGTTGGTAACGTCTTAAGGAATAGGCTCTGCGCGTGAAGCATTTCCGAACTTACAGATGCAACACTAGTCCCTCCCGCTATCGCAGCTCTGCAATGACGGAGATTATTAGCATTACCACCAACTATAGCGCCTTCAGCACCTACTGAAGTAATAAGATTATCATCACCTCCTCCTACAAATGAAAAGTTAGCGCAGGTATCATTATTATTACCTCCTGCTACGGCTGAACCACCACCAGAAGCATCGTTGTAGTATCCTCCTACTACACTAGCAAAAGGTCCACAGGCTGTTGTATTAAACCCGGACTTAAGTTTGTTAAATGTCTGTGTACCAACAAAAGTATTATTTTGATCTATTTGAGCGAAGTCGGCAGATGTTGTTTGGTAAGAAGAATAAACACCGTCCCAAGTAGCACTTGAAGATTGCACTGTAGTATAAACTCCTGAAGTGGAAGCATATATGGTTTTAGCAACGAACGAATTACTTAAAACATCACCAATATTAGTTACTGTTGCTACTTTTGTACTGGAGCTTTGAACTAATGCAAACTGTTCTGTTCCAGCTAATGGTGTAGTTGCTGCTGGGAGATCACTAATTTTAATACCGGCCATATCATTATTTATGTCAAAGGTAGTTGATTAATAGGAACTTCATTATAATATATTTGTAATAATGAACGCTCCCATAACATTTAGAGAAAAAGATCATACTTATACTCACAATGAAACTGGTGAGAGGTTTACATCTGTCACAACATTACTAGGTAAATATAAAAAGCCTTTTGATTCTGACGGTGCTGCAACACGAGTAGCAAAACGAGAAGGCGTTACGAAAGAAATGATTCTCGAAATGTGGGAGAAAGAAAAGAATAGAGCCTGTGATAGAGGTACAGAAATTCATAAGCTTTTAGAAGATTATATTACGTTTGGAGATGAAGCAGATAATTGGGGCTGGTTATATAAAAGTTATGACAAGTCGCGGGAATGGAATATAGATAAATTTGATAGAGTATTGTGTGAGCAGTTAGTATGGAGTGAAGATTTTAAAGTATCTGGGCTTGCTGATCTAATCTATGAACATAAAGATGGTACGTTTACGGTTGGGGATTTCAAGACTAATAAGAGGTATAGATTTGGATCAGATTTTGGAGAGTGGATGCTTGAACCTTTAGATCATTTATCAGTATGTGAACATTCTACGTATACTATGCAACTATCACTATATGCATATCTATACGAACAAATGACGGGTAAAAAATGTCGTAAGCTTGTTATATATTATTTAAACAAAGATAAGTTTGTAGCCTATCATGGTAATTATATGAAAGCTGAAGTAAAAGAATTGCTAAAACACTTTTTTTACAATGGTTAATTAAAAGTTATTAAATAAATAGCTTTTATACCCATGAAGAAGACGACAATCATTTTTAAACTAGAAAAATGTATAGATAGATCTTTAGAAGCATTGTATGATGCACGTGATCTTTTAGAAGAGGCAGAAGATATAGAACTAGATCAATTAATAAACGACGTTGTTGAAGAGTTAGAATGTGATATTGCTGATAAGATTGAAACTATCCGTGAAAGAATAGATAAAATATTTGAATAATGAGAAAAAAAGTACTTATATTAGGTAGAGGTTATGTGGGTGACTATATATTAGCTAATATGGCAAAAAATCCTGTAATTGATATTGATGTCTATTCTAAGGCAGAATATGATTACACAGATGAATATTACCTACGTGATCTAATCCAAGAGCATCGTTATAATTATCTAATTAATGCTCAAGGCTTTACAGGTCGACCAAACGTCGATCAAGCTGAAGCTATGAAAGAGGATTGTTGGAAGTATAATGTACAAGTACCTTTGATGTTTAGTAGAGTATGTAAAGATTTGAACGTTCAACCTATCCATATTACATCAGGTTGTATATTTACGGGTTACGATAAAGCGTGGAGTGAAGCTGATGAGCCAAACTTTGGTGTATTTAACTCTGATGCGTCGTTTTACTCTACTTGTAAACATGCATTCGAATCAGTAAACGACTTCGGCATTACTATACGTATTCGTATGCCATTTTGTAATATTCTCCATGATAGATCATACCTAACTAAGATTCATAAGTATGATAATCTTATTCAAGCAGTTAATTCTAAAACATATATTCCAGAATTAGTAGACTTTATTGAAACTCTTGTAGAAGACGGTCGTACAGGTACCGATACAATTCACTTCTGTAACCCGGAGCCTCTCTCTACATCAGATGTTGTTGATATTATGAGAGGGTTTGAATTAGAAAATCTAAATTGGTCATGGGTAGATATTGAAGATCTTAACCTTGCAGCTGGTCGTTCAAACTGCACTCTCGATACAACAAAAGTTAAGGAAGAATATGGATATACTTTATCAACAGAACGAGAAGCGTTACAAAAGAGCTTAGCTGCTATTACAGCTGCTTGATTAAATAAGTATGTAGATGAGCTTTAATATTTTCGAGAATACTAATCTTGATTTCGATGTGTCGTTAATCAAGATGTCACGTACCCGAGATGAAAATAAAACTCTTAAAGATGTAATTGAGAGTACTACACCTATTGAACCTGCTGCAGTACTTAGTTTGGATTTACGTGAATCATCTTTGGGGATGGGATTTGTCGGTAGCATTACTATAAATAATAAATTTAAAATATTAGATAATTTAGATATTACTACTAATAGTCCTCATGAGGTTTACATTGCAATTAAAATAACAGATCTTGATTTGCAACAGATTGCTGATATACCAGCAGAAGATAAGTGTATCACATTGATCGGATTTATTAATAATACATCGTCTGGAGCAATTAATATTATTGATACGGTAGTTGTATTTGAATTTGAAGAAGCTTTTATAGCTGCTTTAAAACAAACACAAACCTTGCGTAATTTTTTTAATGAAGACAATATTGATGTTATATCTCTTGCAAATAAATTTAATCGACAACTATTTAAATTAGGAAACGAAGATGAAGATATAGTTACGGCCGACTCTGTTACACCTAATATAAAGCATAATATTAAAACTGCTTTCAATAATCATGACGGTAATGATCCTAGCGTGTATGATGCAATGCAAGAAATGCTGAAAGAAACAACAGCCGGCGAGGTTGTATACGATAAACCAGGCCGGGTCTCCTTTTTTAGGTTTGTTAATCGTCTTTCTGATTTTGAAGATGATAATAGTGAGGTTATTAGACAATTGCAGTTTGGACCATTTCTATCAGATAGACATTTACAATTTGTTAGATCAGTTTTAGAAAACAATCTTGATGGTGATTATAGTGATGTATATACAGAAAAATTTACACTAGGTCCTTTAGCCGAAGCATCCGATGATCCTAGTACAAATTTATACAATAACATTGAATCCTATAATATTAGCCGTGCTAACACTGGTGAACTAAAAGAGACAATATGGGGAGATTATCGTTTAGATAAAATTATTCCTGGTCAGGACCTATCTATCCCTTCTCCCACTACAAAACGTTTTTCAAAAATACAAAAAGACTTTATTAAAATTAATTTACCGGATTTGCCAGTAGGGTTAAATTTACCAGTTTTTATAGATGGAGAGTTAAAAGATTTTCATATAGACTTTAATGCTACTTCCAGTAATGATGATGTAGACCGGTCTAGAATTCAAAATCAAAACAAAATAGCCAACTTAGTACATAAAAGCTTTTTAACTATAGTAGAGACAATTACATTTAAGGTCAAAGGTAGTGTAATTAGACGTCCTAATACATTTATTTGGATTGAAAATGGTAAAGAAGAAGAACCATATAAAAAGCTGTGGTATGTAAATAGTGTCGAACATGTTTTTGCTAGTGGAAAATATACTACAAGCATAGTAGCAACTAAAATATTTGGAAATGTTACGCTAAACGATTTTGGAGTTAGTCTTGGTGAGATACCATTAGGAGGGACTGATGGTCGACCCGACCGCACCGGTGAGGCTTAATAGTTGATTATTTTATATACCTACATTAATATAAACGTATGCATAACCAAGTAGTAGACTCCCATAAGAGTACTGTCTATAAGAAGCTTAAGGCACAAAGTCCTTTAGATGTAGTCGCTTTTACTGCAGGTAACTTTGATATTATTCACCCTGGTTATACAGCTACGTTTGAAGAGGCTAAAAGACATTGTGATAAGTTCATAGTATTCTTGCATGGTGATCCTTCTGCTACTCGTAATACAAAATATAGGCCAGTAGTACCATACTACGACCGTTATAAGATGCTCATGTCTATTAAGCATATTGATGAAGTCTATATGTACCAGACAGAAAAAGAACTTTTAGAGCTTATGAAGACTTTTGATCTTGATGTCCGTATTTTAGGAGAAGATTATCTTGGTAAACCTTTTACTGGTGATGACTTAGACCATGAAGTTATATATACAACGAGATCACATGAATGGTCTACAACTAAGTTTAAGAATCGTATTGCAGCTATGACTATGATTCAGAATGAGAAGCTACGCAATAGGGTGTTAGCTCTACTTAACGATGAGGATGCATCAGATGATATACTTAAAGGTGACTTTACAGAATTAGAGAAATGAAAGAACAATATAATTACCTCGTAACTGGAGGTGCAGGATTTATTGGCTCACATGTAATCGATGAGCTGCTTAAGCGAGATGACATTTATAGGATATATGTTATTGATAAGCTAGGTATGGGTTCTGATATGGATAACGTGGCCGATGATAACCGCGTTAAGTTTATTTTTGAAGATATTGCAAGTGAAATAGCATATGAATATCTTCCCCGGGTTGATTATATTTTACATCTAGCTGCTGAGTCACATGTTGATCGATCTATTACCGATCCTCTTGCATGTATAACTAGTAACGTAATGGGTACTGCAAAAGTCTTAGATTTAGCCAGTACAGATCAGGCAAGACTAGTTCATGTATCTACAGATGAAGTTTATGGTCATCTTCAAATAGATGAACCTCCGTTTACAGAAGAGACTGCATTAGCTCCTCGTAGCCCTTATTCTGCTACCAAGGCCGGATCGGATCTATTAGTACAGTCATACATTACAACCTATGGTATCAATGCATCAATTACCCGTTGCTGTAACAACTATGGTCCAAGGCAAGCTTGTGAGAAGCTTATACCTACAGTAATTGATAAGCTAGTTAAAGATGAGCCTATTCCTATCTATGGTAATGGCCAGAATATTCGGGAGTGGATTCATGTTACTGATCATGCTAAAGCTATCATTGAGGTGTTGCATACTGGTCATACTGATACTGTATACAATATTCCGGGTAGCCTCCATTTAACTAATCTCGAGATGGTCGATAAGATCATTGAAAAAGTTCTCGAGTTTAAATCAGAGATCAACCCATCAATTGAGTTTGTAGAAGATCGTGCAGGTCATGATTTTAAATACTCTATAAGTACAAAACACTCTTTAAACTCAGTTAGAGAGCAAAGAGACTTTGATTTAACTGATACAATAGAATATTATTTAAAAAAACTAGTTGATTAAAAAATAAACGTAGATAAAATATAATATATTATGGGTAAGAAGACATTTCCACGTAAACCTTTTAGGTTCGGTAAATTTATTATCGAATATAAAGAGTGTCCAAAGAGCCCGGTTCATTTCTTGAAGGAAGAAATAAATACAGCGGCAGAAGCAGAGAGTGTAGCCAACCGGTTAAAACAGCAAGGATACGATAAGGTATTAATTAAGCAGGTAGGTTAATGATTAATGGCAGTGATTTAGAAAATATGACCTGTATACACCGGAAGCATTTTAGCGATATCGGTCTACCAAAAGAAGGTACAATAGTTAGTATATACTACAAATATGATAAGAGTTATAATCAGTTGCTTATAAATGATTATTCAATACAATTAGTAGTAGATGGAAGAGTTGGTAATAATGTAGCAGATAAAAATAATATTATATCTAGTGAAGTTTACGATTTTTTTTTTAAAACAACTTATATGGAATTACTTAAACACGTTTTAACACAAATAAAATAAATAATGGAAGCAAATATTAATAACTTTCTATTTAAATTAGATAGAAAAAATAATACTATTGAAATATACTTTGGTTCTGAAGCTGAAAGATTATATGGCTTTATTAAAGTCAAACCAAATATATCTGAAAAGGAGTTTCATTTTGAAATCTCTGATTGGTTTATTAATAATGCAAATGGTTAATTGCATTTAACCGTTTAGCGTATAAAATATACATATGAAACCAATATGCCTTATTATTGCATTAGCCGTAGTGTCCATTGTAGTATCATTAGTAGTTAAAAAAGAGCCAGTTTTTACTGGTAAAGAATATAATGGAGAATTAATTAATGCTAATTTATTTGAAAATCCGGTTACATTTACTGATCATGATGGTAATTTGGTAGATGGTTATGCAGTAAGATATTATCCAGGTACAGAGCAGGTATATTCCAAAGCTAGTTTTAAAGATGGATTTATGCATGGCCCGTTTCTTTCTTTTTGGGATAATGGTCAAGTACAGATGACGATGGTTTGGGAAAACGGTACACATTACAAAAAAATGAGCTCCTGGGATCGGAATGGTAAGCGTTTGAAAGGCTCTGCTGATGACCAAATTAAACAGATTAGAAATATGGATAAAGATTTAGGAGAGAAAATGGATGAATTGGAAAAGACTAAATTAGAACTTAGTATCTATTAATTAGTTTACTCTAATAGGAACTCTGATATAATAATGGAGTAATGAAGATAGTATATTGTGAATGTGGAAGTCTGGTTAGACCTGCGCGGGTAGAAGCTGGCTTTACTAACTGTATTAGGTGCGCTAATGAGAATCCTGTTGAACCTCCGAAAGGTCGTATGGTATATACTGGTAAGGTCGGGGCTGAGATAGAGATTATGTCTGCTGAGACTTGGCGTGAGAATAAAGGTTACTTTATACCTAAAGGTGGTCGTAGCTGTGTTAAAAACTTTAGTAAAAATGTCTGCGCGTAAACATAAACAAAACCAGGCTCGTAGAATGGCGCAAGGTCATTATACGAAAGATGCATTTTTCTTTATTCAAGACTTGCATGAATGTTTAATGATGAATAAAGTTGAAGAGTTTTCTCAGACCGATGCGCGATATGCTCAACGTTTATTAGAAGAGTTAGATGAAATAAGACCAGCTCTTCAAAAGCTAGCTAATAATCATTCAGCTAATATGCCTGAAGAATTTATTACTAACTGGAAAGATCTTTAAGGAACTCCGATATAATAATAGTATGAACCCAACAAGAGAAGATCTAATTGAGCTTGGCTATCTTAAACCTGGTGATAAGTACTGTAAGATTCCTAAACGTATACGTAAGATCTTTCTTACAGAGAGTGATCTAGAGTATGCTAAGCGTCATGGACTTACTCGTCAAGAGATGAAAGATTTTAAAGAAGAAATGATGATTGAAGATGAAATTATTCAAGATCATCATATGCTAGCAGCTAAAGACAAAGAAGATAACTTTAATTCACCTCAAGCGCATTACTTTGCATGGTAATAAAATCCTTTAATAAAAAAACAGGTAAGCGTTATGGTGATTGCGCGCCTAGGTATAGTAAATCTTGGGAGCTTCATCAAGACGGAGAGGTATTTATTTTAAAAGTAGATGGAGAGCCAGAAGAAATACTAGAATTAACTGAACGCTCATTGTATTATTTTATTACAAAGAAAGGTAAGAAAACGATGCAGTTGCTTGAAAGTAAACAGTTTAGGAATTGGCAATATACTTTATGGCATTCGGGTGATGTATGGGACTATGCACCCTATCTAACTAAGTTAGAGCGAGATATGCTGACATATGGAAATGCTCAATGGAGCTTATTAGATAATTTAGATTAAATGAGTACAAAATGGCACGGTGGTAAAGGTGATAAAAGTAGAATCACAAAATACGAGAGATACGCAGATAATTACGATAATATTTTTATCAATAAGGCAGTAGCTACACATGATATATGGGGTATAATCGGTCATGTTGATATTATAGAAGGGGATACAGTTTCCTTTAAATGTATTGATACAGAGGTAAGAGTTGAAGTAATTGCAGAGGCTCCCGATAAGTACGGTGAAGCTAGCGGTAACGCAGGAAACCCTTTTCATGTATCGCGTGATATATTTGAAAAAAAATATAAACCTTATTTAAAAACTCTTTAATGTACAACAAATATGGAGATGATGGTTATAGGATTTGCTATTGCAATTATATTAGTAACTGCAATACCATATATATTATGGAAGATTATATCTATACTACCTAATCTACTATGGGTATGTTCAAAAGTTGCAACGTTTATAATTATATTTGGAGCTATTGTATTTTGTATTAGTTGGTTAAGCTATATAGAGGGTACAAAACTTAATAATAAAACTGAATATGCTCCTAAAAAACCTATTATTGAAAACATAAATGAAAAAAAATAAAACAACAAACGCATCTTTGGGTCGTGATTATTTCTTAAATGCATTACCTAATGATTTGGATAAAAAGCAAGCAGTACGTAAAGATGTAACTGTAGATGAAAATACACTAAAAGAGCTTCAAGCTCTAGGATTAATTAACAAACCTAAATAATGTTTAAACATATTAAAGAAATGCTAGAAAGTGGGCAAGTGATACATGTAGAATTCACTAAAAAGAATGGCGAAACACGTAAAATGAACTGCACGACTAATCTCAATCTAATTCCAGAGTGTATGCACCCATCTGAAGATCGAATGAGCTACATAAAAGAAGATGTAATTAGAGCATATGATATTGATGTTCACGGGTGGCGATCATTTAGAGTAGATTCTGTAAATATTCTTGAGTCAAAGGAACTCTGATATAATTAGGTATGCAAAAGAAAGAAGAAATTCCAGAAGAGGTTATCAACTACTGTATTGAAAATAAGGTAAGTATTGTAGAAGGTCTCCAAGTAATTGCTGAACGTAAAATACAAAGTTTGGAAGATGATATCGCTACTCTTAAAAAGAATGCGCTTGATAATATTTTCTCGTTGAAGAAAGCTATTTCCTCAGTAGATAAGCTTAGTAAAGAAGATATGGATGATGTTGAGTCGTTTCTTGATTTTTTAGATAAAAATGTTCAGACTAATGATTAATCTAATTAAAAATTTATTTAAGAAAAAAACTGAGCCTAAGTTTGCGAAATGTCTTAACAACCAAACATGGCTTGAAAAACAGGTTAATGATGCTCTTTATAAGAGAGATACATTAAACCAGCTAGTAGGTAATAATCTACCTAATAAACCAAAAGAAGCTGGCTTTATTTTAAAACCATCCGATAATTGGTACGATAAATATTATGACAACAATTAAAAAAATAGAAGCTATTATTAAGCCGTTCAAACTCGAAGAAGTCAAGGAAGCCTTGGCCGACGTAGATATCCAAGGAATGACCGTGACCGATGTCAAAGGCTTTGGTCGCCAGAAAGGCCACACTGAGATCTATCGAGGATCAGAATATACTGTTGATTTCCTTCCAAAAGTAAAAATCGAGATTGTAGTAAGCGAGGAGGACTCTCAAAAGGTTGCCAAAGCAATAGTAGAGAGTTCAAACACCGGCAAGATTGGCGACGGAAAAGTCTTTATTTCCCCTGTAGAGCAGGCCATCCGGATTCGAACTGGTGAAACTGGCGCTGAAGCTGTCAACGTTGGCGCTGAAGCCGTCCGTGTCGGCTAGCTTTAAAAATTTCTAAAGCCATCTGATACTTGGTATGATAAATATTATGACAATGAATAAAAAAATGACAGCAATTATGATTGCTGCACTGACACTCACTGCTAACGCAAGTGACCATCACGATGAGAAAAAAGGTCCTAAAGGTAAACCTGCAAAGGTTGACGGTAAGCGCAAGCTTCCGCCTGATATGGCCAAGTTCGATAAGAATAAAGATGGAAAACTATGTGAAGTTGAACGTAAAGCTGCACGGGATGCTTTTATAAAGAGGTTCGATAAGAACAAAGATGGTAAGCTTGACGAGAAGGAGCGTAACGCTGCTAGAGCTGAACGTCGCAAGAGTTTAAAAAAACCTAAAGGTAAAGGTAAACAACCTAAAGGACCTAAAGGTAAAGGTAAGCCTGAGCAGAAGAAAGGTAAGTAAATGAACAAAGACCTGAGTACGTCTAAAAACTACTCCTTTTTTAATACTGTGAAAGGATTCAATCAGATCCACGTGATAGCAAAAGATAGAGGGTTCAAATATGAGAAGATAGCCGATACACCTGATTTTAATGGTGAGAGTGCTGCCTTAAAATATTGGGAAGCTAATAAAGAACGACTTATTGATACAAATTTTTATAATGATAAGATCGTTATTGTTAGAAAAGAAATACATAATACATGCATAAAGAGGTTAAATTAGATAAACTCGATAGAGTTATCTATACTAAAACTGTTGAAGAAGGATTTATTTGTGAGCATTGGTATGAGTATACCGATACTGGTGAACAAATTCTTGTAAAAGTATTTGAAGAATCAATACCTATAGATTATATCGAGCATATTTAAAATAAGTATTTAAGAATAAGTTCTTCTTCTGTGAGAATTTTTTCACCTTCATCTTCCTGTACAGAGTCAAAACCTTCTTCATACTCTTCATAATAAGAATAAATATCATCCGCATCTGCCTCATAACTAAATGAGGATGATCCCTTTGAGGTTTGTATAACTTCATACTTATCTTTAATACCTGCTACTATTAATTGTTTAAGCAATTTTGGACCAGTTTCTTTATCAGCCCGAGCTATAAAATCTTTAACTTGATTACTAGTAAATTTACCTTTAAGAGTTAAAATAGGGTCATCATAAAGCCCCCAAACATGTATAGCCAGATATTGTCTTGTAATATCTGCACAATCTCTTATAACATAATATGCAGATTTTTTCTTTACTTCTATACCAGTATCAGGTTTTTTATGAGCTCTTTCTGCAGGACCGTAAAGCTTAGCTATTTGCTCCTTGCTATTATCTAAGATTACATCTTCAAACATACATATATTTAGTCTCTCCCGTAAAATTAATGGATATCCATAAGGAACTTCAATATAATTAGGTTGATGATATTATTAGACCCGTCTCCTAGCATCAAAAAGCATACGAAGATTGACTTTAATCTTCTTAGTCAACTACTTACTACTTTACTTGAATCCAATCATAAACGAGATATCAATATTGTAGCGAAGATTCATAAGAGTAGAATCGCCGGTACATCGCTATGTACTCATGTAGATGGCTGTAGATTCTTGATTAACTTAGACGTCTCAAATATTAAGAGACGCTACATATTCAGTTCTATTTTGCATGAGTTGCGACATTGTGTACAGAAGAATCTATTCGGGTATTGGCCTGATACTCACGCTATGAAGACTTGGAAGGATTACTGGTATTCAAAAGAAGAGATAGATGCTCGTAAGATGGAGAAGCTTACAACACAGATGATTAAAGCATATGACTCGATGATTAACATGGGTGTTCAGTTCAAGAAGTATAATCTAAACAAGATCGGATAAGGAACCTCAGTATAATAAGAGTATGAAACAAGAAGATAGACAGTTTTTCGAAAATGTAGTTTTTGGATGTGTAATTATCCTCATACTAGTTCTAGTAGCTATATCAATTTTACCTAAATAAACAAATGCCTGAACCAGTTGAATCAAAAAGCAATAAACATTTCCGAATATCGTTAGTTAAATCATTCTTACGAATAGTTGGATGTGCTGCAGCATTAACTCCATTAGGAACTAACGAATCAATCATAGCTCTAGCCGTATCATTCCTCGCAGCTGAGATATTAGGAATTTTTGAGGAACTCTAATATAATATAAATATGAAGTACGACATTGTATTCAAGACAAAAGAAGCATTCAACGCAGCTAAAACCCTTCTCACTCATCATTATGCTTGCCGTTTCAATGATCTTAATGATTATAGAATTGAATTTTATCTAGAGGGTAGGCGTGAGACGGCTAAAAAAATGCTACAAGATGTAAATGCTGTTGAAGAAGTTAACATGAAGTTTGTAACTACTTAAGGAATTTTAGTATAATAATATGAACAATACCATTAAACATTTAGACAACGGTGATTTCGAAGTGATAAAAAACACTCCATCTGCTGAAACTCTTGAATCAGGGAAGCCTAGATTCAATAAAGATGATAAGGCGGCAAAGAAGTTGTTTACGGATGTTCAGCTAGCCTACGAAACTCTTATCTTAGCTAAAGTGGAAGCTGCTCCTGCATTTGGGTTATCTACTCCTCAAGCAATTCAGAAAGCTGATGCCGCTTATGAAGAGTATGATGAGTTAGTTGACATTGTGGTTAAGGCTACAGGCGGAAATGCTCCAGCCTTTTTTACTGACCCACAAACAGTTGATCTATTTGAGATTGCAGGTACTGATTGTCGAGGCATGACATATAATGAGATGGCTGAACTAGAAGGCTCTATTGCTTTTGGAAATTAAATTAATATGAAACTAAATATAATACTACCACTAATAATTATTGCAATAGTGTTAATCTTAACCGGTTGCACATGAAGTACATGTTAGATCCTCAGTGGGGATAAGGAACTCTGATATAATTAAAGTATGAAAAGGGATAAGTACTTAGTAATCGTAAGCTTTAAAGGACGTGTTGAGCGTATTGTTGTAGAAGCTACCTCTAGACCAGATGCTGAGAATGTTGTTTATGAGAAGAAAAAGCATTTGTTTGATCATGATGTTATTCACGGTACTAGCACGATTAGTATTATGTCTTCTCGTAGAATGTCTTAATTGCTTGATACTTAAAGGAACTAATATATAATATAATTATGAACATCGAAAAGCTAAAGGATAAATTAATTGTACTATGGATTATAACAGTTTCTCTATATATAGGGGTAGATTTACTTCAAAAATTTAACTAAAATTAACATTGGGGGTGACATTGGGTTCGACGTAAAAAATACGGATGAGGGTTCAAATCCCTCCACCTCCATTAATAAATACTAATATGGCATTTGAACATTTACATCTTGATAATTTAGGTAGAATTATCTACAAAATCGCTAGATCATTCGGTTATACAGAAGAGTGGTGGTTTTCCTACGATGGCCAGAGCAACAGAACAATCGAAAAATATATTAAAGAGAAAAAGCCATTTTAAAGTGAAAAAACTATTAAAAGCTTTTAAAAATAAAAAGAATCGTAAAATAGATTACGATCAAGAGCTGGATAGTTTTAGACAAATGGTAATAGATCTTCACCTTAAAATAACTAGGCTAGAGAAAGAAAATCGTAGATTGAAACGGATTATTAAAAAACTCTCGGAAATATAAGGAACTTCATTATAATAAATATATGAAAAAAGATATTTACAGAGTTCAAATTAAGCCTAGCTATTCTGTATATACCAAAAATGGTTCTAATCATAGAATACATGGGCCGGCCTTAACAATTGGTACTGATGAGTATTTTTACATTAACGGTAAACGATTAACTTTATCCGGTCACGAGGATTACGTAAGAAGTTATTTTGTTCACCATGAGTGCTTTAGTTTGGAAAAAGAATGTTTTCAAAAAGCTTTAAATTCTCCTGATGGTATATTTGTTCATAATTTAGAGTTAACTGAAAATGCAAAATGATGATCCTTTTGCCCTAGGTTGGTATTTAGAAATTGTGCATTTAGGAGAAAATTTAATTTCTGAAAGTAAGCACATAGAAGGTCCTTTTTTAACTCAAGCCGATGCTGAACATCGTAAGGAAACAATTCTTACTAAAAATGAAAATATACACGCAAAGTTAACTATTAATCTTATAATGTTGTAATATTATGCTAAAATATAAAAAGAATAGTAAAGTTAGTTGGGTAGATAAATCAGATCGTATTGCAGAGATAGCCAATCTAGCGGAGTTAATTAAAGATGGTGAAGAAGAGCATCTAGATCATTACAATGATTTAGTACTTAGTTATGCTAAAGACACTAACATGCAAGCTTCAGCCTCTGAGACTGATCCTATTGCTTGGGATTTATTTTGTGAGTTGGCTGGTGGTGATCCAGGTAAGATAGTTTATGCTGGTGGTAGGAGAGGTTTAAACTATCTAGAAATGGTTAAATTTAATCGAGGCTATTGGCGATAAATAAAAATGGACCCTATACCCACTATCACTCTAGCTGTTGTAATTATTGAGCTTGTTATATTGGTATTACTCTTTAGGTCTAATAAATAATTACATGAAGACCTTACTTATACTATTAGCTTGTTGCTTAATTAGTTGCGAGGGAGGATATAGCTCATATACGTACCAATCCGTTCCATCAACTACTGTACGCACTTATAGAAGCTACACACCTGCTTATTATTATGCTCCTAGGAGAGTAATTTATTCTCCACCAATAGTTAGATATCAATATAGAGCACCTCGATATTACAGTGTTACAACAAGAAGTTATAGAAGAAAGTGTCCGTAAAGATAAGTTTGTAGTTACACGAGAATACAACCAGATTATTGTTTCCTTAACAACAAACATAAGGAACTTACATATAATAAGAGTATGAAAGAAAAGCTTAAAAAGTTTGTTGAGACTGGTGAGCATGTGTTTCTCGATATCTGCCCTCGACGAGATAGTGAAATATGGTCAGAAGAAGGAGTTATCAAGAATCTCGATGCTAATGGTTGGTTTCAGATTGAGTTTATGGGATCTACTAACGGATGGCATGTTAATCAGATCGTAAACATATTAACAGATTGAAGTTTTCACCAAATTATGGTGCGTCAAGTGAGTATATCAAACACGGTTAAGCGATAGAATAAGACGTTAAATAATGAACTATCGTGGGAGTAAGGGTGCCCTCAGAGAAAGACCCTAAATTTTAAGGAACTTAGATATAATTAGATATGCCCGAAGAACAAGAGATTAGAGATATTGTCGAAGAAATGCTTGATACAGTAGAACGTGAGATTGAGTTTGATGGACGAGGACTTTAGGAACTACATTATAATATAGAAACAAAATATGGCCCGGTCATCTAACTGGGAAGACCCACCCGGTAGCAATGCTAGCAAGGCTACAACAAGGCGACGGCTAAGTATGGGAGGTAATGCAGGTTCAATACCTGCTCGGGCCTGCTCTTGGATAGGTTAACACCGAACAACGAGTGCGCCAAAAACTTCGCGCCTACAAGCCTTTTACGAGGTGGAGTCCAAGTGGGAGTAAAGAACTACGATATAATAAGGTATGAAAGAGAGTAAGTATGTTGTTGTAGCTTATACTAAGACAAAGACTAATGTACTCAAAGCTCTTAACCTCTGCATTCATGAAGTAAAGGATGAAGTACAGAACGTATGGGTAGAAAAGGTAGTACCAGTCAATAGAGAGCGTAAGAATGAGATGGTTAATGGATGGACGCCTGGAACAGTAGAGTTTGATAGTGCATGGCGAGATACAGACCCAAGTGATAGGCCGATAAAATGCATTGTACATACAGTAAAAGGAACTCGAATATAATAATAGTATGAACGATACCGTTGGAAAGAACTATATTGCTGTTAAAGGAAGAGATACTCTTAGAAAGATTGTTGTTGTATCGCCACGCGTGGTGCTCACAGAATGTGAATACAAAGAGCTGGGCTGGAGATACGAGCTCTGGCCATCTGAGCCATCTGAGACCTGGCTTAACTTCAGCTATTCTGATGAGCGGTTGAAGGATGTTAATAGCAAGATGCTCTTGATGTCTAACCTTCTACGAGTTCAACTCGAGACAGAGAAGCAAGAGAATGAGATGAGACTCAAGGAGATCAATAAGACTCTAGAGCTGATTGCATTAGGTATGGAAGCAGAACAAAACAAATTACTAGGAGTTAGCGAGAACGGCAAGGATCTCTGTATTAGTTGTGGAGAAGAATCCGATTACAGTTATGATACTCATATAGACTATAGAGTAGGTTATGTTGAGGGTGCAGGACAGTTATGTAAAGCATGTTACGCTAATGTGGATAAGGAACTCTAATATAATTAGGTATGAAAGAGATTGAGAATGATGTTAAGCAGCTAGAAGAAGAAGTAAGCTCTCTTGTTGATAAGGTTATTGCTCTTAGAGCAGAGCTAGAGTCTCATGAGAGTCTCATTGTTAAGAAAGACCAGCTCATTGCTGAAATTCAGGAAGTGCGTTGGGCTCAAGACCAGACCATTGCTGAACTTCATGCATGGAGTAAGAAACTTGAAGAGGATCAAGTTAAGAAGGATAAGACCATTGCAGATCTCCACGGAGTATTAGTAGCATCTAAGTAGAAATAGTATATAATAATACAATGAACGCGCACTTAAAAGCAATTAAGAAAAAACATGAAGCACTTGGAGATATCGCTAGAGCGGATCTAGAAACATATCTAAATAATCAAGTAGCTATCGGAGAGCATCCTGATCTGGGAGTAGAAATCGAAAAGAAAGTAGAAACTATTGCCCACCATAATGAAGTTGTTGAAACGATTGATGACCTTATTGCGGGTCATTAACTTAAGGTAGATTGAAGATAAAGTGAGATTACCTGTTGCAGATCTCCACGGATTATTAGTAGCAGCTAAGTAGAAATAGAATTATGATTAAGACATATACAAATGAAGCCACTCTATTCGGTGTTATTGCACTTGTAGTAGTATCGTGGCAAGCATGGCTGATTCACTCACTTACCAGTGTATCGACCATTAGAACACAAGTAGAAGTACAGGAAGAACAAAATTATCATGTTATCGACGCATCATATATCGACCATACAGGTAAGTATGATGATTGTGTTGAATATGCAGATAGTTACAAGAATCATCACGAGTATATCGTAGTATCTAGTAAGGAACTTTAATATAATTAGGTATGAAAGAAAGTAAATGCTACAAGTTGATTAAGCACTATGGCGTGGATCATAATGAAAGCGTAGTAGCGGTATCACATGATACAGAGAAGCTTCATCAGGCTCTAAAGGTAGTTAATGTTAAAGGGTGGGAGGTCTTATCTGAAAATCAACTCGAATGGGCGCATCAGAAAGAAGGGAACTACTTTGCAATTGCTCCAATCACTTACCTTTAGGAACTCCGATATAATAATAGTATGGAAGATAAGAACTACTTAAAGATGAGACACGGCGGACCATGGGATAGAGGCAGTGCAGATGCTTACTACAAGCGCCCTTTCAATCCTCATTACTTCACCGGTGATACTTACAGCTCAGATCTTATTAAAGAGAAGGATATGACTGAGAAGCAGGTCGAGGACTATAAGGTAGGATACGGTAAGTATTCATGGATTCCAGTATCACACGTAACTGCTTAATCGAATGAACTACAACGACGTTACCAAATACATTCATAATCTAATCGAGACTCACTCAGAGAAGAATAAAATAAGGTATGAAAAGTCGATGTTCGAAGTGTTCGACAAGCTTGCAGAGGATATAGAATGCCACTGGGAGCCCGACGGAGACGGCGTTAATATAGTGAGGGAACATATTGCGGTTAATGTTAAAGACTGGCTAGAATGAGAAACAGATGGATCCACTGTAACAACAGGGCATTAAACAAAAAAGAACGTAACGTAGTGAAAGCTATCGTGGCAGGATGTGTAATATTTTGGGGAACTATATTTGCATATCTTATTTACATCACTAATTAATTTATCCATGAAAGCAATAATAGTAGCATGCATTGTAGGAATAGGCGCCGGATATATCATAAAAGATGTAACAACCCTAACAGTTGAGGTATCAGTTCCGGTAGTAGAACGTATCATAACGAATGAAGTAGAAGTCATTAAGGTACCAGAAGTACAACCCGTGTTTGTAAGGCCTTTCCTAGTACCGATGCTTACTAATCCTAATGAAAAGCATGAAGTTCCCTCGGTCGATTGGGAGTTAGAACTACTAACGGGCGTAAAGTACTTTGAAGGCTATAATCCTAATACGTATAAATGCTCAGGCGGTAAACGCACGATTGGCTATGGCTGCACCGATAAACAAGTAGTAGCTATGGGCACAATTACTGAAAAACGCGCTGAAGAAGAACTACAACGAGAATTAAATGAAGCTAAAATACACGTTGATAACATCGTAACCGTGGATCTTACCGATTATCAACGCAATGCCCTCATATCATTTACCTTTAACTGCGGTCCATCTAACCTTAAACAACTTGTAGATGGCAGCAATAGATTAAACGCCGGCTATTACCATAGTGTAGAACGTCTACTCCCACAATATAGAAGAGCGGGCGGTAAAATAAGAAAAGGCCTTGAACGCAGAAGACAATGGGAAGTTAGTCTATGGAGAGGTAACCCTATGATATAAAAACATACGGATAATAACAAAAACTATAAAGATAATAACAAAAATGCC
>VMHT01180823.1_pt1 | contig 76053 bp, 68 predicted proteins | sample 4693611 | NCBI WGS metagenome assembly VMHT01 (sample SAMN12280063, study PRJNA550983) | marine metagenome | isolation source: seawater sampled from same location over 5 years 0.02-0.2 micron viral filtrate | place: USA: collected off the coast of southern California halfway between the port... ...
AACGCGCCCTATCCGCACCGCGCTGCCAGACCATCAGCCCGGCCTCAAGGTCAATCGGCGCGCTTGTATCAGTGGTGAAACGCACAGCAGATGGCGCAGATGGCGCAGATGGCGATGGAGATATTTGCGGGGCGTCTTTGGCGCGCCCATGCAGCCGCATTTTTACGGTGTGAAAACGATACAGGCCTTGCGCCTCATCGGCCTCAATAAGCTGCGCCGTCACATCGCCACTGGGTGCGCGCATGGTCGCGCCTTTCGGGGCTTGCCAGCTGGCCCTCTCCATATCCATGTCGAGATGCGCCGTACTGATGCGCCGGCCATCGCCGGTTTGCACGACAACATTGCCCGACAGGCTGGCCATGCCATCATCGCTGAGCCGATAAAGACCCTTATCGGCGCTAAAGGATAAGGACGGATGCGCTTGCGACGCCGCCACCGCCAGACGCGCCGCCGATAGGCTGACATCGCCATTGATTTTTTGGCCGCCCTGTAGCGCCGCCAATTCATAGCGCCGCCCATCGGGCAAACGGCCTTGAAAGACCGGCCGGTCAATTACCAAGCGGTCATTATCATCACTGGTCAACTTATTGGGTTGCGGGGCGCGCGCCAAATCCGGATTGGCAGCCAGCACCAACAGCATTAACAATAAAAAGGCGGCAATTGGCAGCACACGGCGCAGCGTTAAAATGCGTTGAGAATAAGCGGCAATATGGGCCGCATTGGCCGCGCCTGCTTGTTTATCCCTATGCGGCTGCTTGGCCATGCGGTACCCGCCTAATGGGCGAAAATATCCATATCTTCCCAGCCTGCCAAATCCATGGCTGAGCGCACCAGCACGAAATCAAAACACGCTTCGGCCATTGGGCGACGCCCTTCGCGGTCAAGCATGGTTTCAAGTTTTTCTTTCAGCAAATGCAGATAGAGAACATCCGAGGCGGCATATTTCAGCTGCGCATCGGATAAATCAGGCGCGCCCCAATCCGAGCTTTGCTGGGCTTTGGACATATCCACCGCCAATAATTCGCGACATAAATCCTTCAGCCCGTGGCGGTCCGTATAGGTGCGCGTCAGTTTGGATGCAATTTTGGTGCACCAAAGCGGCGCGGCATGAACATTTAAATATTGCGCAATCACTGCCAAATCAAACCGCGCATAATGGAAAATTTTGACCAGAGCGCGGTCGCCCAAAACGGCTTTTAAATTTGGCGCGTCATAATTTTCGCCATCCAATTGCACAATATGAACCGAGCCGTCACCGGCAGAAAGCTGCACCAAGCACAAGCGGTCGCGCGCCGGTTTTAAACCCAAAGTCTCGGTATCAACCGCGATGGAACCGGTAAAGGTCAAGCCGTCGGGCAAATCATTCTTATGCAGATGAATGGTATCGTCTTGCGTCATTGGTCGGCCCCATTTGGTTTCATATGTTTTCTCATCAGCCTTTCTTCTAGACCGTGCGGCGGGCAAACTCAAGCAATGCGCGCCGTCATAATGGCGCGGTTTTCATGCATCGCCCCTTGCAGGGCGGCGCATTAGGCGACACAATGCGGCCAAATTATCACGAGGGAGATGAAGATGAGTGATGCAGCAGCCTATATGAATGACGCGACCCAAAAGGCGCGGGTCATCGATGGATTGGCCGATAATGTGCCAATGCGGTCGATTGAGAAAGTCGGCATTATCGGTGCCGGAACCATGGGCGGCGGCATTGCGATGAATTTCGCCACGGCCGGCATTGAGGTGGTTATTGTCGAAACCAAGGAAGACGCGCTGACCCGCGGCTTGGGCGTGGTGCGCGGCAATTATCAACGCTCGGCCGATCGCGGGCGTTTTCCGCAAGACGAAGTGGATGCGCGCATGGCCCGCATTAGCGGCGTGTTGGAGATGGAAAAACTCGCTGATTGCGATTTGGTGATTGAGGCTGTGTTTGAGGATATGGGCTTGAAAAAGCAGATTTTCACCAATCTCGATAAAATCTGCAAACCGGGCGCGATTTTGGCGACCAATACATCGGCCCTGAATATTGACGAGATTGCCGCCGTGACGGCGCGCCCGCAAGATGTTATCGGGCTGCATTTCTTTTCACCGGCCAATGTGATGAAGCTGTTGGAAATCGTCCGCGCCGATGCCACCGCGGATGATGTGGTCGCCACCTCTATGGCGCTGGCCGTGACCATTGGCAAAGTCGCCACGCTGGTCGGCGTGTGCCCGGGCTTTGTCGGCAATCGCATCCTGGCGGCGCGTCAGCGCGAAGCACAAGCTCTGGTCAATCAAGGCGTATTGCCTTGGGATGTCGATAATGCATTTAACGCTTTCGGCTTTAAAATGGGGCCGTTTCAAATGTCGGATTTGGCGGGCCTTGATATTGGCTGGAAAAAAGGCGCTGAAACCGGCAATCCGATACGCGACCGCTTATGCGAGATGGACCGCCGTGGCCAGAAAACCGGCGCGGGTTATTATGATTATGATGAAAATCGCCAGCGCAGTCCCAGCGCGGTGACCGAGGGCATTATTGCTGATGTGACCGGCATTGCGGCGGGGGCATCGGGTCTGTCGCAAGAGGATATTTTGGCGCGCTTGCTGCATCCTATGGTCAATGAGGCGCTGATTATTTTGGAAGAAAACAAAGCCCAACGGCCCAGCGATATTGATGTTATTTGGTCATTTGGCTATGGCTGGCCGGGCGATACAGGCGGGCCAATGTTTTATGGTGACTTGACCGGCGCGGATAAAATTCTCGCCACCATGCAGGGTTTGGCAGCGGATAATCCGGCGCTGAAGCCTGCCAAAACGCTTGAGAAGCTGGCAGACGAGGGCGGCAAATTTGTGGATTTGGATTTGGGCGGCCTTAAAACCGGCTGATATTAATCGACGATTAATCGACAAAAGCGCGTTCAATCACGAAGTCGGCGGGGTCGGAATTGGCGCCCTCGCGCAGACCGTGCTCTTCCATCAGACCTTTTAATTCTTTGGTCATGTCAATGGAGCCGCAAATCATGGCGCGGTCCGTGTCGGGGTTGAGCGGCGGCACGTCTAAATCGGTGCTTAATTGACCCGAGCGGATGAGGTCGGTAATGCGGCCTTCATGCGCAAAACTTTCGCGTGTGCAGCTTTGATAGAGCTTCAGCTTGCCACGGCCCAACTCGCCAATTTCAGGGTCGTTCAAAAACCCGTCCACCGTCTCGCGGCTATAGGCCAGCTCGGCGACAGTGCGGCAGCTATGGGTGACAATCACCTCGTCAAATTTCTCATAAGTTTCCGGGTCACGCAGCAGGCTGGCAAAAGGCGCAAACCCCGTGCCGGTGGAGAACATATAAAGCCGCTTGCCGGGCTTGAGCGCATCGAGCACCAATGTGCCGACCGGTTTTTTGCCCAGCAGCACCTTATCGCCCGCGGTGATTTTTTGCAGCTTGGAGGTGAGCGGGCCATCGGGCACTTTAATCGAATAAAATTCCAGCGTGTCGTCCCAATTTGGGCTGGCCACGCTATAAGCGCGCAAAAGCGGTTTACCATTTTCTTGCGGCAGGCCAATCATGATGAATTCGCCCGAGCGAAAGCGGAAACTTTGGGGCCGCGTGCAGGTAAATTTAAACAAGCGGTCGGTGTAATGCTCGACGCTTAAAACTTTCTCTTCGCTGGGCGCATTGCTCATCGGACTATCCTTGTCAATCTAGCGGCGGTTATAACGCAAAGCCCGTCGCCTCGCAAAGCTATTTTCCATATTTTTTTGCATAAATATTATTTCTACATTTTATATTGTATATATGGCGATAAACCGGGGAAAGCATGCGGGATTTTCTGGCAAAAAGCCGACATCTCGGCTAGTCAACCCACATGCGCTATTTGCATCTCCTCTTGGCCGCCTTTTTGCTGGCCTCAAGCGTCACCGCCTCGGCGTGTCATGGCGTGGGCGATGTGCATGTCATTTGTAAAGATGGCGCGGTTCGCGCGCTTTATGTTGAGGATAAAGGCGCAGCGGCTGAGACCGCAACGCCGGATTGCTGCCCAATGGCCGGTTTTGCTCTGGCCGATAATGCTATCGGCGCGTTAAAACCCAAGCCGGAGACAGCGCAAACCCCGGATTTGGCGTATCACGCCCCATCGCGGCGCACCCATGCGCCCGCCCAACCAAGAGGCCCGCCCACGCGACTGTTTTTCTAAAAATTCTCTATTTTTTTGAAAGGACAGTCTGATGACACATCAATGGACGGCCCCAAAGGCCGCATTAATTTTGGCGCTCGCCGCCGCTCCCAATTTCGGCTTTGCCGATGATACCCACACCAAAACCGCCGCACCGGAAAACCATGCCCCGATTGGGGTGATGGGCGACCATCGGCACAAGGCGGGTGAATATATGGTCTCCTTGCGCCAGATGAATATGCGCATGGAAGGCAATCTTCATGGCCGCGATAAGGTCAGCGATAGTGAGGTTTTGGCCATGCCGAACCAGCATGGCATGCCCGCCAATTTGCGCGTTGTGCCGCAAAAAATGGATATGCGAATGACCATGCTGGGCGTCATGTATGCGCCAAATGACAATGTCACCCTGCTGGCCATGCTGATGCAGATTGACAATGAGATGACGCTGAATACCTATAACGCCATGACCCAAGAATATGCTGGCAGCTTTAGCAGCAAAAGCGCGGGACTGGGTGATACAATTATCGGCGCGCTCATGCACGGCGGCGACACGCAAAACGGCACTTGGCATTATGGTCTGGCCCTGTCTTTGCCGACCGGCGCGATTGATGAAACGGGGCGCGTTTTAACGCCGATGAGCCGTGAGGGTAGCCCCCACTATATGACATCGCGCTTGCCCTATCCGATGCAGCTTGGCTCCGGTTCTTATGATTTTAAACCCTCACTGACCTATCAAGGCGACTGGCGGGGCTGGCGTATTGGCGGGCAAGCCAATGCGGTGCTGCGGCTCAATGATAATGATGAAGATTATCGGCTCGGCGATAAATTTGAGTTGCAGGGCTGGGCGATGAAAAATCTCAGCCCCTATGCCAGCGCGTCGCTGCGTTTGGATGCCAACCATCAGGGCAAAATTGACGGCCAAGACAGCCAAATTGCGCTGCCCGTGCCAACCGCCCAAACCGCTTTTAGCGGCGGCACATTTGCCAATATGTCGCTCGGCGTTAATTTTATCGCCCAAAGCGGTGCGCTGCGCGGCCATAGGCTGGCGCTGGAAGTGAGCCTGCCGCTCCATCAAGATGCCCATGGCGTGCAAATGCAGCGCCAAGAGAGCGTGACTTTGGGCTGGCAAAAAGCCTTTTAAGGCGCTTTGAGGTGACGGGCGCGTGATTTAATTATTGCGCGCCCGCATCCCGCCATCGACCGGAATGGCGACGCCGGTAATATAGCTGGCCGCCGGTAGGCACAAAGACAGGGTGATATGCGCGACTTCTTCCGGTTCGCCATAGCGGCGAAGCGCGGTGCGCCGATGCGCGAAAGTCGCCTTATGCTCATCGGGAATAAGCTCGGTAATGCCGGTATGAATGGGCCCCGGGCATACCGCATTAACGGTAATGCCCTGCTTGCCCAATTCAATGGCCAGCCCTTTGGTCAGACCGATAATGCCGTGCTTGGCTGCCGTATAGGGTGAGTTTCCGGCACTGCCGCCAAGCCCCTCGGTTGAGGCAATATTGACAATGCGCGGGCTGTGCGAAGCGCGCAAAGCATTAAGCGTGGCGCGAATGAGAACTTGCGGGCCTTCCAGCATCACGGCCAGACTTTTATCCCAATGGGCCGGGTAATCATCGCCATCAATCGGCGAGGGCAGCGCCATACCGGCATTATTGACGACAATATCAAGCCCGCCCATATCATCAATAATGGTTTTGGCCGTCGCTTGAATGGCGTCATTATCGCTCATATCCATCGCATAGGCTTTGGCGGTTTTAAAACCGGCTTGCTCAATCTCGCCGACAATTTTATCGCAGGCGGTTTGGTCCAAATCCGTCACCGCTACATGCGCGCCTTCGCGCGCCAATAAATGCGCCGTGGCGCGTCCCATGCCACTGGCCGCGCCGGTGACAATGGCTTTTTTACCGGCGACTGACCGGCTCATCTCAATATAATCTCGCATGTCATGCTCCCTCATCTGGCGGCAAGATTACGCAGACCCACAAACCCTGTCCAGCATGTGTTTGCTCAAAACCCCTTGCGGCTTTTGGCGGCTTTTGCTCTGCTGGTGAAAAGAGGGGACAAGATTATGAGCATTTCAAGAAACCAAAAGCCGATTGATACCGGCCTGGGGGCGCGGCCCGAAGCTGATGAGATTTTAGACGGCATTGATTTGAGCGGTAAAACCGTTCTGGTGACCGGAGGCTATTCGGGCATTGGCTTAGAGACCGTGCGCGCTTTGGTCAAAGCAGGCGCGCATGTGCATGTCCCGGCGCGGCGCAAGGCGCAAGCGCGCGACATGCTCGATGGCATTATTGCGCCGGAACAAATTGGCGACATGGATTTGGGCGACTTGCCCTCGGTTGAAAAATTCGCCGCTGATTTTTTGAGCCAGCATGACAAGCTGGATATTCTTATCGGCAATGCCGCCGTCATGGCCTGCCCAATGGCCCATACGGCGCAAGGCTTTGAAAGCCAGATCGGCATTAATCATTTCGGCCATTTCACCCTGATTAAAGGGCTGATGCCGGCCTTGAAAAATGCCGGTCAAGCCGATGGGGCGCGGGTTGTTCTATTATCCTCTATCGGCCATCGCATTGCCGGTATTGACTTTGACGATATGCATTTCAAAAACCGCCCTTATGATAAATGGCAATCCTATGGCCAATCAAAAACCGCCAAAGCCCTGCAAGCAGTCGAGCTGGACGCACGTGGTGCGGGCGATAATATTCGCAGTTTTTCCGTGCATCCGGGCGGCATTTTCACGCCGCTGCAACGCCATTTGCAAAATGAGGAAATGGTCGCGCTGGGCTGGACCAATGAGGATGGCTCGCCTTCTGAGATGGCCGCCGCAGGCTTTAAGAGCCCCACGCAAGGCGCGGGCACAACCCTATTTGCCGCCACCTCACCCAAGCTGAACGGCATGGGCGGGCTTTATTTGAATGATTGCAATATTGCCGAGGCCGTGCCCGCCGATTCCAATGATATGAACGGTGTGCGCCCTTGGGCGGCAGACCAAGAATTGGCCGCCAAATTATGGGATGAAACGGAAAAACAAATCGCCGCGCTTTAAAGGCTTAATGCCGCACTCAAGAGTCGGCCTCGGCCAATAGCTTGCCGACATAGGCGAAAATCTCGCCATTAATGGCGCGCGATACCGGCGCATCGGGCACAAAGCCGTTAAAGCCATGAAACGCGCCCGGCACAATATGAAAATGCGTCGGCACACCGGCGCGCGTCAGCTTTTGCGCATAAGCGATATTCTCATCAAGAAATAAATCCAAATCCCCGACCGGCATATAGGTCGGCGGCAGACCCGACAGGTCTTCGGCGCGGGCCGGAGCGGCGTAAATCGGCACTTCTGCCGCGCCGAATAAATCGCCCAAATAACTTTGCCAGCCAAACAAATTATAATGGCGCGACCAGACCGGCGTATCGGGCAGGGCGGCTGAGGCCGGTTCGATATTCGTGTCATCAATCATCGGATAAATCAGCAATTGCCCCAAGGGCGCGCACAGGCCGCGGTCACGTAACAGCAAAGCCAATCCGGCGCATAGCCCGCCTCCGGCGCTGACCCCGCCAATAATGATGCGGGTTTCATCAATGCCCAGCGCGGCGGCATTATCCAGCAAATGCTTCAGCCCCTCATAGCAATCCTCAAGCGGCCCGGGATAGGCAGTTTCAGGAGCCAATCGATATTCAACCGATGCCGCATAACAGCCCATTTCAGCCGCTTTCAACGTAAAGCTATCGCCCTGTTTGGCTTGTCCCAAAACATAACCGCCGCCATGTATCCAATAAAATAGCGGCTTTTTGCCGGATGCTTTGGGCTGCATGATACGCATCTCAATATCATGCCCATCGGCGGAAACAGCTTTTTCCATGCCTTGCACCACAGTGTCGGGCAGGTCGATATTGGCCAAGAGCATCTCATCGCGCGCATTGGCAGCATCGCGCGCGGCGGGCAGGTTTTGGGTCACATCATTGCCGCCGGTTAAGGCGCGCATGAGCTCCAAACCGGCCACCAAATCAGGGTCAATATAATGCATCTTATCTTTCGATAATGGCATGGCTTAGCCCCCGAAATGCGTTACGCGCCCATGCGGAAATACAGCCCCGCATTATCGCATAAACGCTTAATCAGCTTGTCGCCCATGGCCGGTGCCGGTGTGTAAAGACCCCCGCCCAGCGCATCGCTATCTTGCAGCAAGCACATGGCACTCTCAGCCAGCATTTTGGAGGTCGAGCCATAGCCCGGGTCCATATCACCGCCGACGCTCGCCTCAATGCGCTCGCCCTTGGCGGTGATGCCGATAAACAGCACATCATAATTGCCCGCTTCGCGGCTGGCCTTATCAGGGCCTTCGCCCGGTTGCGGCACATCATCGCCTTCCAGCGGATTATTATTGGCGACAAAATCGGCCATGGCTTTGCCTTCTTCGCCCGCGCCGGTAACCATCATTTCATCATAGAGAAAATCTTCGCCATAGGCATGGCCCAGCAGCGCATTGGAGCGGTGAATATTCTTTGTATTAATCGCCGCCATAATAAATGGCGCGACCCATTGGCCGGTCGCCTCATCTTCATAGGGCACATTATCAGCGGGTTGCTCAGGGCCTTGAAAACCATCAGCCAGCGAAAACGGGTTAATGAGAATGCCCAACAGGTCGGGGTTTTTGCCCACAGCCGCCATGGTCGCCCCAAGAGAGGCCGCCGTGCCGCCGGAAAATTCGCCATTCATGGCGCGCACCCGACCATGCACTTGGCGACACGGTGTGCCGAATTTTTCTTGCGCGGCGCGTTGCAAATAATAAACCCCCAAATCAAACGGGATGGAGTCAAAACCGCAGCTATGCACAATGCGCGCGCCGGAGGCTTTGGCCGCCGCATCATGGGCGGCAATCGTGCCATGCATCCAGCCCGGCTCGCCCGATAAATCGACATAATCCGTTCCCGCTTCAGCACAGGCTGCCAGCAAAGCATCGCCATAAAGCTGGTAAGGGCCGACCGTGGTGATGATGACTTTGGCGCGCGCCGCCATGGACGCCATATCATCGGCGCTGTCGGCATTGGCCGTGACCAGCGGCGTGGCCGCGTCAATGCCCATCTCATCGCGCACTTGCGCCAGCTTGTCTGCGCTGCGACCGGCCATGGCCCAATTCACATTGCGGCCATATTGATGGTGCATATATTCAGCCACCAAGCGGCCGGTAAATCCACTCGCGCCATAAACAATAATGTCAAATTCGCGCTCTGTTTTGGTCATGCTCATATCGGTCTCCCTAAAGTGCCGTTTTCGATTGAGGGAGAGTTTAGAGCGGCACACGGTGCAAGCAAGGATAAAACTCACTTTCCTCTTTTCATTTGGGCGCGTTTTGATAGGCTCTGCGCTTAGCCTTTGGGAGGGTTTTATGTCATCTACAACAGCCGCAAGAGAAAAAATTTATAATGCGCGCCATTATGCGCTGGGCATTTTGGTGGTGGTTTACACATTTAATTTTATTGACCGCCAAATCCTGTCGATTTTATTGGAGCCGGTGAAAAATGACCTCGGCCTGTCCGATACGGCCATGGGCATGTTGACCGGTTTTGCTTTCGCCATGTTTTACGCGACTTTGGGCATTCCGATTGCGCGCTATGCCGACCGCTCCAATCGCCGCAATTTGATTGCTTTGGCCTTGGGCATTTGGAGTTTCTTCACGGCGCTGTCGGGCGTGGCCCAAAATTTTTGGCATTTGCTGTTTGCGCGCATCGGCGTCGGGGTTGGCGAAGCCGGTTGTTCACCGCCCGCACATTCCATGATTGCCGATTATTATCCCGCCGAACAACGCGCCACGGCGCTGGGCATTTATTCCTTGGGCATTCCCATTGGCATTATGTTTGGCCTGTTTGCCGGTGGCTGGATTAATGAGCTTTTCGGCTGGCGCATGGCGTTTTTCTTGGTCGGCCTGCCGGGCATTGTGCTGGCGCTTTTGGTGCGCTTCACCCTGGCCGAACCGCCACGCGGCTTGGCTGAGGGGCGGGATGATAGCGGCGAACAACCCAGCGTGAGAGAAACGCTGGCCTATTTATGGGCCAAAAAATCCTTCCGCCATATGTCCTTTGCCGCCGGTCTGACCGCCTTTGTAGGCTATGGCTTTATCACTTGGGCACCGGCATTTCTCATTCGCTCTTTCGGCATGAGCACGGGCGAAGTCGGCACTTGGTTCGGATTATTATTGGGTCTGGCCGGGGGTGTCGGCATTGTCGCCGGTGGCTGGCTGGCCGATAAATTCGGTGCCAAAGACCCGAAATGGTATTTATGGACCACCGCCATTGCGCTGGTTGTGATGACGCCGTTTAACTTCTTGGCCTATAATGCCGCCACGGCAACCGCCTCTATTTTGGGCATGGTGGTGCCGGTGCTTTTGGGCAATTTTTACCAAGCCACGACCTTCAGCCAAACACAGGGCATTTCGGAATTGCGGATGCGCGCCGTCGCTGCCGGTATTTTGCTGTTCATCATTAATATTATCGGGCTGGGTTTCGGCCCTCAAATTGTCGGCATTGTGTCGGATTTATTGTCTGATACTTATGGCACGCAAAGCCTGCGCTATGCGCTGCTCATCTGCTCTTTTGTCAATATTTGGGCGGGCTGGCATTATTATATTGCCGGTAAATATTTGAAAGATGATTTGGTCACGCAAGGCTAATGGTGGGGATGGGCATCCAAAGCATTTGGGACGCGTATAAAGCGCATGGATGAGTTAACTCCACCCCCCACCGGCCCGACCGGTAATGACCCAACCGGCAAAGCGGATGCGACGCCGGAAGCCGCCTCATCGCGGCGGCCCAAAATCCGCTTCCTGTCCATGTTCAGTGAAATCGCGCCATTGGCCGCGTTTTTTCTGGTCAATCAGGCCTATGGGCTTTACGCCGCTGCGCTGGCCGCCATTGGCGCATCGGGCGTCTTGTTTGTGGTCACATGGGTGATGGAAAAGCGTTTGGCGCGCTTTGCCATTTTCGCCACCTCGATTGCGGCGCTGCTGACTTTGGCGGCGATTTTGGCTGAGGAAAAAACCTATATTAAAATTCAGCCAAGCCTGTTCTCAGGGGCTTTCGCGGCGGTGCTATTGATCGGGCGCTTGCGCGGTAAAGCGATGATGAAAATATTTTTTCAGGCACAATTCGACCTGCCCGACCATGTATGGAAAAGCCTGTCTTTGCGCTGGGGCTTGTTCTTTCTGGCGGCAACGCTGGCCAATGAGCTGGCTTGGCGCGCGCTCAGCGATGATGATTGGGTGAGCTTTCGGGTGCTTATCATGGCTCCGGCAACCGGCCTTTTTATGGCAGCGCAATTGCCGATTACTCTGCGCGGGCAAAAGGAAATGGCCGCACTGATGCGCGCCGCGCCCGGCTCATCCTCAACCCCTTCCTCAAGCCCGCCGTCAGCTTAGGCGCCTCACGCGTCGCGGGCGCGCAATCTGACCCATAAATTCCATAATACCAATCCGGCCAGCCACATTAAAAAGAACCGTATCGCCCAAAATTTGGCCAATGTGGTGGCGCTGGCAAAGGCAATTTGTTGCGTTCCCAAATCAGGGAATTGCGCCAGCATAAGCGCAATTTGCACATTCTCGCTCACATCCAGCACCATGACGGCCAGCACCGGAGCCAGAACCGCCTTGTCGAAAATGCCCCGCGCCGCCAAAACCAGCAGACCGCCGAAAAACGCGCCATAGGCCAGCGGAAACACCATGTCGAGAATAAGCGTGAAGCGCAGATGCAAGGCTCGCCCGCTTTCGCCATAAAGCAGCATTTGCGTATTCAGCATCTCGCTATCATAGCCGCTCATTTCATCCAGCATTCGCGTGCCCAATTCTTGCTTCAGCCAGCCAAAGCCCAGCAGGCATGAAATGACCGCCAGAAAGCTCAAAATAAGACTGATGCGCCGCGTTAAAAGCGGATTTAGCGCGTCCAAGCGCGCGATGAAAGATGATTGCAAAACGACCTCCTCTTGTTATGTTCTTGGCGGATTTGATAAAGGCTAGCACGAATAGTCTGAAGCTCAAGCATTTTGATAGCGCGCCATGGCCTAAAAGCACGGCCTAAAAGCAGGGCCCAAAAGCGCGCTCCGATCTGTGGAGAGACCTATGGAGAGACCGATATAATGGCGACATATGAAGCAGTGATTTTTGATTTTGGCGGGGTTGTGACCTCAAGCCCGTTTGAGGCGTTTAACCGCTATGAGGCGGCGCACAAGCTGCCGGAAAACTTTATCCGCACCATTAACGCCACCAATCCGGACACCAATGCATGGGCCTTATTTGAGCGCAGCGATATTGACGCCGCCGCTTTTGACGATGCGTTTTGCCAAGAGGCCATCGCGGCCGGTCATAATGTCGGCGGCGGCGATGTTTTGGCGCTTTTGGCCGGTGATGTGCGCCCTGAAATGGTCGCTATTTTGGACGGCTTAAAGGCGCGCGATTATCGCATTGCCTGCATCACCAATAATGTAAAAACCACGCCCGACAGTGCCGATGGAGCCAATCCGGGCATGGCGCGCAGCCCCGAGAAAGCTGCCGAGATTGCGGCGGTGATGACGCGGTTTGAAACGGTCATTGAAAGCTCGGTGGAGGGCGTCAGAAAGCCCGATCCGGCAATTTATGAGCTGGCCTGCTCACGGCTGGGCTTGGCGCCTGAGGCGTGTATTTTCTTGGATGATTTGGGCATTAATTTAAAGCCCGCCCGCGCCATGGGCATGGGCACGGTAAAGGTCATAAGCGCCGCCCAAGCGATTGCGGATTTAAGCGCGCTTTTGGGCCATGATTTGCCATAAAGAAATATCGCGTCGTTTTGAACACGCGCATTAAAAAACCCCGGCAATTGCTTGCCAGGGTTTGTTTTATCTTGCGTGCGATGCGCTTAATGCGCCAGCGCACCGCTCGGGGCTTTTGGCGGCTCACGGCGCGGCAGGATGATTTCCATTACCACAGCCAGAGCCGGCAGCACTGTCACGGCCATGACCATATTAATCATGAACATGAAGGTCAAAAGCAGTCCCATATCAGCCTGGAATTTCAGCGCTGAGAAGGCCCATGTTGACACACCGACCGCCAAGGTCAGGGCGGTGAAGACCACAGCCATACCGGTTTCATTCAGCGTCTCTTTATAGCTCGCCGTCACATCAAGACCGGTGGAGAGGTGATATTGAATGCGGTTGTAAATATAAAAGGCGTAATCAACGCCCAAACCAACCGCCAGCACCATCACCGGCAGGGTCGCCACTGTCAGGCCGATTTCCAACACTTCCATGAACCAATAGCCCATAAAAGTCGCCAAAGTCAGCGGCACACAACAGGCCACTGTGGCGCGGAAATCGCGATAGGTGAATAAGACCAGCGCAATAATGGTGATATAGACATAAATCATCATCGGCAATTCGGAGACTTCAATCTCCTCATTTACCGCGGCTTGCACACCCATATTACCCGATGCGAGACGAATGGAGACCGACGCGACTTCATGCTTGTCAATCTTCACCCCTTGCGCGCGCAATTCAGCGAGCAGTTTTTCAGGTGAATTGGTCGCCACATCATAGGTAATGGCCAAAGCCGGTGACACGCCATCATCAACCACATCCGTGCGAATACCCAGATTGATATTGCCGGCATCGCGCATGGGTGGGTCGGTGAGCACCATTAAATCGGCAATCGGGGCCGGTTGGTTTTCACGGAAATCCTTAATGGCATTGGTGACATTCTTAATGGTGGTCGCTTTCGCATCCTCCAAGAAGATAAGCTGTGTCAGCAATGTGCATTCTTCATTCAACAGGCCGGTGGACGCACCAATAGGCGAGGAGGACTGCACCAGCGCATATTTATTGCGCGGCAAAGCCTGCCATTTCAGATTGCCCTCATTAAAACCGGCGCTTGATTGACGCGTGACCGATGGCAAGGACAGCACCAAAGATACCCCATCCACATTGCGCAGATACCATGAAAACTCATTGAGATATTTCATGTAAGGATAATTAATGCAGGCCTCGCGCGGCGTCTCGACAATCACTGTCAGCAGGTTAAGGCCGAGCGAAAACTTCTCGGCAATCTGGCGACTGTCTTCATTATAGCGCGCCTCTTTGCGCAATTCAGGCGAACCGGCATGCAGTGCACCCACATGGCGGTTTTGGCTTTGGGTGAAGGCTGTCACGAATAAAATCGCCGCCAAAATCACCACACCAATCGCAGCGCGCGGATTGGCGAGATTGCCCAATTTCTGCATGAGGCGCATACGCCCTTCACGCGCTTTGCCGATACGCTCGACAAAGCCATCATCAATTTTAAAGAAGCTGGCCAAAATCGGCAGCATGATGAGATTGGTCAGAATTTTCAGCGCCACACCGATAGAGGCGGTAATGGCAAGCTCTTGAATCATCTGAATCGGGATTAACACCAATGTGCCGAAGCCGACAAGGTCGGTGACCAAGGCCATGGAGCCCGGAATCAACAAACCGCGGAAGCTGGCGCGGGCGGCTTCATCAGCCGTTTTACCGGACGAGATTTCCGCCGTTATAAGATTGATTTGCTGCACGCCGTGGCTCACGCCAATGGCGAAGACCAAGAACGGTACCAAAATGGCCAGCGGGTCGAGGCCATAGCCCAAAATGTTCAAAATGCCGAACTGCCAGACCAAGGAGGTCAAAGAACAGAATAAAGGCAGGAAGGTCAAAATCGCTGAACGGGCGTAAATATAAACCGATAAAATGGTCAGCAAGAAGGCGATGATAAAGAATTGCACCACCGTGCCCGCGCCATCGGCAATATCACCGATGAGCTTCGCAAAGCCGATAATTTGCACTTCATATTTATCGCTCTCAAATTTGTCGCGAATGTCGGTTTCCAGCTTATCGGCAAGGTCGAAATAATCGAGCCGCGCGCCGGTTTTGACATCATAATCAAGCAATTCGGCGCGCACCATGGCGGCCGAGAAATCATTGGCCACAAGACGCCCGACAAAGCCGCCACGCACCACATTATTTTCAATGATTTGCAGGGCCGGTTCGCATTTGGTGGCCAGGCTGGCCGTCTTCAAACGCGACACGCATTGGCTGTCAATATTATCCAGCGTAATCGTACCCGGTATCACATCATCGGCCACAAAGCCGTCTTCGGTGATTTCAAAATAACGCGAATTGGGAGTCCATAAGGAAGTCAGCGTATGACGCGCCACCCCTGGCAAATAAAATAACGCATCCGTTAAATCTTTATACTGAGAGAAGAAATCGCGGTTCCAAATTTGGCCCTCGCGCATTTTCAACACCACAATGATACGGTTTGAACCAAACAGACGGTCGCGATATTCTTGGAATGTTTGAATATATTCATGACCGGCCGGTAATTGCTTTTCAAAGCCGGCAGTCATTTTCAACTGCGTTGCGTAAAACCCGCTATAAATCGTAAAGGCAGCAAACACTGCCAAAATGACACCGCGAAAACGGAACAAAATAGTTTCTAATTTTTCTACCATTGGGCCCTCCCAAAGCCTTACGGGAAACGGCACTTTATTGCCGAATTAAGCGCCGACCTTCCCATTAAACCAGCCCTATGACAAGAGAAAATTAGCCAATTTCTCTTGCAAAATGCCGCAGCTTGCGGTGGTGTGGGGCGTTTTTAACAGGTAAAGCATATGACGGGCTCCAAAAGCGAAGACGGATTATCTTTGGCCGATATCGGACTGCAAGACGGTCGCCAATCCGCCGCTGCCCTCGCCATTCAGCGCGGCACCATGCGGCTTTTGGCGCAATTTAACATTGCCTGCCTGCCCGAAATTGCCCTGCCCAATCATCGCCGCGCCGATTTAATGGCGCTGACCGATAAGGGTGAAATTTGGATTATCGAGATTAAAAGCGGGCTGCCGGATTTTCAGGCCGATGATAAATGGCCCGATTATCTGCCCTATTGCGACCGGTTTTATTTTGCCGTCGCGCCTGATTTTCCCAGTGAAAAACTACCCGATGAGGCGGGGATGATTTTTGCCGATAGCTATGGCGCAGAGATTATGCGCGAGAATAGCCAGCCGCGATTGGCTGCGGCACGGCGCAATTTATTGCTGCGCCGCATGGCCCGCATTGGCGGGTTTCGCTGGTCGCGCTTACGCGATAAGGCTGAAAATTAACGCGGCGCGCGCTTGGCCAAAATGCGCTGCAATGTGCGCCGATGCATATTGAGCCGACGCGCCGTTTCAGAGACATTGCGGTCGCATAATTCAAATACGCGCTGAATATGTTCCCATCTGACGCGGTCAGCCGACATCGGGTTTTCCGGCGGCGAGGCGCGCCCTTCAGGCTCAGCCACCAAAGCGGCATGAATTTCATCGGCATCAGCCGGTTTGGCCAAATAATCAACCGCACCGCGTTTAACAGCTTCAACGGCCGTCGCAATATTGCCATAGCCGGTCAGCATGATGATGCGCGCTTGCGGGTTTTCGCTGCGCAGATTTTCCACCACATCCAAGCCATTGCCGTCTTCAAGGCGCATATCAACCACGGCGAAAGCCGGTTTCACCGATTTGCCGAGCTTAATGCCCTCGCTGACCGAACCGGCGCCATGCACCACATAGCCACGGCTTTCCATGGCGCGGCCCAGACGATTGAGCCAGGGCTGGTCATCATCGACAATCAGCAAATTGGCCCCTTCATGGGGTTTGGCCTGCATATCTATAGCTTCATTTGACTGGGTCATTATCCACCTGCCTTTTCTCTCATCCTATATAGGACGCGCCATTGGCATTTCAACCGACCGGCCAAAAGGCTTTATACGTGCGGGTTTATAGTGGCGCGTTAGAGTGCCGTTTCCAATTTTTGCCGCGGCCAAACAACCCGCACACACGCGCCGCCCGGCATGGCCCCATCAATCAATTCGGTTTTCTTTAAATTGCGTGCAGTCACCCGCGCCCCGCTGCGTTGCAAAAGCGTGCGGGCAATAAAAAAGCCCAGCCCCAGCCCGAACTCATCATTATCCTGAATGGCTTTTGAGCTGCGCGATGAGGTGTAAGGCTCACCCAAGCGGCCAATAATATCAGACGCAAAGCCCGGCCCGTCATCGGCCACCTCAACCACCACTTGCTGCGCCGAATAAGTGACCGCGACATAAACCTTGCCGATGGCAAATTCTGCCGCATTTTCGATGAGATTACCAAGGCCGTAAATCAGCTCGGGCTGGCGGCGCAAGCGCGGCTCGCCGGTCGCCAAAAGGCCATTGGGACGGCATGAGATAATAATCTCTTTATTATGCAAGCCCGCCTCCAAAGCGGCCTCTTCCATCAGCCCGCGTAAATGGGTTTGCGACACGACGGGGTCGCTTTCCTCACTCACCAAATCGGCCAATATATTGCGGCAGCGCTTGGCTTCTTCGCGCATCAGGGCGACATCCTCGCGCAAGCCTTCGGGTAAATCATCGCGCGCCGCCAATTCGCCCGAGACCAAAACAATCGTGCCCAGCGGCGTGCCCAGCTGATGCGCCGCCGCCGCCGCCAAACCGTCAAGCGCGGAGAGACGTTGCTCGCGCGCCAAAACCGACCGCGTCGCCGTTAACGCCGCCGACATGCGCCGCCCTTCGCGGCTCACCCCCCAGACATAAGTCGGGATAAACACCATCGCCAAAAGCAGCGCGACCCACATGCCGATGCGCAATAATTCAGGGATTTCAGGCGGCAAGCCCAGCCAGGGCAGGGGCGCGTGAAATATCGATAAAAGCGACGCAATGAGACCGGCAAATAAGACCAATATGGCGGTGGTGCGCGCATTAAGCAGGCTGGCCGAAATGGTGACCGGTGCCAAAAGCAGCAGCGAAAACGGATTGAGCAAGCCGCCGGTGAAAAATAATAACAGCCCCAATTGCCCCATATCATAAGCCAAAAACAGCGCAGTTTGGCGTTGCGTCAGCATATGATTGGCCGGAAATAACGCCAAAAGAGCAATATTAAGTGCCATCGCCAAGCCAATGACAAACAGCGTCTCGGCCAAAGGCAAGTCAAAACCAAAACCCAGATAAATAATCGCGACCGCCGCCGCCTGTCCGGCAATCGCCATCCAGCGCAAGGCCGTTTGCACCCGCAACCTTACGGCAGGTGCCGCCAAAGCCATGGCATCCATGCCATCAACCGGCATTTGATTTAACGATCTTGTCTGGCTCATGGGCCAAGCCTCCATAACGGGCACACCGCACCATATTGCGCACCATCCCTGCTCAAGATATAACCGCCTTTTCCACATCGGCAATAGCCGCACCAAAGAAAGCCGCCATATGAGCCGCAATATAAAAATCAGCCTGACCATTGCCGTGCTTGGCTTGCTTGCCCTATTGGCACTGATGCTGGCCGAATTGGGCCAAGACGGGCGCAGTGATGCGCCGCCCCCGCGGCGGTTAACGGCGGCGATTGGCGGGCCGTTTACCCTGACCGACCAAAATGGTGTGCGCCGCAGCGCGGCTGATTTTGCCGGACGGCCCATGCTGATTTATTTCGGCTTTACCTATTGCCCCGATGTCTGCCCGACGGCACTTGATATTATGGGCGGTGCTTTGGATATTTTGAAAGATAATGCGTCGCAAGCCTATGCGCAGCTACAACCGGTTTTCATCTCGGTCGATCCGGCCCGCGATACGCCGCCGGTTTTGCGCGATTATCTCAGCTATTTTCATCCGCGCCTGACCGGCCTGACCGGCTCACAAGCCGAGATTAATGCGGTGAAAAGCAGCTATAAAATCTATGCAGCGCGCAGCGAGGCGCAAGATGGGAGCGGCAATTACAATGTTGACCATTCCAGCTTTTATTATTTAATGGATGGCGATAATCGCTATTTGGCGCATTTTGACCATGCCGTCACCCCGGCTGAATTGGCGCAAAAACTGGCGCAAAATTTGACGGTTATCACCAAATAGACAGCGCTATGGCGCGCCGCCAAACAAGCGGCGCAACAACCCGCCAATGCCGCCGCCGCGATTGGGTAAATCTGCCCCGGGCAGGGCGACCGAGGCGGCCAATTCTTTTTGTTCATCCATGAAAGCGGCAAAAATTTGCGCCGGTAAGCCGCCGCCACTGACGCGGTTCATCGGCGCGCCATCATCATTGCCGACCCATACGCCGACCACCAAAGCACCGGAATAGCCGACAAACCACGCATCGCGCCAATTTTGCGATGTGCCGGTTTTGCCCGCCAGCGTCACCCCTTCCAGCCGGGCGGCACGACCCGTGCCAATGCTGATTGTGGCGCGCAGCATTTCATTCAAAGCCCCAATATGGCGCGGCGCGATAATCTGCAAGGGCGCGGGCGACAGCCTGTCATAAAGGGTTTGGCCCGAGGCGCTGATGACGCCGTGAATAATATGCGGCACAACTTGCGCGCCGCCATTGGCGAAATGCGCATAGGCCGCGGTTAATTGCATGAGATTGACCTCAAATGTGCCCAATGCCAGAGACGGATGCGCGCGCAGGCGACCGGTAAGGCCCAAACGCCGCGCCATATCAATCACTTTGGCGCGTCCAGTTTGTTCACTGACCCGCACCGCCACCGTATTGAGCGAGCGCGCCAAAGCCTCGCCCGCCGTCACCGCGCCGCGATATGTGCCGTCATAATTTTTGGGCGACCAGCCATTAATCATTAGCGGCGCATCATCAAACACATCAGAGGCCTTAAGGCCGTTTTCCAATGCCGCCAAATAAACCACCGGCTTAAAGGCCGAGCCCGGTTGTCGCCGCGCCTGCACGGCGCGATTAAACTGGCTTTTGCCATAAGCGCGCCCACCGACCATAGCGCGAATGGCACCATCGGGGGTCATCACCACCATGGCCGCTTGGGCCGCTTGGCGCGCCGCGCCTTGGCTATCCAATATGCGGTTAATGGCGCGCTCGGCGGCCAATTGCATGGGCCGGTCAAGCGTTGTCATGACATCCAAATCAGCCCGCGGGCGACCGACAAAATCGGGCAATTGGTCCAGCGTCCAATCCACCGCATAATGCGCCCCATCAGTGGAGCGATTGGTGATGATAATATCCTCATTTGATAAAGCGCGCGCTTCATCGGCGGTTAAATATCCCGCCGCCTGCATGGCAGCAATGACAATTTGTGTGCGCCGCGCCGCCGCTACCGGATCGCGGGTCGGGGCATAGCGCGATGGTGCTTTCAACAATCCCGCCAGCATGGCCGCCTCAATTTGCGTGAGGTTTTGCACCGGCCGATTGAAATAAGTCTCCGCCGCCGATTGCACGCCATAAGCGCCACTGCCGAAATAAACCCGATTGAGATAAAGCGCGATAATATCTTGCTTGGTGAAATGCGCTTCCAGCCAAAATGCCAGCAATAATTCTTGCACTTTGCGCTTAAAACTGCGCTCGGGCGTTAAAAATACATTTTTGGCCAATTGCTGCGTCAGGGTTGAGCCGCCTTGCGCCAATCGCCCTTGGCGCAGATTAACCGCCATGGCGCGCAACAGACCGCGCGGGTCAAGACCCAAATGCGAGAAGAAGCGGCGGTCTTCAATGGCAATCACCGCCTCGATTAAATGCGGCGGCAAATCCTCATAACGCATGGGACGCCCGCCGCGCCGTCCGCGCCGCGCCACCAGCCCGTCATCGCGGGCATAGATTGATAATTCAGGCTGGCTGCCGGTTTTCCATAAATCATCCGTATCGGGCAAATCGAGGGCGTAATAAACCACTAAAATAGCCGCCGCCAAGCCCAGCCATAACAGCCCGACAAGCCCCCAATAGGCGAGTTTTCTTCCAAAACCGCGGCGGCGTCGATTATCCGATGCCTGATCCGGCATGTCGCTCATTTGCGGCTCCGCACCATGCGTAGCTTTGGCCTAAATATCGAGATTGGCAACGGCCAATGCATTTTTCTGGATAAAGTCACGGCGCGGCTCCACCACATCGCCCATTAATTGCTCGAATAAATCATTGCTTTCAGCAACATCTTGCACTTTGACCTGCAAGAGCGAGCGCGCATCCTTATCCAATGTGGTTTGCCAAAGCTGGTCGGGGTTCATTTCGCCCAAGCCCTTATAGCGTTGCAGCGCGACGCCATTGCGTCCCTGCTCCATCACCGCAGCCAATAATTCGCTGGGCGTATTAATCGCAATATCGCGGTCCTTAATGGTCAGCTTGGCCGGGTCGAGATAGACCGGTTGCAGGGCCGGTGCCAATTCATCCAGCGCGCGCGCATCTTTTGATGAAATAAGCGGCCCATCAATATTAAACGCCTCGCGCACACCGCGCAATTCACGCGCAAAAGTCAGCCCGCCATCACCCGAAGGCAGCCCTTCCCAACCGCGTTCCACCTCATCCGACATGCGGTTGAGACGCGCCGCAATATATTGTGCGCTTTGTGCCGCCAATTCGGTTTTCGACAAAATCTCCGGTGTCAGCGCACCGGCAATGGCGGTTTGCTCAATAATGAATTGCGGATATTTCGGCGGCAGGCCCGATAATATGGATTTAATCAACCGCGCTTGCGTCAGCATTTCAGCCAAATCCGGCCCGCTTCTTTGTTCGCCCGAGGCCAAAGTCAGCACAGCCTCACTAAGCCCCGCCTCAATCAGATAATCCTCCAAAGCCGCATCATCTTTCAAATAGCTTTCAGCACTTTGACGGCGGATTTTATAAAGCGGCGGCTGGGCAATATAGAGATAGCCGCGTTCAATAATCTCCGGCATTTGCCGGTAAAAGAAGGTCAGTAAAAGCGTGCGAATATGCGCCCCGTCAACATCAGCATCGGTCATGATAATGATTTTGTGATAGCGCAATTTTTCAATATTGAAATCCTCGCGCCCAATGCCCGTGCCAAGCGCGGTAATCAATGTGCCAATCTCATTGGAGGACAGCATTTTGTCAAAACGCGCGCGCTCCACATTCAAGATTTTACCGCGCAAGGGCAGCACGGCCTGATTGGAGCGATTGCGCGCTTGCTTGGCAGAGCCGCCCGCACTGTCGCCCTCAACCAAAAATAATTCGGCGCGCGAGGCATCGCGTTCCTGACAATCGGCCAGCTTGCCGGGCAGGCTGGAGACATCCAGCGCGCCTTTGCGCCGCGTCAATTCCCGCGCTTTGCGGGCCGCTTCACGCGCCGCCGCTGCTTCCACCACTTTATTAATGATAATCTTGGCCTCAGCGGGGTGCTCTTCAAACCAATTATTCAACACATCATTGACCACGCTTTCCACCACCGGGCGCACTTCAGACGAGACCAGCTTGTCTTTGGTTTGGCTGGAAAATTTCGGGTCGGGCACTTTCACCGATAAGACGGCGGTCAGCCCCTCGCGGCAATCATCGCCGGTGAGCGAGACTTTTTCTCTTTTGGCAATGCCCGATTGATTGGCGTAATTATTGACCGTGCGGGTGAGAGCGCCGCGAAAACCGGCCAAATGCGTGCCACCATCGCGCTGGGGAATATTATTGGTGAAGCATAAAACCGTTTCGTGATAGCTGTCATTCCACCATAGCGCCAATTCAACGCCAATATCATCAGCCTCCGATTGCAGCGCAATGGGCCGGTCAATCAGCGTGGTTTTATTGCGGTCAAGATAGCTGGCAAAAGCCTCCAGCCCGCCGTCAAAACGCAGTTCCACTTTGCGCGGCTCGGCATGGCGCAAATCCTCCAGCACAATGCCGACCCCACTATTCAGAAAGGCCAATTCGCGCAAGCGATGTTCCAGCGTTTCAAAATTAAACTCGGTCATGGTGAATGTCTCAGATGAGGGATGAAAAGTCACTTGCGTGCCGGTCGTATCCGCATCGCCAATCACCGCCAAATCCTCCGCCGCATCGCCATGAGCAAAACGCATTTCATGCAGTTTACCGTCGCGGCGAATGGTCAGTTCCAGCCAATCAGACAGCGCATTGACAACCGAAATGCCGACGCCGTGCAGGCCGCCCGACACTTTATAGCTATTGCTGTCAAATTTACCGCCGGCGTGAAGCTGGGTCATAATCACTTGCGCGGCGGAAATGCCTTCTTCGGGATGCATTTCAGTGGGAATGCCGCGGCCATTATCCCTAACCGTCACCGACCCGTCCGCATTGAGGCACACAAAAACTTCATCGCAATGACCGGCCAAAGCCTCATCAATGGAATTATCGACCACCTCATAAACCATATGGTGCAGGCCAGTGCCGTCATCCGTATCGCCAATATACATGCCAGGGCGTTTTCGAACCGCTTCCAGCCCCTTTAAAACCTTAATCGAGGAGGCACCATATTCGCCATCATTTGGCGCTTCATTTGTTTCACTCTTGTCACTCATTATGATTTGCTCCCCAGCGATGCTTGTTCAGCATTTATGTCATGTCGTGATGGCGCGGTCGGTTTTATGTCATCGGGCATATGCACGGTCGCAAAGGCCGTGCCGAAAACCGTATCAAACCCGTCAAAGGCTTCCTTATCCGTGCCGGTAATCCAACTTTGGCCGCCCAGCGCATGCAAAATCTCGGCCAGGGCCCCGCGGCGATGGCGGTCAAGATGCGCCGCCACCTCATCCAGCAGCAATATCGGCACATCACCGCGTTGCGCCGCAACGGAATGGGCTTGCGCCAAAATCAATCCGACCAAAAGCGCTTTTTGTTCGCCGGTCGAGCAATCCGCAGCAGGCATGTTTTTGGCGGCATAGACCACTTGTAAATCGCTGCGATGCGGTCCCTCTAATGTGCGTCCGGCCGCGCCGTCCAAACCGCGCGCGGCGGCCAAACGGGCGCGAAACGCATCTTCAACCTCAAGTGCTGATTGCTGGCGCAAACCGGCTTCCAGCGATCCGGCCAGCGCAATCTCAGCGCGCGGAAACGCCGCTTCGGGTATGGCCGCCAAGCCGACCGCCAGCGCATCCAAAGCGGTCAAGCGCGCCGCCGCAATGGCCACGCCATGCAGCGCCATGGCCTCTTCCAAACCGTCGAGCCAGCCATTGGCCGCCGCACTCATATTGCCTTCATGCAAGAGCCGATTGCGCTCGCGCATGGCTTTCTCATAACCGCTCAGGGCTTTGGATAATGTGGCGTCCAGACTTTGGGCAAAGCGGTCGAGAAATTTGCGTCGCCCGCTGGCCCCATCAACAAACAATCGGTCCATGGCCGGGGTCAACCAAAGCTGCGGCAAAATATGGGCGATATCGTCGAGCTTGCCATTGGCGCCATCAATACGCAATTTACGCGCGCCATTTTGCCAGCCAATACCGGCGCGCACCGCGCCTTGGGCGGTTTGAATATCGGCGCTAACCGTCCAATCAAGCCGCCGCTCAAAGCGCATATCGTCAAACGCCGCGCTGCGCAAACCGCGCCCGGGCGCGAGCATGGACAGCGCTTCCAGCACATTGGTTTTGCCAATGCCATTGGCACCGGTCAGCACCATGGCGCCGCCGACACAATTGAGCGTCAACGCGGCATGCGACCTGAAATGGGTCAGCCGCAAGGCGGTAATATGGGGGGCCGGTGCACTGGCTGGGGCTGCATAATCATGCGGCCGGTCAAGACTGGCGGAAGCGCCCGTCATTACACCCGCATCGGCATAAGGACATAAAGGGCTTGGCCGTCTTCATCATCGCGCACCAAAGTGGGCGAGCCGCTATCGGCAAGCTCGAAAGTCGCCGTCTCGCCATCCAACTGGCCGGTAATATCCATTAAATAGCGCGCATTAAACCCTATCTCCATGGCATCCGCGCCATAAGAAACACTCAGCTCATCATTGGCCGAGCCGCTATCGGGATTGGATACGGACAAAGCCAGCCGGTCTTTATCAAGCGCCAATTTAACGGCGCGCGATTTCTCGCTGGAAATGGCCGATACACGGTCCACGCTTTGGGCAAAACTTTTGGCGTCCAATTTCAGCATTTTATTATTATCGGACGGGATGACCCGCGTGTAATCGGGGAATTTGCCATCGATCAATTTCGAGGTCAGGACAATTTCGGCAAAGGCAAAATTAATCTTGGTATCGGATACTTGCAGCGATACTTCGCCCTCGGCCTCCTCCAATAATTTTTGCACTTCGCCAACGGTTTTGCGCGGAATAATCACCGCCGGCATGGCATCTGCGCCCACCGGTTGCGCCATATCCACACGCGCCATACGGTGCCCGTCCGTTGCCACGGCGCGCAGCAAATGGCCGCCGCCTTCTTCCAGCACATGCAGATAAATGCCGTTTAAATAATAGCGCGTTTCTTCAACCGAAATGGCAAAGCGCGTCTTATCAATCAAGCGGCGCAAATCGCCGACCGGCAGGGCAAAGGCCACCGGCATTTCATCTTGTGCCATGGCCGGAAAATCTTCACGCGGCAAGGCTTGTAAGGTAAAGGCCGATTTACCGGCGACCAAATTAAGCCGCCCGCCCGTGTCATCCGTGGCCAGTTCGACCTGCGCGCCATCGGGCAATTTGCGCACAATATCGTAAAGCATATGCGCCGGTGCGGTAATCGCCCCGGGCTGCACAATCTCAGCCTCGACACGCTCGCGCATTTCAATTTCCAAATCCGTCGCGGTCAGCGATAACACGCCATTATCGGCCTCCAGCAAAACATTGGAGAGAATGGGAATGGTGTTGCGGCGTTCCACAACGCTTTGCACATGGTTGAGCGCTTTTAATAAATCGCTGCGTTCGATTATGGTTTTCATGTCACCCTATCTCCGTCTTCATTTTTCTTAAAAGCAATCCGGCTTGTTAAAACCCTCTGGCTTTTTATGCTCTTTGACCCGCCGCCCTGCATTTTGACAGGGCTTTTAAGAGCGGCTTTGACATGATTTCAAACCGCCCCGCAAAAGCTGCTTTAGCGCCATTTGAAACCACCGCGAAAACGGCGAATCTCTTGTCAAAAATATAGCAGAAACGGGCGCGCTGAGGGGTAGTTTTTTTACCCCTCACCGCGCTTTCTCACAGGCTGATAAAGACGCTGAAATTGCCGCTTAAAATGCCGCTTAAAATAACGGTTTAATTTTCCAACATGCGGCGCAACAGATCGACATCCTCATCAAGGGCCGGGTCTTCATCGCGTAATTGTTCGATTTTACGCACCGCATGAATCACCGTCGTATGGTCGCGACCGCCAAATTTGCGGCCAATTTCAGGCAGGGAGCGCGTCGTCAATTGCTTGGACAAATACATGGCAATTTGGCGCGGACGCGCTACTGAGCGGGCGCGGCGGGCCGATAACATATCGCCCATTTTGACATTGAAATATTCCGCGACACGGCGTTGGATTTCATCAATCGTCACGCGGCGGTCAGAGGCACGCAGCAAATCGCGCAGCACATCTTGAGCCATTTCCAAAGTAATCGGTCGCCCGACAAAACTTGAATAGGCAATGACGCGGTTCAGCGCGCCTTCCAATTCGCGAATATTGGTGATGATGCGCTGGGCCAAAAATTCCAATACGGGTTGGGGAACGCGCGTCGCATCCGTGCTGCCATCCGTGCGCCGCGACAGCGACTCGGCTTTGGCCTGCAAAATGCCCAAACGCAATTCATAATCGGTCGGGTGAATATCCGCCACCAAGCCCCAGCCCAAGCGCGAGCGAATGCGCTCCTCAATGCCTTCTAAATCGGTCGGCGAGCGGTCGGCAGAGACAATCACTTGGCGGTTATGGTCGGTCAGCGCATTAAACGTATGGAAAAATTCTTCCTGCGTTGAATCCTTGCCCGCAATAAATTGAATGTCATCAATCATCAACACATCGACTTCGCGGAATTGCTGTTTAAACGCCACCGTATCCTTAAAGCGCAGGGCGCGAATAAACTGATACATGAATTTTTCAGCCGACAAATAAAGCACGGTGCGCTCGGGGTCGCGACGCCGAATTTCCCAAGCAATGGCATGCATTAAATGGGTTTTGCCCAAGCCTACGCCGCCATAAAGAAACAGCGGATTAAACGCCACCCCATCGCCTTCGGCCAAACGATGCGCCGCCGCATGGGCCAGCTCATTGGATTTACCGACAATGAAATTTTCAAAGGTAAAACGCGGGTCAAGCGGCGCGCCCAAATCATCGCGTCCGGTGGCTTCCGGCATTTCGGGCAGCGGTGCGCGCGGGGCGGCGGGCTGGGCCGCGCGGCGCGGCGGCACGGCTTTTTGCTCGCGGATTTCGGGTTTTTTGTCAGCCGGTGCCCATTCGGGCTTCAGCTCAATATCAATACGGCGGATCGTATCATCTTCGGCTTTCCAATGGTCGCGAATGCGCGTCAAATAGTGCGCCTCAATCCAACTGCGGACAAAACGCGTCGGCACGTGCAAAATCACCCGGCCCTTTTGTGCGCCGGCCACTTCCAGCAATTTAAACCAACTGTTAAATGTCGCCTCGCCCAGTTCGGCTCGCAAACGTGAGCGCACTTTATGCCATTGCGCGTTCAGCACATCCATCGCGTCATTTTTGGAATTGTCCTGAGACCCCGTCAGATTGGTGCTATCGGAACGATTTTCTTTTTCTTTATCAGCCTTGCCCGTGTCAGCCTTGCCTGTCGCATCCGCCATTTTAGTTTCCCGTCTTGCGCTCATCTCAAAAAAAAGCGCGCTAAATGTTTCGCCGTAATCATGGCCAAGCAATACCGAGCCATCAGTTTTATCAGAGGGCTTCACATCGGCAGGGGCAGTCAAAACAACCCCATGGCCGAAAGCGAAAAGGCGAAGCAGCGAGACACTCCCAACAGATTTACCGACCACCACACGGCCTTCAACGAAATCTTGTCAGCTCCTCCCCCAACCAATAGATGACGTGACGTTATCTAAACCGGTCAGAAAGAATTCCCCTCCGCCACCTAGCCCACTGTTTTAAAAGGTGTTTTATTTGCGAACTCGGAAAGAGTCCAAAAACAAAGCCAAACTGCGGGTTTCAGCGACTTTTTGACACTACAAACAAGGCGGGGTTCTGGCAACGGGAAGAAAATGAGAACAGCGCTTTTTTTTGCATTTTTTATAAATTATTTTTTCGAAATGGCAGAAATCGAAAAAGCCCGCCGGAATTTCCGACGGGCTTTTTTCACATTTGCACTTTAACGCCCGCGCTTAAGCGGTGTCAGTGGCGGCGCGATTAAACAATCGCGCTGACACGTTTCGACAGGCGCGAAATTTTGCGCGACGCGGTTTTTTTATGCATCAAACCTTTTTGACCGGCGCGGGCAATAACCGGCTGGGCCGCCCGCAAAGCGGTTTCGGCACCGGCCTTATCGCCACCGGCAATGGCTTCATCAACGCGGCGAATAAATGTCCGCATTCTGGTTTTCTGGTCGCGGTTACGCGCCGTGCGGCGTTCGATTTTGCGCACCATTTTTTTGGCTGAGCTTGTATTGGCCATCAATCTTTTCCCGTTTTCTAACAGTTCGGCGCGTTATAGGAGCGTAAGCGCGCGCCGTCAACATAATAAAGACACGTCCCCCCGCCAGCCTCACACCCGCGCCGCGCCTTTTCCGGCCAGAGCGTTAATTGCCGTCCTATTTATTGGTAAATTTCGGCTGACGCTTTTCAGCAAAAGCCGCCATACCCTCTTTTTGGTCGTCAAAAGAAAACAGCGCATGAAAGACACGGCGTTCATAATGCACGCCTTCTTTAAGGCCGGTTTCATAGGCGACATTGACACATTCCTTGGCCGTCAGAACCGATGGCAGCGATTTTTCGGCAATTTTCTGCGCCACATCAACCGCCTCATCGACCAGCTTATCATCCGCAATAATGCGCGAGACAAGCCCGCAGCGTTCCGCCTCGGCGGCGTCCATCATGCGTCCGGTCAAGCACATTTCCATGGCTTTGGATTTGCCGATAAAACGTGTCAGACGTTGAGTGCCCCCGGCCCCCGGAATCACGCCCAAATTAATTTCGGGCTGTCCGAATTTGGCGTTCTCGGCGGCCAAAATAAAATCGCACATCATGGCCAATTCGCACCCGCCGCCCAGCGCATAACCGGCAACGGCCGCAATAATCGGCTTGCGGGCTTTCGCCGCCGCTTCCCAATTGGCGGTGATGAAGTCCTCACGCATGAGGTCAATATAAGACTTGCCTGCCATTTCCTTAATATCGGCACCGGCCGCAAAGGCTTTTTCCGAGCCGGTCAATACCATGCAGCCAATCGCATCATCGCCGTCAAACCCCTCAATGGCATGGGTCACCTCATCCATGAGCGGGCCGCATAAAGCATTTAACGCTTGCGGACGATGCAATCTTATCAGCCCGACATTGTCGCGACGCTCAACCAAAATGTTTTCATATTTCATGTTCCGGCTCCCTGCCTTATCGGCCCTATGGCGTGCTGATGGGGGTGAGGTCAAAAATCACCAAATCAGCAGAAAATGTAAGACGCAGAATTTCCCCCTGACGGGCAAAAGTCAAGAGGCCGTTTGCGCTACGCTTATCCATATTGCGCGCCTGCCACCCCAAATTGGGCAGGCTGCGGCTATAAAATGCCATGAGCGCCTTTTGGGTCACGCCCTGATGATGGGTCGCTGTCATTTGCACAATACGCCCTTGCGGCTTGTCAAAAACAATCCCCGCTTCGGGCAATTCCACCAGCCCTTCGGCCAAGGGCACATCGCGCAACATGGATAAAAACCCGGTCGCCTGCGCCATATGCGGCGCGGCCAAAGCGGCCATAAGCAAGCCAATGCCGATGAAACGATGATGAAAAATATGCATGCGCCTTTTGGCATCCTCCCAATAAACACCGGTCTTTATAAAACGCCGGCCCCTAATTAACGCTGGCAGTTGGGACAATAAAAGCTGGAGCGTCCCGATTGCACCAAGCGCATGACTTTAGCAGAACAATGCGGGGCTGAACAGATATCGCCGGCGCGCCCATAGACTTTGAAGTCATGTTGAAAATAGCCCATGGCCCCGTCCTCATGCGCAAAATCGCGCAAGGTCGAGCCGCCTGCCTCAATCGCGCGGGCCAAGACATCGCGTATGGCAGGCACCAAACGTGCCACCCGCTTGACGCCCAAATTGGCGGCTTTGCGGCGCGGGCTGATACCGGCGATAAATAAAGCCTCGCAGACATATATATTGCCCAATCCGGCCACCACGCTTTGGTCGAGCAGAAAATTTTTGACCGGTGTTTGGCGTCCCTGCGCCGCCGCCAATAAGACCGCCTGATTAAAATCATTGCCCAAAGGCTCCGGCCCCAGCCGCGCCAAAAATGGCGAGCGTTCCGGCGCGCCCTCGATTTTATCCATAAAACCGAAGCGGCGCGGATCGGCAAAAGCCAAATGCGTGCCATCGTCAAACACCATATCAACATGAATATGTTTCTCCGCCACCGGCGCGGCCAGCTCATGGGCATAAACCCCGGCAGTGCGCGGCGTGTCATCGGGCGTCTTTCGAGGCGGCGGGGTGAGGATAAATCGTCCGGTCATGCCCAAATGGCTGAGCCAATAAAAACGCGCACCTTTTTTATCCTGCATTTCGGCCAGTAAATATTTGGCGCGGCGGGCAAATTGCACCAGCGTCGCGCCTTGCATATGCGCCGCAAAATCCTTGGGAAACGGAAACCGCAAATCGGGCCGATGAAGGGTCAGGCGTTTAATGCGCCGGCCTTCAATATGCGGGGCGAGGCCACGGCGCACGGTTTCGACTTCGGGTAATTCAGGCATGGCCGCCATCATAGGCGGCGCGGCGCGCGGCGCAAGCAAACTCTAACGCCCAAATATCGCGTGCAAAAGAAAAACCGCCGGCCCGCATAAAGCGTAAACAGTGCATGGATTTAGCGCCCCTGATGGGCTATCGTCGCGGCGCATTGAGAACGCTTGAAAGCAAGCAGAACGCAGGCATTATATTGTGACCACGCCAGACACGACCAAATCAGAGACCCAATCGCAGGCCGAAACCATTGATTTCGGCTTTCGCGAGGTGGCGCGCGCCGATAAGCAGGGGCTGGTGCGCGGCGTGTTTGATGCCGTGGCCGATAAATATGATGTGATGAATGATGTCATGTCCGGTGGGCTGCATCGGCTGTGGAAAGCCCGCATGATTGACGCGCTTTATATGCGCCCCAAAGCCCGGCTCCGGCTGGTTGATGTGGCCGGTGGCACGGGCGACATTGCCTTGCGCGCCCATGCCCGCGCCCAAAAGCTGGGCACCGCACTGGACGCCCACATTATTGATGCCAATGCCGAAATGATGAAAGCCGGTCGCCAACGCCAAGCCGTTCAAAGCCAAGGCGAACATATGCATTTCACCACCGGCATTGCCGAACAATTGCCGCTGCCCGATGCCAGTGCCGATATGCTGACCATTGCCTTTGGCATTCGCAATGTCACAGACCGCGCCGCCGCCTTGCAAGAGGCCCATCGCGTCTTGCGCCCGGGCGGGCGTTTTGTCTGTTTGGAATTTTCACATATGCCCAGCGCGGTTTTGCAAAAAGCCTATGACGCATACAGCTTTAACCTCATTCCGCCTATGGGCGCGCTGGTGGCGGGCGAGCGCGCGGCCTATCAATATTTGGTTGAGAGCATTCGCCGCTTTCCGACCGCCAATGCCTTTTTGGGCGAGCTTGAGGCAGCCGGTTTTGCCCGCGCCGAGGCCCAGCTTTTAAGCGGCGGCATTGCCGCGCTGCATATGGGATGGCGTTTATAATGCGGCGCTTTTTAAGATTGCTCACCATGGCGCGGCTTCTCCTCGCTCAGGATGCGCTATTGCCGCCCGGCTTTTTCACCGATGCGCCCTGGCGTATTCGGTTGGCGCGCCGCGTCTTTACTTTTCTCGCGCCGCGCTTTCGTGAGGATAATCGCGGGCGCAAATTATCTGACCGCATTCGCCGCCTTGGCCCGACTTATATTAAGCTCGGGCAATTTCTGGCCACGCGGCCCGATATTATCGGCCCGGCCATGGCGCATGATCTGACCTTTCTGCAAGACCAATTGCCGCCCTTTAGCGATAAGCAAGTGCAGCGCATTTTGGCCGCGGAATTGGATGCGCCCGATAGCGTCATCACCCAATTAAGCGCGCCCATCGCCGCCGCCTCGGTCGCGCAAGTGCACCAAGCCGTTCACGCCCAGACCGGCGAGAAGCTGGCCGTCAAAATTTTACGCCCCGATATTGAGACCCGTCTGGCCTCAGAATTGGCGCTGCTGGCGCGCTTGGCGAAATTTGCCGAAACCTATTTTCCCATCACGCGGCGTTTGCGCCCGGTGGACAGTATTGATATTTTGGCGCGCTCGATAAATGGCGAAACCGATTTACGCATGGAAGCCGCCGCCCTGTCTGAAATGGCTGAGAATATTGGCGATATGCAGGGCTTTCGCGTGCCCAAATTATTTTGGGAGGCCAGTGGCCGCCGTGTCTTGACCATGCAATGGGTGGATGGCGTTAAAGCCTCCAATGTCGAGGCGCTGCGCGCGGCGGGGCATGACCTCTCCGAGCTGGCCGTGCGGCTTTTGCAAATTTTTCTGACCCTGGTTTTGCGCGATGGGTTTTTTCACGCCGATATGCATCAGGGCAATTTGCTGATTGGCGAGGATGGCACGATTATCGCCATTGACCTTGGCATTTGCGGGCGGCTTGATAATGACAGCCGCCGTTTCCTCGCTGAGATTTTGCACGGCTTCATCACCCGCGATTATAAAAAACTGGCTGAGGTGCACATTGAGGCGGGCTATGTGCCCGACCATCATGATGTCGATGCATTTGCCCAAGCCCTGCGCTCGGTCGGCGAGCCGATACGCGACCGCGATGCGGATGATATTTCAATGGGCCGTGTGCTGGCGCAGCTTTTCATGATTACCGACCAATTCGATATGGTGACCCAGCCGCAATTATTATTGCTGCAAAAAACCATGGTGACGGTTGAGGGGGTGGCGCGCAGCTTTGACCCGAAGGTGAATATTTGGGACGCCTCTGAAAAACTGGTCGGCGATTGGCTGAGAAAATCCATCGGCCCGCAAGCCATATTGCAAGATATGGCCGATAATGCCGGACGCACATTGCGTATGGTGCAACGTCTGCCCGATACGCTGGATGAATTGGAACGCGGCGCGCGCGCCCTGCAAGAGCGCGACGCCCCCAAATCCGCGCCGCGCGCTGACCGATTGGCGCGGCTTATTGGCCTGTCCGCTTTGGGGCTGGCGCTGGCCAGTGTCATTTATCGGTTTTTGTAAAAGATAATTATTTACATTATTCATCGGTAAATTAAACTCATTCTCACTGTTTCTAGGAAAGCTCATGCAGCGCGTATTATTAATGATTGGCGGCGGCATTGCCGCGTATAAAGCCCCCGAATTGGTGCGCCAATTGCGCGCCCAAGGTCTGGCCGTGCGCTGTCTGATGACGGCGGCGGCGGCGCAATTCGTATCGCCCTTATCCTTGGCCTCCGTGTCGGGCGATAAGGTTTATGAAAATCTGTTTGACCTGACCGAGGAAGCTGAAATGGGACATATTCAGCTATCGCGCGATGCCGATATTATTTTAGTGGCCCCGGCCACGGCTGATTTAATGGCCAAGGCGGCGCAAGGCATGGCCAATGATTTGGCCTCCACCACTTTGCTGGCCACTGATAAAAAAATTCTCATGGCCCCAGCGATGAATGTGCGCATGTGGCAGCATGAGGCGACACAACGCAATCTCGCCCAGCTTGAAAAAGACGGCGTGAGCATTATCGGGCCGGAAGATGGCGATATGGCATGTGGGGAATTTGGCCCGGGCCGAATGAGTGAGCCGCATGATATTGCCGCCGCCACCGCCGCCGCTTTGGGGCTGGCTGATGGCCCCGCGCGCGGCGCGATAAATCAGGGTGAATTGACGGGCCGCAAGATTTTGGTCACGGCCGGACCGACCCATGAACCGATTGATCCGGTGCGTTATATTGCCAATCGCTCATCGGGCAAACAGGGCTATGCCATTGCCGAAGTGCTGGCGGCTGCCGGTGCTGAGGTGCATTTAATCAGCGGGCCGACCGCTTTGCCCGCGCCGCATGGGGTCACTATGGCACATGTGGAAACGGCGCGTGATATGCACGCCGCCGTTAATGCCTGCTTGCCGGTTGATGCCGCCATTATGACAGCCGCTGTCGCGGATTGGCGACCGACGGCATGCGATACGCAAAAGATTAAGAAAAAAGGCGACGCGCCTGCGCCGCTCACTTTGGTGGAAAACCCCGATATTCTCGCCTCACTTGGCGCGGCGGGCAAAAACCGTCCGGCCCTGCTGGTCGGCTTTGCCGCCGAAACCGAAAAGCTGGAAGCCCATGCGCTGGCCAAGCTTGAGAAAAAAAATTGCGACTGGATTGTCGCCAATAATGTCGCGCCGGATAGCGGCATTGAGGGCGGCGTGATGGGCGGCGATGCCAATGCGGTGACGCTGATTACGGCAGACGGCTCGCCAAACGGGTCAGCCTCAGAATCATCAAAAAAGACCGCGCAGATTGAGCGCTTTGACATGATGAGCAAACATGGCGTGGCCGAGATATTGGCAAGCCGCATGGTGGCGCATTTCGCCGCAAATGAGAAAACCGGAAAAAAAGGAAAAACCAAATGAGTGCGCCGAAATTGGAAATTAAATGGCTGGAACACGGGCTTGGACTGGACGCGCCTTCTTATGAAAGCGAACTGGCCGCAGGCATGGATATTCGCGCCGCTTTGCCCGCCACTGAACCGCTGAGCTTAAAGCCCGGCGCACAAGCCATGATTGAGACCGGCTTTGCCATGGCGCTGCCGCCGGGTTTTGAGGCACAAGTGCGCCCGCGCTCGGGGCTGGCGGCAAAAAACGGCATTACCGTGTTAAACACACCCGGCACGATTGATGCCGATTATCGCGGCGAGGTGAAAATTATTTTGATTAATTTGGGTCAAGAGGATTTCTTGATTGAGCGCGGCATGCGCATCGCCCAAATGATTATCGCGCCAATTGTGCAGGCCGTGCCGCATATTGTTGAGCAATTATCACAAACCGAACGCGGCGCGGGCGGCTTTGGCTCAACCGGAACCGACGCGGGGAAAACCCCCTCATGATAAGATTGTCACGCAAATCCCTGCTCGCGCTGGAAGCGGTTTTGGATGTCGCCCTGCATGCGCGCCCCGACCCGGTGCAAGCGCGCGAGATTACGGCGCGCCAAGGTGTGCCGCAGCGTTATTTGGAACAAGTCATGCAAGCCTTGGTGCGCGCCGGTATTTTGCGCGGTGTACGCGGGCCGCGCGGCGGCTATCGCTTGGCGCGTGAAAGACGCCGCATCTCGGTGCGCGAGATTTTTGAAGTGATTGAAGAAATTGATGGCGGCGATGTCGATACGCTGTCGCAATCTGATTTGGGCCGTAGCATTATCGCGCCATTTCATACCAATATGCAAAATGCACTTATCGGCGCGGTGGGCGATACCACCATTGCAGATTTATGTGGCCAAGCCGTCGGCCAAAATAATGGCCAGAATAGCGGCGAGGATAAGGGTGATTTCACCATTTAGGGGGATGGATTTATGACCGACACAGACAATAAACCGGGGCGCGGGCGGATTTATGGCTCAATTACCGAAACCATCGGCAATACGCCGATTGTCGAGGTCAGCCGCATGGCGGCGGAATATGGCATTGGCGCAAAGATTTTCGCCAAGCTGGAATTTTTTAACCCGATTGCCAGCGTGAAAGACCGCATTGGCGTCGCGATTTTGGACGCGCTGGAAGCCCAGGGCAAATTGCAGGCCGATACGGTTTTGGTTGAGCCGACCTCGGGCAATACCGGCATTGCGCTGGCTTTTGCCTGTGCCGCGCGCGGGCTTGAATTGGTCTTATGCATGCCCGAAAGCATGTCGCTGGAACGGCGCAAAATGTTGTCGCTTTTGGGCGCCAAGCTGGAATTGACACCGGCCGAGCAGGGTATGAAAGGCGCGATTTCCCGCGCCCAAGCCCTGTTGGATGAAAACCCGAATTGGGTGATGCCGCAGCAATTTGAAAACCCCGCCAATCCGGAAATTCATCGCCGCACCACGGCGGAGGAAATTTGGAATGATATGGAGGGCGCGGTTGATGCGGTGATTTCCGGCGTCGGTACGGGCGGCACATTTACCGGCATTGGGTCGGTCTTAAAGCCGCGCAAGGATGGTTTGAAAATGATTGCCGTTGAACCTGAGGACAGCCCGATATTATCGGGCGGCGAGCCGGGCCCGCATAAAATTCAGGGCATTGGCGCAGGGTTTGTGCCGGGCAATATGGATATGCAATGGCTCGACGAGGTGGTGACCATTGGCAATGAAACGGCCTTTGAGACAGCGCGTAAATTGGCGCGCGTTGAGGGCATTCCGGGCGGCATCAGCACCGGCGCAGCCATGGCGGCAGCGCTGGAAGTTGGCGGGCGCGCCGATATGGCGGGCAAAAATATTGTGGTTATTCTGCCCAGCTTTGCCGAGCGTTATCTCTCAACCGCCTTATTTGAAGGCCTGTAATATATGACGGCACAAGACAGGCCATTGAGCGCGGCAGAAATTGACCGCTATCAACGCCATATTGTGCTGAAGGAGATTGGTGGCGCCGGTCAGCAAAAACTGAAAGCCGCCCGCGTGCTGATTATCGGCATGGGCGGGTTGGGCCATCCGGTGGCGCAATATCTGGCCGCCGCCGGTGTCGGCACATTGGGTCTGGTCGATGATGATCTGGTCGATATATCCAATTTGCAACGCCAAATCCTGTTCGCCGAGGCCGATATCGGCGAGCCGAAAACCCAAGCCGTGGCGCAAGCCTTGGCGCGGCTTAACCGGCACTGCCAAAGCGTGGCTCATCCGGTGCGCGCGACGGCTGAAAATATCGATGCGCTGGTCGGGGCCTATGATGTGATTGTCGATGGCAGCGATAATTTCGCCACCCGCCTATTGGTGAATGATGCGTGTTTTAAGGCCGAAAAACCTCTGATTTCCGGTGCGGTCGGGCGTTTTGACGGGCAGGTGATGACCTTTAAACCCTGGCTGAAACAGGCCGATGGCACGCCCTTGCCATGTTATCGCTCGCTTGTGCCCGACGCCCCGCCGGATGAAGACAATTGCGCGACCACCGGTATTATCGGGGCGCTGACCGGCATTATCGGCACATTGCAGGCGATAGAAGTGATTAAGGAAATTACCGGCGCGGGCGAGACGCTGGCCGGTTATATGTTGATTTATGACGGGCTGGCCGGAACGGCGCGGCGCGTCAAGCTGAACTGGGACCCGCAAAATCCGAATAATGGCCGCGCTGCCTAAGCCTGCCATGGCTATTGGGGCGCGCTATTTGCTTGCTGGAATCAAGCAGAATTTGTATCAGTGAATGATGGATCGTTTGGTGATTTTCCGCGTTGGCCTCGGCCTGTTGCTTCTTGTCAGCATTGTCAGCCTATTGCCGTTTTCCATCGCCGCCCAAACCAATCGCGATGAGCGCATGCTTGGCGAAAGCGGCCTGCCGCTGCCGCGCTTTGTGGCAATTAGCGAAAACATGGCCAATGTGCGCCGCGGGCCGGGCGAAGATTACCCGCTGCTCTATCAATATCGCCGCCAAGGCTTGCCGCTGGAAGTGGTGGCTGAATATGGCCAATGGCGACAAGTGCGCGACCATGAGGGCAGTGAGGGCTGGATGCATGCGCGGCTTTTGCGCGCTGGCCGCCATGCGATTATTCGCCAAGCCGCCAATGCTTTGCCGCTGCGTAATGCGCCCTCTGCCGGTGCCGGTGTGGTGGCGCTATTGCAATCGGGTGCGCTGGTGCGGCTGAAAGAATGTGCCGATAGCTGGTGCGAGATAGAAGCGCAAAATTATCGCGGCTGGTTGCAGCGCGATAATTTATGGGGCGTTTACGGTTTCGAGCGTCTCGACTGATTTTTTCCTATCCCGCACACAAAAAAGGGAGGCCAAAGCCTCCCTTTCTCATATCTGTTACTATGTGCTTAGGCGTCGAGGTCGAAGCGGTCAGCATTCATGACTTTGGTCCAAGCGGCGATAAAGTCAGAAACGAATTTCTCACCATTATCACTTTGCGCGTAAACCTCAGCAATGGCGCGCAGCTCTGAATTTGAGCCAAAGACCAAATCAATGCGAGTGGCCGTACCGATGGTTTCGCCTGAGGCGCGGTTTTTGCCCTCAAACAGATTTTCATCCGTTTGCGACCAAGCCGTGCCCATATCAAGCAAGGTGACAAACCAATCATTGGACAATGTCTGACCATCGCTCCATACGCCATGGCCATCGGTTGAGATGCCCAAAGCGCGCATGCCACCGACCAAGACGGTCATTTCAGCCGCTGTCAGACCCAAAAGCTGGGCTTTGTCGAGCAGCATTTCTTCCGGCGAAACAGCGAACGCATTGCGTTGGAAATTACGGAAGCCATCGGCCGCCGGTTCCAGCACTTCAAAGCTGTCACTATCGGTTTGCTCTTGCGTCGCATCGCCACGACCCGGGGCAAATGGCACGCTGGCCCCTGAGGCCATTTCAATACCGACACCACCGGCCAGCACAATCACATCAGCCAGACTGGCTTTATGGTCGCTGGCAATGGTTTCCAACACGCCCAAGACTTTCGTCAATTGGTCGGGCTTATTGGCCGCCCAGTTCTTTTGCGGGGCGAGGCGAATACGTGCGCCATTGGCACCACCGCGCATGTCTGAGCCGCGATAGGTTGAGGCTGAGGCCCAAGCGGTTTCGACCATTTCTTGAATGGACAGACCGCTATCTTTAATGGCGGCTTTGACGGCATCGACATCATAGCCATCATTGCCGGCCGGAATCGGGTCTTGCCAAATCAGCTCCTCAGACGGCACTTCCGGTCCGAGATAACGATTTTTCGGGCCCATATCACGGTGCAGCAATTTGAACCAAGCGCGGGCAAAGGCATCGGCAAAATAATCAATATCGCCGTGGAATTTTTCGGAAATCTTGCGATATTCCGGATCCATAATCATCGCCATATCTGCCGTCGTCATGGCCGGGCTGACTTTCTCGCCCGAGCCATCCACTTGCGGGGCCATATCGGCTTCGTCACAATCGACAGGTTGCCAAATATTGGCACCGGCCGGTGATTTGGTGACCGCCCATTCATATTTGAACAACAGGTCAAAATAGCCATTATCCCAAGCAATCGGATTGCCGGTCCACGGGCCTTCAAGGCCGGAGGTAATGGTATCGACGCCCTTGCCCGATTTATGGGTGGACAGCCAGCCAAAGCCTTGCGCTTCAATCGGTGCGCCTTCCGGCTCAGCGCCGACATGGGCGGCATCGCCCGCGCCGTGCATTTTACCGAATGTGTGACCACCGGCGACCAGAGCGACGGTTTCTTCATCATTCATCGCCATGCGGGCAAAGGTTTCACGCACATCCTGCGCGCTCAAAAGCGGGTCAGGATTGGCATTCGGGCCTTCCGGATTGACGTAAATCAAACCCATTTGCACAGCGGCGAGCGGGTTTTCCAATGATTGGCGCGTATCGGCATAGCGATTATCGCCCAGCCATTCATCTTCCGCGCCCCAGTAAATATCCTCTTCCGGATGCCACATATCAGGGCGACCGCCACCAAAGCCAAAGGTTTTGCCGCCCATGCTTTCAATGGCGACATTGCCGGTCAGGATAAACAAATCGGCCCAGCTAATCGCATTGCCGTATTTTTGTTTAATCGGCCATAGCAGACGCCGCGCCTTATCGAGATTGCCATTATCGGGCCAGCTATTGAGCGGCGCAAAACGTTGCGCGCCCGTGCCGCCGCCACCGCGACCGTCGCCGGTGCGATAGGTACCGGCAGCGTGCCAGGTCATGCGGATGAAGAACGGGCCATAATGACCATAATCAGCCGGCCACCATTCTTGGCTATCGGTCATCAGCGCCGTCAGATCTTTTTTCAGCGCGGCATAATCAATTTTTTTGAACGCTTCACGATAATCAAAATCATCGCCCATCGGGTTTGATTTTGTGTCGTGCTGGCGCAAAATACTCAGATTGAGTTGGTTCGGCCACCAGTCTTGATTTGAAGTTCCTGTCTCTTGGTTGCGCGTCAGCGCTCCATGCATGACAGGGCATTTTGAAACATCCATTGGTCTCGGCTCCCTTTTGTCCTTAACGGCTCAGTTTAAAATTGGGCGATATGACGCCTCACCGCACTATAAAAGGCGCGCCTTGGCTGTCAATGTCATTAGAATGATTCTAAGGCGATTTTATGTGATTTTTGGGGGCAATTTGACGCGCCGGCCTTCAGGCATAAGGGCCGCGCATCATTTTGCGAGGGGCTTAGGGTTTGTCGGATGTGCTATCGGCTTTATCCAGACGAATAATCACCTCAACGCGGTCCACATCATAACCTTTGGGGCTGTCGGGCAGGCGCGCCACCTCCACCGCATTGGCGGCAATATCAATCAGCCGCGCCTCTTGCTCGACATAAAAATGATGATGCATGTCAATATTCGTGTCGAAATAGCTGCGCGCTTGGTCAACCTGCACTTGGCGCAACAGGCCCGCCGCTTGGAATTGATTGAGCGTATTATAGACCGTGGCTTGGCTGACTTTCAGCCCCGATGCCTGCGCTTCATCGCGCAAAGCCTCAGCCGTGACATGCCGGTCGCCATGGCGAAACAATAAATGCGCCAAACGCAAACGCGGCTCGGTCACGCGCAGCCCCGCCGCGCCCAGCTTGCTGGCCAAAGCGTGGCGTGTCTCTTTCGTCAAATCTGCACTTATATGAGGGATGGCAGGAGAAAGGGTCATGACGCGTTCCTTAAAATCATTCCAAGAAATACAAATTGCGCCTTTCTGTGTCAAGAGACGGGCCGAGAAGCCCGCCCAATTGGGCCAAGAAGAAAACGCAAGTTTTATGGCATGCGCCCTAAAAGCGTGCTAATTTGCCGTCAATCCAGAGGGGAAAAAACATGTCACGGCAAAATTCATATAATTATGACGAACTGATCGCTTGCGGTAATGGCGAGGTTTTCGGTGATGGCAATGCGCGCTTGCCCGCGCCGCCCATGCTGATGTTTGACCGCATCACCAAGATTTTTGATGAAGGCGGGGCATTTGATAAGGGCCATATGGAAGCCGAATTGGATATTCATCCGGGGCTGTGGTTTTTTGACTGCCATTTTAAAACCGACCCGGTGATGCCGGGCTGTTTGGGGCTTGATGCCATGTGGCAGCTTATCGGTTTTTATTTGGGCTGGTTGGGCCATCCGGGCCGCGGTCGGGCGCTGGGCGGGTCGATTAAATTCACCGGTCAGGTGATGCCCGATGTCACGCTGGTGCGCTATGAAATTGATATGAAGCGCGTTATGGCGGGCAAGCTGGTTATGGGCATTGGCGATGCGCGCCTTTATGCCGATGATAAAATGATTTACGAGGCCGAAGGCCTGCGGGTCGGCCTGTTCCGCCCCGAACAAATGTAATTTGAAACCTTAAGGAGAGCGCCCATGCGTCGCGTCGCCATTACCGGAATGGGCATTGTGTCGAGCCTCGGCAATAATGTGCAAGAAGTTTCAACCGCACTGGCTGAAGGCAAGTCGGGCATTTCGGCGATGGCCGATTTTGCCGAGCTGGGCTTTCGCAGCCAAGTCGCCGGTCAACCCGATTTGAATATTGAAGAGGCGGTCGATAAACGCGTGCGCCGCTTTATGGGGGATGGCGCGGCGTGGAATTATGTCGCCATGCAGCAAGCCATTGCCGATGCCGGGCTGGAAGACGACACCATTCAAAACCCGATGACCGGCCTGATTATGGGCTCGGGCGGCCCGTCCACCAAAGCGCTGATTGCCGCAGCCGATACGGCGCGCAATGCCAGCCCGAAACGGGTCGGCCCGTTTGCCGTGCCGAAAGCCATGAGCAGCACCAATTCCGCCACTTTGGCGACGCCTTTCGGCATTAAGGGCATTAATTATTCCATCTCATCGGCCTGCGCCACCTCCTCTCATTGCATTGGCAATGCGACGGAGATGATTCAATGGGGCAAGCAGGATGTGATGTTTGCCGGTGGCGGCGAAGAATTGGATTGGGCGCTATCCGTGCTTTTCGACGCCATGGGCGCGATGAGTGCCAATTATAATGACACACCGGCGACGGCCAGCCGCGCCTATGACAAAAACCGCGACGGCTTTGTGATTGCCGGTGGGGCGGGTGTTTTGGTGTTGGAAGAAATGGAACGCGCGCAAAAACGCGGCGCCAAAATCTATGCCGAAGTGACCGGCTATGGTGCCACCTCAGACGGCCATGACATGGTACAGCCAAGCGGCGAAGGCGCGGTGCGCTGCATGCAAATGGCGATGAAGGGGCTGGACGCGCCACTGGATTATATTAATCCACATGCCACCTCAACGCCGGTGGGCGACATTAAAGAAATTGAGGCGCTGCGCGACGTGTTTGGCGCGGATTGTCCGGCTTTTTCTGCCACCAAATCTTTGTCGGGCCACTCGCTGGGCGCGGCCGGTGTGCAAGAGGCGATATATTCATTGCTGATGATGCAGGGCAATTTCATTGCCGGTTCGGCGCATATTGAAGAGCTGGACCCGGATTTTGCCGATATGCCGATTGTACGCGAAACCCGCGATGCGACGCTCAATCACGTCATGTCCAACTCATTCGGCTTTGGCGGCACCAATGCCACTTTGGTGATGAGCCGGGTCTAAGGCACGGCAGGGGTGATGAGCCGCGCCTAAGACACGGCAGGGGTGATGAGCCACATCTAAACCGCAGCGAAGGATAGGTAGGGCTTAAGCCAAGGCCGACTACTGACGCATTTTCTTATTGCCGCATGCGAGACAAGACCATATTGTTTTCCCATTCCTGAATAAGAAAAAGGAGAGCAGGGATGAGGTTTTCACTATTCGGCTGTGGGTTACTTCTTTGCGGGGTACTCACCAGCCATACAGCAGCTCAAGAGGCCGGCTCAAAAGAACGTATCGCTTCACTTGGTCTTTCACGAACAGACTGGATTGCCACGCTCACAGGTTCAAACCCGACAGTTTACAATGATACGGTTAACGCATTCGCTTTAGACATTTGGTTTGGCAAAGATGGAAACCGCTTTTATACGTTTGATCTCGATTGGGCTATTGATGCGGACATTCATATCCCCGACCAGCCGGACGGCACTGACACAACTGCATTTTCCACCGGTTTGGGTATAGCTTACCAATCGCAGGAGAGCATTGACTGGAAACCATTCGTGAAAGTCGGTTTACGCTACACAAGCATCTCCGATGAAGGCGATTTATTCAATGACACAGGTGTCAACGCTTGCGACGAGGGGGCCAATAGTCTTTGTGTCGATCTTGCCGATGCAGACGAGCTTGCGCCAATATGGAGTATTGGCTTTGATACCGAGAAGTTGAGAATAAGCTATGAAAAGGTCGCAGGCAGCGATATTGAGACTGACGGCTTTAAGGTTGCTTACGTAAGCAAGTTTTAGAAAAAACCGCCGCGCGGTATGGCGCGACATTATTTTGTCGATAGCACATATAAAAAGGGCGGGGTTTGACCCCCGCCCTTAAATTTTGAAACAAGGCAAAGCCTAGTCGTCGTCGGACGTCTTGCCTTCCAGGTCTTCGCCGGTTTCTTGGTCAACGACTTTCATCGACAAGCGCACCTTGCCGCGATCATCAAAGCCGACTAGCTTAACCTTCACGCTATCGCCTTCTTTGACGATATCCGTGGTGTTCTCGACGCGGTGGTCGGCCAGTTGCGAAATATGCACCAACCCGTCACGCTTGCCGAAGAAATTGACAAAGGCACCGAAATCCATCGTCTTGACGACCGTGCCGTCATAAATCAGACCGACTTCCGGCTCAGCAACAATCGAGTTGATTTGGTCCAGCGCCGATTTAATCGCCGCCGCGTCAGACGAAGCAACCTTGATAAGGCCGTCATCACCAATATCGATTTTCGCGCCTGAGGTTTCGACAATCTCGCGGACAACTTTGCCGCCCGTGCCAATCACTTCGCGGATTTTATCCTGCGGCACTTGGATGGTCTCAATCTTCGGCGCATATTCGCCCATTTCATCACGCGCTGAGGTCAACGCTTTGGCCATTTCACCGAGAATATGCGTGCGGCCACCCTTGGCTTGGTCCAGCGCCACTTGCATGATTTCCTCGGTAATGCCGGTGATTTTAATGTCCATTTGCAGCGAGGTGACACCATCTTCCGTGCCCGCCACTTTAAAGTCCATATCACCCAAATGGTCTTCATCGCCCAAAATGTCAGACAGGACAGCGAAGCGGTCGCCTTCCTTAATCAGACCCATGGCAATACCGGCGACCGGCTTTTTCAGCGGCACACCGGCATCCATCATGGCCAGCGAAGAACCGCAAACCGTCGCCATAGAAGACGAGCCATTGCTTTCCGTTACCTCAGAAACGAGGCGAAGCGTGTAAGGAAACTCATCCTTGCTGGGCAACATGGCTTTCAGCGCACGCCAAGCCAGCTTGCCGTGACCAATCTCGCGGCGACCGGTAAAGCCGACGCGGCCTGTTTCACCAACCGAATAGGGTGGGAAATTATAATGCAGCATAAAGTTTTCGCGATATGTGCCTTCCAGCGCATCGACAAATTGCTCATCATCGCCCGTGCCCAAAGTGGCCACGACCAGTGCTTGCGTTTCACCGCGCGTAAACAGGCTGGAGCCATGGGTACGCGGCAAAATGCCGACTTCTGAGACAATCGAGCGCACATCGGCCAAACCGCGACCATCAATACGTTTTTCCGTATCGAGAATATCGCCGCGAACAATGTCGCTTTCCAGACCTTTAAAGGCACCGGAAACGGCATTTTTCTCATCCGGGCTGGCATCGGGGGCCACTAATTCAGCCGTCACCGCATCGCGCAATTCAGCAATTTTGCCCTGACGGGTTTGCTTATCGGCTTCTTGATAGGCGGCTTTCAAACCCTCTTGGGCCATGCCCGCCACTTTGGCTTGCAACTCGCTATCATCATTTTCCGGCACATCGCGCGGCTCTTTGGCGGCTTTTTCAGCCATGCGCACACACGCATCAATCACCGGCTGGAACTCTTTATGGCCAAACATGACCGCGCCCAGCATGACGTCTTCGGACAGCTCATCAGCTTGTGATTCCACCATCAAAACCGCATCTTGTGTGCCGGCCACAATCAGGTCCAAAGATGTGTCTTCCATTTGTTCAAGCGTCGGGTTGAGGACATAAGCGCCGTCAATAAAGCCGACGCGCGCGCCCCCAATAGGCCCTTGAAACGGCACACCTGAAATGGTCAAAGCCGCCGATACGGCAACCAAAGCCACAATATCCGCATCATTTTCCAAATCATGGCTGACCACGGTCGCAATGACTTGAGTTTCATTTTTAAAGCCTTTGACAAAAAGCGGGCGAATGGGGCGGTCAATGAGGCGCGAGACCAATGTCTCTTTTTCGCTCGGACGCCCTTCGCGCTTAAAATAGCCGCCCGGTACTTTACCGGCGGCATAGGCTTTTTCTTGGTAATTCACGGTAAGGGGGAAAAAGTCGAGGCCCGGCTTCGGGCTTCTGTCGGCAACCACGGTCGCCAATACTGAGGTTTCCCCATAAGTGGCCAGCACCGCACCATCGGCCTGACGCGCAACGCGTCCGGTTTCCAGTGTCAGCGTGCGACCGCCCCATTCAATTTCTTCACGGGTAATATCAAACATCCAATTTTCCTTCACGGCAATGCTGCCCTTGCCTCACTCAAAAGGCACTATCGGGTAGCCATCACCAAAGCCGCTTCCCTGCGGCATATCTTAAAGAACCTGAAAGGGCCGGTTCTCATCCATATGTTTTGGCGACCCCATGTCGACAAAACCGTCTGGCCCAAGACGAAACAAAATGCCAAATGGCAAAAGCCGGCCCTCAAAAAAAGAGCCGGCTTTAAGCTTATCGGCGCAAGCCCAAACGCTTAATCAAATCCTGATAGCGTGCATTATCGCGGTCTTTCACATAATCGAGAAGACGGCGACGTTGGCTGACCAGTTTCAACAAACCGCGGCGCGAGTGATTATCCTTCGCATGGGTTTTGAAATGCTCAGTCAGATTGGAAATGCGTTCCGACAAAATGGCCACTTGGACTTCGGGCGAACCTGTGTCGCCGTCACCTGTGGCATATTCTTTAATCAGCGCAGCTTTGCGCTCAAGCGTTATCGACATCATAGCCTCCTTCGGGACATAAGACCCGTCTTAGAGATTGAAAACACGCCGCGGCTTTATAAACCCGTCCTCTTCATCCATAGCGGCAATGGCCAAAGCCTGCCCGCAATGGGTGAGCAGCACATGACCCGAAATTTTCGGGTCCGGCGGTGATATGGCTTGCCCCTGCTTAATGCGGGAAGCTGTGTCATCATCTAAGGCCAATGCCGGGATGTCGTCCAGCGCGGTCTCAAGCGGTAACAGGCAGGCATCCAGAGCCGCCAAATCGGGGGCAATATGGCCTAAAGCGGTCAGCTTTTCCAGCCCTAAAGCGGATTTTTCGTCAAAAGGCCCGACACGCGTGCGCCGCAACGCCCCGACATGGGCAAAACCGCCCAAAACCGTGCCTAAATCACGCGCCAAAGCCCGTATATAAACACCTTTGCCGCAGTCAATTTTAAGCCGGACATGATCTTTATCGGGCCGTTCCAACAGGGTGATGGCATCAATGCGCACGGCGCGGGCTTGCAAGGCGACCGCCTCACCGGCGCGGGCCAAATCATAGGCCCGCTTGCCGTCTTTTTTCAGGGCTGAAAATTGCGGCGGGATTTGCGAAATCTCGCCGGTAAATTGCGCCAAGGCGGCGGCAATGTCCGGCGTCTCGGGGCGCAGCTCGCTGGTTGCCAACACCGCGCCTTCGCGGTCATCCGTGCTGGTCGCCGCGCCAAACACCACCAGCACCTCATAGGTTTTGGCGGCGTCTTGCATAAAGGAGACCGTCTTGGTGGCCTCGCCCAGCGCAATCGGCAAAATGCCGGTGGCCAGAGGGTCGAGCGTGCCGGCATGACCGGCTTTTTGCGCATCAAACAGACGCCGAATTTGACTGACAGCGGGCGTTGACCCCAATTCGAGCGGCTTATCGAGATTGACCCAACCCGAAATGGCGCGGCCTTTTTTGCGCCGTCCCATTAGTCGTCCTGTGGTTCTGTCGTGTCGGCATCCGGCTCTTGTGTCTGGTCGAAAGGCCCGTCACCGGCAGACAAATCGCGCTGCACATCATTTTGGGCCAATAAATGGTCCATCTCGGCAGCGCGGTCAAAACTCTCATCAACGCGAAAGCTGAAATCAGGGGCATATTTTAAATGCAGGCCGCTCAAGACGGTTTTTTTCAATCGCGGCACTTCTTGATTGAGCAGGCTGACAATCGCCTCGGCATTGTCGCCGCCCAGCGGCATGACAAAGGCCGTGGCGCGGCGCAAATCGGGGCTGATACGCACTTCCGTAACCGTCAAAGTGACGCGCTTCAAGGCTTTGGGCTCAAAGTCAAAACGATGCAGCACATCGCTTAGACGTTGGCGCAATACCTCACCGACGCGCAATTGTCGCTGGCTTGCTTCCCGACCGCTTCTTTGCTTGTTCATTGCTTAAAAAGCCGCGCTTTAATCGTCCAAAGTGCGGGCGACTTCTTCGACCTCATAACATTCGATAACATCACCGGCTTTTAAATCGGCATAATTTTCGAACGCCATACCGCATTCTTGGCCCGATGGCACTTCCTTCACCTCGTCTTTAAAGCGACGCAAGGAAGACAGCTCACCCTCATGAATAACAATATCATCGCGAATGAGGCGCACTTTCGCGCCGCGGCGCACCATGCCATCCTCAATCAAACAACCCGCCGCCTTATCGCCTTTGCCGACAGCAAAGACTTCAAGCACTTTGGCTTTGCCCAAAGCCGTCTCGCGCAAATGCGGGGACAACATACCGGCCATGGCGGCTTTTAAATCATCGACCAAATCATAAATCACATTGTAATAACGAATTTCAATGCCTGCCGCTTCCGCCGATTGGCGGGCTTGGCCATTGGCGCGCACATTAAAGCCCATCACCACCGCATTGGAGGCGGAGGCCAAAGTGACATCGCTTTCGGTAATGCCGCCAACGCCGGTATGCACAATGCGCGCCGAGACTTCATCATTGCCCAGCTTCACCGCCGCTTGGGCAATCGCCTCAACCGAGCCTTGCACATCGCCTTTGACCACAAGAGCCATTTCAGCGCGTTCGGCATTTTCAAGCTGGTTCATCATCTGGTCAAGCGACGCCGCTTTCGGTCCGGCCATGGTCGCCTGTTCGCGGGCTTTGCGCGCGCGATAATCAGCCACTTCACGAGCGCTGGCTTCATTTTCAACAACCGTCAGCAATTCGCCTGCGCCCGGCGCGCCACCGGCACCCAGCACTTCAACCGGCGTTGCCGGCCCGGCTGATTTCACCTGTTCGCCGCGATCATTCACCAAAGCCCTGACGCGACCCGATTCTTGTCCGACGACAAAAATATCGCCGACATTGAGCGTGCCGCGTTGCACCAGCACTGTGGCCACGGCCCCGCGGCCCTTATCGAGCTTGGCTTCAATCACAATGCCCTCAGCATCGCGGTCGGTTTTGGCTTTTAATTCCATCAGCTCGGCCTGCAAGGCCACCGCTTCCAGCAAATCATCAAGGCCATCACCGGTTTGCGCCGAGACCTCAATCATTTGCGTATCGCCACCCATATCCTCGGAAATGACTTCTTGGCTCAAAAGTTCATTTTTCACCCGCGACGCATCGGCTTCCGGCTTATCCATTTTATTAATCGCCACAATCATCGGCGCTTCGGCCGCTTTGGCGTGATTAATCGCTTCAATGGTTTGCGGCATGACGCCGTCATCACCGGCCACAACCAGAATGACAATATCCGTCACTTTGGCACCGCGCGCGCGCATGGCGGTAAAGGCCGCATGGCCCGGCGTATCAATAAAGGTAATGACATCGCCATTAGAAGCCTCGGTTTGATAAGCGCCAATATGCTGGGTAATGCCCCCGGCTTCGCCATCGGCCACTTCGGCTTTCCGCAGCGCGTCCAAAAGCGAAGTTTTGCCGTGGTCAACATGGCCCATAACCGTCACAACCGGCGGACGCGGGGCTTTATCGCCATCATCATCATCAGCCGTGACAATCGAATCCTCGACATCACTTTCCGATACGCGGCGAATTTTATGGCCCAAATCCTCGGCCACAATTTGCGCCGTATCGGCATCAATCACATCATTAATCTGCGCCATGACGCCTTGTTGCATCAGCACTTTAATCACATCGACAGCGCGCTCAGCCATCCGATTGGCCAATTCTTGAATGGTAATCGTGTCGGGCAATTGCACGGTGCGTGCAACTTTCTCGCCATTATCACCGGTCGTGGCCTGACGCTTTTCGCGCTCGCGACGCCGCCGCATTGAAGCCAAGGAGCGCACGCGCTCCTCATCATTCAGCGCATCATTAATGGTCAATTTACCGGCGCGGCGACGGCGTTCACCGGCGCCACGTTTTTCAGCCGTGGTGCGTTTTTTCTCTTCAGCGCGGCGTTTTTCTTCATCAGCCGGACGGCGCACGGCAGGCTTGACCGAGCGGTCTGCCTCAGGCGCGGTCTCAGCAGCCGGTTTGGTTTTTGTTTTACGCGCTTTTTCTTCCGTCAAGCGCGCCTCTTCGGCTTCCATTTTCACCCGCTCTTCAGCGCGATGCGCATCTTCATCAGCGCGGCGTTTGGCGTCAACCTCAGCTTGTTTGGCTTCTTCAACTGCGCGTGTTTTGGCTTCAGCCACGGCGGCAAGACGTTTTTCCTGTTCGGCTTTTGACAGCCCATCGGGCAGGTTGGGTTGCGCCGGTGCGGCCTCTGCGGGAGCGGCTTCTGTCGTCTCTGCCGCCGCATCTGCGCCCTCTTGGCCCGGTTTGACAATGCGTTTGCGGCGCTTTTCAACCAGCACGGATTTCGAGCGGCCATGCGAGAAGCTTTGGCGCACCTGTCCGCTTTCGACAGTGCGCTTCAGCGACAGGGTTTTGCCCTTGCCGCCGTCTTCTTTTTGGCCTTCATCGCCGGTTTCTGCGTCACTCATTCACTCAGTCTCCCATTCCGCGTCACCCAAATAGGCGGCAAGCCGCCCGGCGTTGCGGTTAATGCGCTCGGCCCAGCCAACATCGGTAAGCCCTGCATGTATCACATTTGACTGGCCTAAGGCCATGCCCAATTCGTCACTGCTCAAAAGCGTGAAACAGTCAATTCCGGCGGCTTTGGCTTTATGCGCCAATTTGCGCCGCCCATCCGCCGCGCCATCATGCGCGGCAATCAGCAGGCTGATGCGCCCGGCCTTCAGCCCCGCTTCGGTTTTGGTAAAGCCGATAACCAAGGCACCGGCTTTGCGCGCCAAGGCGAATAAAGAGCCGACATGCTGGCGCATGAGTTTTTCGACCCGCTCGGCCAAATCGGCAGGCGCGTTTAACGCGCAATCTGCCGCCAATTTTTCAACCAATTCTTTGCGATTGGTCAGCCAAATGTCATCGCCCGGCAACCGCCGTGCCAAATCGGGAGTTAAAACCCCGTCATCCGGCGCTTGGACGAAACGCAGCATATGGTCTGCGTCGCCTTGTGCGCCGGAAATATGACATGTTTTATGCATAAGGGCGTTTTGCTTCCTGCTTGCTCTGACTGTCCGAACCGACGGGCCATTATTCTGCCGACGGTGCGGCCGATGCCGCATCATCCGCTTCCGGCGCTTCTGCGTCCGAAGTTTCTACGGCGGGCGTTTCTATAGCGGGTGTTTTTACGGCGGGGGTTTTATCGCCAAACACATCGCTGGCGGTCGGCGCAACATCCTTGCCCGCATCATCACCGGCTTCTTCAGCTGCCGCCGCGGCTTCTTCCGCCGCGCGCGCCGCTTCATCCGCACGCTGTTGGTCAAGCTCGGCTTGGGTAATCCAACCGGCCTCAACACGCGCCGCCATAATCATATTTTCAGCTTCTTCGGCATTAATATCAAAGCCGTCCAAAATACCCTCTTGGCGCACCCGACGCCGCTCAACGGTTTCAAACCAGCCGGTCAAATCATCGGTCACACAACCGGCGAAATCTTCCAGTGATTTAATATCGTTTTCACCCAAACGCACCAACATGGCCGGTGTCAGGCCTTCCATGGCCGCCAAATCATCGCCAACGCCCATTTCTTTGCGCTGCGCGTCCAGCTTCTCATTTTCACGGTCAAGATGGTCGCGGGCACGGTTTTGAATTTCCTGTGCCGTTTCCTCGTCAAAGCCCTCAATATGGGTAATCTCTTCGACCGGCACATAGGCCACTTCTTCCACTGTGGCAAAACCTTCAGAGGCCAGAAGCTGGGCAATCATTTCATCAACATCCAATGCATGCATGAACAAGGCCGTGCGTTCAGCAAATTCGCTCTGACGGCGTTCGCTTTCTTGCGCCTCGGTCATAATATCAATATCCCAGCCGGTAAGCTGTGATGCGAGACGCACATTCTGGCCGCGACGCCCAATGGCGAGACTTAATTGCTCGTCAGGCACGACAACTTCAATGCGCTGCACATCCTCATCAAGCACCACTTTGGTGACCTCGGCCGGAGCCAGCGCATTAACGATAAAGGCCGCGGGATCGGGCGACCATGGAATAATATCCACTTTTTCGCCCTGCAATTCATTGACCACAGCCTGCACCCGACTGCCGCGCATACCGACGCATGCGCCGACCGGATCAATGCCCGGGTCATTGGAGATAACGCCGATTTTGGCGCGGCTGCCCGGGTCACGGGCCACGGCGCGCACTTCAATCACGCCATCATAAATTTCCGGCACTTCCTGCATAAAGAGTTTCGACATAAAGGCCGGGTCGGTGCGTGACAAAATCACCTGCGGGCCACGCTGTTCGCGGCGCACATTTTGGATATAGGCACGAATACGGTCGCCCGGGCGAAACACTTCTCGCGGGATAAGATTATCGCGGCGCACCACGGCTTCGCTGCGGCCCAAATCGAGCACGGCATTGCCATATTCAACGCGCTTGACAACGCCATTGATAATCTCGCCAACGCGGTCTTTAAATTCTTCATATTGACGCTCGCGCTCGGCTTCACGCACGCGCTGCACAATCACCTGCTTGGCGGCTTGTGTCGCGATACGGCCAAACTCAACCGGCGGCAATTCATCAATCACCTCATCGCCCAGCTTGGCCTCGGCATTATCGCGCTGCGCAATGGCCAGTGAAATTTCGGTATCATCATTTTCAACCAATTCGACAACGGTCACGACGCGCAGCAATTTGGTCTCGCCGGTTTTCGGGTCAATATCAACCCGAATATCGTTTTCTTGACCATAACGCGCTTTCGCGGCTTTCTGGATGGCATCGGCCATAGCCGACAGCACAATATCCATTTCAATGCCTTTTTCGCGGGCGACCGCATCCGCAATTTGCAGCAATTCCAGCTTATTTGCACTAATTCCACTCGCCATTATCGTCTCCTAAAAATTGGCCTATCCCGCCCGTTCTGGGCGGGGATAAATCATTTTCCTTTAGCGGCCCGCAGGCTCGCCTTTAATTCCGTTTCATCCGGCACCAAACGCGCCTCGGCAATATTTGCCAGCGCAAAACCCAAAATTTGGGGTTCACTAAATCCTTCCAAGCGCACTTGCAAGCGCGCTTCACCCTCGGCAAAACCCTCAATCAGCCCGCGAAAACGTCGCTGGCCATCAACCGCCTGTTTGACGCCCAATTTGGCCTCATAACCGCTCCAGCGCTCAAAATCCACCGCCCGGGTCAGGGGCCGCGCCACACCGGGTGACGATACTTCCAGCGCATAAGCACCGGCAATCGGGTTTTCGACATCCAGCATATCCGACACGGCATGGCTGATGGTCTCGCATTGCTCAATCGTCAGCCCGAAAGCGTCATTTTCGGCCATAATCTGCAATATCATTTTGCCATCATCGCCGGTCATGCGAATGCGCAAAAGCTGAAAGCCCAAGCTCTCAATCAGCGGTTGCACCAAAGCCAGATAAGGCCGCGCCGGACCGGGTGCCAGCAAATGGGCCGTGCCTGTCGCATCGTGTAAGGCCTCGTCTAAAGCGTCGTCCGAAGACGCATCTGCGCTGATGACATGTTCTGTCATTATCTTCCTCTCACGCCGCTCTTTGTTTTTCAAAAAAGCTTTTCCCAAAAAAAGCCAAGAAAAAAAGCCAAGAAAAAAAGCGGGGGCCGGAAGGCCATCCCACTTGTTTCAAAAGCAGCATCAATGTGCAGCTACTATAGCGATTTAGCGATGGCGCGCAAGCCCTTCATCGCATCGGTTCCGACAGGGCCTTATCGGCCCTAATCCGTTTTGGTAAATTGCAAATAAACCGGCTTGCATCCCGCCGCCAGCGCTTTGGCTTCATAGCGCGTGCCCGGCCAATCCGCCGGTGGCACACGCCACTCATCGGCTTGGGTCGCCTCCCAGTGAAAGCCGCCATGCGCGCCAATATGAATGAGCGACCAATCAATATAGGCGGCAATATCGCTGGCCAGAAAAAACCTCCCCCCCGGGCGCAAGACGCGGTGAATGGCAGCCAGATTTTCGGCGCTGACAAAGCGGCGTTTATGATGACGTTTTTTGGGCCATGGGTCAGGATAAAGCAGATAGACCGTGCTCAGCGCGCCATCGGGCAGCGCGTCCAAAATCGTGCGCGCATCATTTTGATAAATGGCGATATTCTCGCGGCCCTCATCGGCGACTGTGGCGACCAGCTTGGCCACGCCATTGAGAAACGGCTCGCAGCCGATAAAGCCCGTTTGCGGATTGGCCAAAGCGCGCGCCGCCAAATGCTCACCCCCGCCAAAGCCGATTTCCAAAACATAATCATCATATTTTTGGGCAAACCAATCGGCCGGCACATGCTCAGCCGTCACATCAGGGGTCAGGCGCGGCAGCCATTCATCGACCAAACGCGCTTGCTTTTTATGCAGGCGATGGCCTTGGCGGCGACCATATATCAGGCGCTTATTGACCTTGTCTTCAGGCGCGTCATCATTTGGCGCATCGGCCATATTATGCGTCCGCTCGCTTACAATGCTGCCTTAATGGCATCGGCCAAATCCGTGCGTTCCCAGCTAAAGCCGCCATCGGCTTCCGGCGCGCGGCCAAAATGGCCATAAGCTGCCGTGCGCGCATAAATCGGTTTATTGAGGCCCAAATGTTCGCGAATACCGCGCGGGCTTAAATCCATCACCGTGCCCAAAACCTTTTGCAAGGCGGTCGCCTCAACCGTGCCGGTGCCGTGCATATCGACATAAATCGATAAGGGCTGCGAAACGCCAATCGCATAGGAAAGCTGAATCGTGCAGCGTTCCGCCAGACCGGCCGCGACGACATTTTTCGCCAAATAGCGCGACGCATAAGCCGCCGAGCGGTCAACCTTGGTCGGGTCTTTGCCCGAAAATGCGCCGCCGCCATGCGGGGCTGCGCCGCCATAAGTATCAACAATAATTTTGCGTCCGGTCAAACCGGCATCGCCATCCGGCCCGCCAATGACAAAAGTGCCGGTCGGATTGACATAAAACGCCTCTTCCGGACACATCCAGCCATCAGGCAAAACCTGCTCGACAAAGGGGCGCACCAATTGGCGTACATCGTCTTGGCTCAACCCTTCATCATGCTGGGTCGACACCACAACCGAGGTGGCGCGCACCGGCTTGCCGTTTTCATAGGCCAGCGTGACTTGGCTTTTGCTGTCAGGGCCAAAACCCTGCACCGCGCCCGATTTACGCGCTTGCGCCATATCGGCCAGAATTTGATGCGAAAAGGCAATCGGGGCCGGCATTAATTCGTCAGTTTCGCGGCAGGCATAACCGAACATAATGCCCTGATCGCCTGCGCCTTCATCTTTCGTGTCGCCATCGCCATCAACGCCTTGGGCGATATGCGCCGACTGGCCATGCACGCGCACCATGACTTCGGCATTTTTCCAGTGAAAGCCGTCCTGCTCATAGCCGATATCCTTCACGGCTTCGCGCGCCAAGGCTTCCATTTCTTCATGCGATACCAGACCATCAGGGCGCACTTCACCGGCCATAACAATCAAATTGGTAGTGGTCAGCGTTTCAACCGCCACACGGGCTTGCGCATCGCGGGCCAAAAAAGAATCCAAAATCGTGTCTGAAATCCGGTCGCACACCTTATCGGGGTGGCCTTCAGAGACGGATTCGGAGGTAAATTCATAGGAAGACATAAGATGGGAAAACCTTCATTGATAAAGAATGCTGCTTATTTGGCAGGGCTGGCAGCGCGGGTCAAGACCAAATTAGCTGCGCGCTTAGGCCTTCGGCTCGCCTGCAACACGGGCAATATCATTGACCATGGCCAATAAACGGCGGCGCATTTTATCGTCATCAATACGCAAAAAAGCTTGGTTCAGCTCAACCCCGGCCCCGCTGGACATAAACTCCATTAAGGGTGAGACGTCCGGGCTGTCTTGCAGACCCTCTTTGCGCCCATTAACCCGCCTGCGCGTATTTTTTTCTTCCAGCCCGTCATAAAAATACCCGACCGGCACACCCAAGGCTTGCGCCAATTCAAACAGGCGACTGGCCGAGATGCGGTTCTGGCCTTTTTCATATTTCTGCACTTGCTGAAAGGTGACGCCCAGCTTTCCGCTCAGCGCCTCTTGGCTCATATTCAGCATCAAACGTCGCATCCGCACCTTGGCACCGATAAAAGCGTCCACAGCGCGTTCTTTCTTTCGTGGCATATTGGCTGCCCCCCTTATTGTTATTTTTATGAGCCAAACTATGCGGCAGCAAAGGGATAAGGGCAACCGCTTTACGGCCTGCTAGAGAAAACGGCGGTGCTTTGCCCACACAAAAATCAGCAGCAAAACCACCAGCGCGACAAAAGCGCGGTCGCCATGGCGCGCATAAAATGTCGGCGCAAGGGCAGCTGGCAGAGGCAGAGAAAACACGCCCGCCTCGGCCAAAGGCAAACGCTCCAGCATGCGCCCGCGCGCATCAAAGGCCGCCGACATGCCGGTATTGGCGGCACGAATAAGCGGCAGACCCTGCTCAATGGCGCGCAAGCGGGCTTGTGCCAAATGTTGATAAGGGCCGAAACTTGTACCGAACCAGCCATCATTGGTCAGATTGATAAAGGCGGCGGGGCGCGCCTCAAGGTCATATTGTGCCAAATGCGGAAACACCGCCTCGTAACAAATCAGCGGCGCCAAGCGCGGCAAACGCGCCGCCGTTAAAACCGCTTGCGCCGCACCCGAACGATAACCGCCGCGCAGCCGCGTCAATTGCTGCAAGCCCAATGCCTCCAAAAAATTTTGTAGGGGCAGATATTCACCAAAGGGCACAAGATGGTGCTTGTCACTGCGCGCCAATAACATGCCGCGGCCCGACCATAACATGGCGCTGTTGAAATAAGCCGTGCCTGACGCGTTGGTTTCGCGCCGAATGGCACCGGTCAATAAATAAGGCGGCGCATAAGCCGCTTGGGCTTTTTCACCCGATTTGTCTGTATCGGCAAAACGCGGCAAGGCGGCGGCCAGCCTTTCGGCAAAGCCCGGGCCTTCATCAATCAAAGCGGGGAGCGCCGTTTCCGGCCAGATAATCAGCTCCGTATCGGGCGCATATTGCAGGCCCAAAGCGGTCATTTTAAATGTCTTATCAATATGGCTCTCGCGCAAGGCGGGTTGCCATTTTTCGCGCTGCGCCAAATTGGGCTGCACCACGGTGATTTTCACCCCCGGCTCAGCACCTGTATCAATCGGGCGCGCGCCCATATGCAAAATAAAAGCCGAATATAGAAACGCCGCCACGGGCAAGCCCAGCCCCGCCAATATGGCACTTCGCTGCGATATGGCACTTCGCTGCGATATGGCACTTCGCTGCAATATGGCATTGGGCTTGTCGGTAGCCTGCAATCCGGCGCTTATCAGGGCGGCGCTGAGGAGCGCCAAAAGCGACAGGCCATAAATGCCGATAAGCGCCACGGGCTGCGCCAAATAAAGCCATCCGGCCCAACCCATAAGCGGCAAATTCCACGGCAGGCCGGTCAGCACATGGCCGCGCGCATATTCCCCCAGCGCGACCAGCACGGCCAAAAGGCAAAACGCCGCCGGCCCTGATAGGCGAAACCGCGCCACCAGCGCGCCAAAACCCGCAAAGGCCGCCGCGTGAAACAGCCCCAAACCGGCAGGCAGGCCGGTGAGCGCGAAAGGCAAAGCCCATAAAAACATATCGGCCTCAACCAAAAACGCTTCGCCAATCCACGCCATGCCGCTGGCAAATTGTCCAAAGCCGAAAGCCCAGCCCAAAAGCGCCACCCGCGCCAAACCCTTGCGGCGCGCCGATGGCGATAATGCGGGCGCGGTCAAAGCCTGCGCGAGGCCAAGAGCCAGATAGAAAATCAGGCCGGTGCTCAGATAAAATATCGGCAAAACATAAAAAGGCGGATAGGCCAAAGGCAAAACCAGACCGGCCAACAACGCCGCCCTTATCGGATGGCGCAATGACGGACGCAGCACATAGCGCGCCCATAGCCGATTTAGAAACTCAAGCGCGGCCGACATCAGCCCGTCGCAGCAAGACGAATATCAAGCGTTTTAATGCGCCGCGGGTCGCCATCGCGAATGATGAACTCAACCTCGCGCCCATCGCCCAAATCACAGCCAATCAACTCGCCGCGCTCGGGCACGCGTCCGGCCAAAGCAAAGACCAGGCCGCCCAAAGTGTCGATATCGTCAAGCTCTTCAATGGTGCTGAAATCAACCGCCAAATCATCTTGCAAGGTTTCCAGCGGCAGACGCGCCGAAGCGCGCCAATGGCCGTCGCCCTTTTCAGGATGCGGGCGCAACAGCACTTCTTCCTCATCATGCTCGTCTTCAATCTCGCCGACAATTTCCTCAATCAAATCTTCAATCGTCACCAAGCCGTCCGTGCCGCCATATTCATCAATCACCAGAGCCATATGGCTGCGCGTGGTTTGCATTTTCAGCAGCAAATCCATCGCCGACATGGAGGGCGGCACAAAAAGAAGCGGGCGAATAAGCGTTGTCAGGTCAAGCGCGGCCAAACCGCTTTCCTTATCAATAACCGATAGCAGGTCTTTGACATGCAACATGCCCAAAGGCTGGTCCAGTGTCTCGCGATAAATCGGCATGCGCGAATGACCGCATTCGGCAAAACGTTGCAAAAGAACCGGCGGGTCCGTGTCAATTTCCAGCGCGTCAATCTCGGCGCGCGGCACCATCACATCGCTCAGCGTGACATCGCGAAAGCCCAATAGGTTTTTGAGCATATGGCGTTCTTCATCAGAAAAATCATCCTCTGCGCCACCGGCTTCCTCCAACACATCCTCAAGGCTCTCGCGCAAATTGGCTTCTTGCCCGCCAAAAAATCGCATCAGCCCCTGCCAGAAGCCGCCATTGCCTTGATTGGGTTTGCTCGCACTCATGAGGCCGCCCCCTGATAAGGGTCGGGCAGGCCTTGCGCCGCCAGAATATCCACTTCCAATGCCTCCATCTGCGCCGCTTCGCTTGGCGTCATATGGTCATGGCCCAAAAGATGCAGCAGCCCATGGGTCAGCAAATGGCGCATATGATGGGCGGGCTGTTTGCCTTGCGCCGCCGCCTCAGCCATCAGCACATCATGCGCCAGCACAATATCGCCCATCAGGCGCGGCATGGACAGGGCGGCGAGATTTTGCGGCGTGGCAATTGAGGCGAAATCTTGCGCCGGAAAAGACAGCACATTGGTCGGGCCTTGCGTGTCACGATATTGCGCGTTCAGGTCGGCGAGAAAATCCCCCGCCGCCAAGACCAGAGAGACCTCGGCTTCCGGCATGGCCAAATGCGCCCACACAAATTGCGCTTGCGCTTCCAGCATGGCCGCCGCATCGCCCCAAATGGGCGCGCGCACATCAATATCAAGGGTCAGGCGGCCGACACATGCGTCGGGACTGTCAGGCTCCGGATCGGGGACAGAAACAATATTAGTCATTGGACGTCTCTTGTTGTTTTTCAGCAGGTTTTTCTTCCGCAGAAGACCGTCTTTTGCGCGCGCCATTGCGGTCACCATCGCGGCTACCGGCAGGCAAAGTGGCGTCACGGCGATTATAGGCTTTGACAATACGCGTCACCATATCATGGCGCACCACATCCTCTTCGCCGAAGCGAATAATATCCACGCCGCGCACTTTCGGCAGAATTTCCATCGCATCCTTCAGGCCGGATTTCGCCCCAAAGGGCAAGTCAATCTGGCTCGGGTCACCGGTAATGACCATGCGCGAATTTTCACCCATGCGGGTCAAAAACATTTTCATCTGCATCGGTGTCGCATTTTGGCTTTCATCGAGAATGACAAAACTATTGGACAAAGTGCGCCCGCGCATAAAGGCCAGCGGCGCGATTTCAATCTCGCCGCTTTCCAGCGAGCGCGTCACTTGCGGGCCGGGCAACATGTCGTAAAGCGCGTCGTAAAGTGGGCGCAAATAAGGGTCAACCTTGTCGCGCATATCGCCGGGCAGAAAGCCCAAATTCTCGCCCGCCTCAACCGCCGGACGCGATAAAATAATGCGGTCAACCTTGCCTTCAACCAGCATGGTTGCGGCCGCCGCGACGGCCAAATAGGTTTTACCCGTGCCGGCCGGGCCAAGCCCGACAACCAATTCATTTTCCAAAAGCGCCTTTATATAATCGGCTTGCGTGGCCGAGCGGGGCAACACCTCGCGGCGTTGGGTGCGCAGCGCGACCCCGCCATAGAGTTTTTTGCCGCTTGTGCCTTTTCCATTGCTTTTGCCATTACTCTTGGCGTTATTTTTGCCGTTATTTTTTCGATTGCTTTTTTCACCGGCTTTGGCGCCACGCTCATCTGCGTTTTCATCTGTGTCGGCATCACTCATGCGCAAGCCGAGGCTGAGGCGCAAAGCCCCGTCAACATCGCCGCCCGTGACTTCCGCGCCGCGTTCCAAATGATCATAAAGCGCACCCAAAACCTGTTCGGCGCGGGCGCAATTTTCAGCCGGACCCGAGACATAAACCTGATTGCCCCGATTGGCCAAAGAGACATCCAGCGTTTGCTCAATGCGCGACAAATGTTTGCCATGCTCGCCATATAGCTCGGGCAGAAGTCGGTTATTGTCGAATTCAAGAACCAGCGGCGCGTCAATCGTGCCACCGTTATTTTTGTCAGAACCGCTCAAGCGCGCGCTCCCGTTTTTTGGACCATGATTAAATCTATCATTGTTAAAGAGTATCGGGGCAAATGACCGGCTTGGCAAGCCCTACAAATGGCCGGTGAAAGAGTTTCATGCGGCACTCAACAATCAGACCGCCACAATGCCGCTCAGCGAATTGGCATGCGTGCCGGTGATTTCAACCGGTAAAATGCGCCCGCGCAAAGCATTGGCGGCATCCGTGGCATCATCCAAGCCAAGCGCCGAAAACGGCACATGAACGGGTTGTAAATAGGGGCTGCGGCCACTCATCTGGTCGCCGTTTTTGGACGGCTTATCAAATAAGACCGGCAGAACACGCCCCTTTTGGGCATGATTAAAAGCAAGCTGCTGGGCATTGAGCAGGGCTTGCAAGCGCGCCAAACGCGCCGCTTTCACCGCTTCGTCAATCTGCGCCTCAGCATCTGCCGCCGGTGTGCCCGGGCGCGGGCTATATTTAAAGGAGAAGGCTTGCGCATAGGTCACCTCTTCCACCAAAGCCAGCGTCGCCTCAAAATCTGCTTCAGTCTCGCCCGGAAAGCCGACAATAAAATCAGAGGACAGAGCCAAATCAGGCCGTGCTGCGCGGAATTTTTTGGTCAGCTCAATATAATCCGCCGCACTATGCTTGCGGTTCATCGCCTTTAAAATCGCGTCAGACCCGGATTGCACCGGCAAATGCAAATAGGGCATCAGCTTGTCATTCTCGCCATGCGCCGCAATCAGTGCCGCATCCATATCGCGCGGATGGCTGGTGGTGAAACGCAAACGCGCCAGTCCCTCAATCTCACCCAGCTGCGCCAACAGCCCGTCCAGCCGTACGCCCTCAAATTCCCACGCATTGACATTTTGACCCAAAAGCGTGATTTCACTCACCCCCTCAGCCACCAAGGCGCGCGCCTCGGCAATAATATCGCCACTGGCGCGCGACACTTCTTCGCCGCGCGTATAGGGGACGACGCAAAATGTGCAAAACTTATCGCAACCCTCTTGCACGGTCACAAAGGCTGACGGGCTGCGGGTCACCGGTTTGCGCGCCACGGCCTTGAACGCAGCAAATTTTTCGGCTGCCGGAAAATCCGTGCGTACTAATTTGGGCTTATCGCCGCGCGCGCGTGTATCATCAATTTCATCGAGCATGGCGGGCAATTGCTGAAAAGTTTGTGGGCCAAACACCATATCAACCACCGGCGCACGGGCGATAATTTCCGCGCCCTCAGCCTGCGCCACACAACCGGCAACGCCAATAACCATATTTTTATTTTGCTGTTTCAGCGGCTTTAAACGGCCCAATTCGGAATAGACTTTTTCCGCCGCTTTTTCGCGAATATGACAGGTGTTTAAAATCACCATATCGGCATTTTCAGCCGCCGCCACCGGACGATAGCCGGCCGCCGCCAAAGCCTCTTCCATGCGCTGGCTGTCATAGACATTCATCTGACAGCCATAGGTTTTGATGAAACAGGTTTTCTCATTCCCGCCCGTGGCCGCCTTGCTGTGCTGGTCATTAATGCTCATGGCTTGGCCTTAGCTTTTTTGACCGGTCATTTCAAGGGGCGCGACCGGATGCGGCGCGCCATGCGCCAGCGCGTCAAGGCCCTGACTGACCTGATAATGCAGCATATGCGCCATTGCTTTGCGGGTGAGGCGGGTCGGGTCCTCAAGCGGCGGATGAAAAATAATCTCCACTGTCAGCGGCGGCCCGGCCAGCATGAAAAAGAAATGCGGCAAGAGAGTCATATCGCCGACCCACGCATAGGCCATGCGCTGGCGGCGGCCAAGGGCGATATTATGCACCCGCATATAGGCCAAGCTCATGGCTTGCACGCGCATCTCTGGCGGCTGCTTGCCGCGTCCTTTCAAAGGCTTATCGCTATCGCGCCCATATTCAAGAGCCGATAATAAGCTCGATTTAAACGGCAAGACGCGCAGACCATAGCCCGATGTGCCCTCGGCAAATAACACAATGCGGTCACCACGGCGCAGGCGCGCGGCCAATTGCGCGCGCTCGGTCAATGTATGCCGCCCGATGCGGCGATTGACAAAAACACTGTGATGCAGACGCGCCAAATGCCCGAAAAGCGGCCAGGATTTAACCTCGCTTTTGGCAATAAAAGAGAGCGGCATCAAAGCGCCGATAATAATGACATCAAACCATGACACATGATTGGAAACCATTAACGTGCCGCGCGGCGGCAGCGGGCCGGTGGCCTGAATGCGCACCCCCAACAGCCAAATCATAAAACGGAAAAACAAAAGCGGCACATAATGGCGCAATGACGGCACAGAATATAAAATGAGATGCGGCGGCAGCAGAATAATCAGCGCGGCAAAAAACCCGCCCAAGCGCAGCACGAAACGCATAACCGCCATTGCGGCTTATGATTTATCTTCCGCATCAAGCGGCACGGCGTAAAGCTCAAGGCGATGGTCAACCAGCTTATAGCCCAGCTTCTCAGCCACCTCATGTTGCAGACGTTCAATCTCATCATTGGTAAATTCAATGACTTTGCCCGATTGAATATCAATCAAATGATCGTGATGGTCATCGGGCGCGGGTTCATAACGGGCGCGGCCATCGCCGAAATCATGGCGGGTTAAAATACCGGCCTCTTCAAACAGCCGCACTGTGCGATAAACCGTGGCGATGGAAATTGCCTCATCCTCGGCAACGGCGCGCTTATATACTTCCTCAACATCGGGATGGTCTTGCGCTTCGCTCAAGACGCGGGCAATCACGCGTCTTTGGTCGGTCATGCGCATACCGGCTTTCGCCGCCAATGTTTCAATATCGGATGCCTTATCGGACGCCTTAGTGTTCATCGCTCTTGCCTTCTTGTCTGTCTCGTTCCATTAAAAGCGCATCGACAGCCAAATTTCCAGCCCTTTTGTAATATTTGCTGCGCCGTCCGGTGATGCGAAACCCATTGGCCGCATAAAGCGCGCGCGCCGGGGCATTATCCTGCGCCACTTCCAGCCATAATTTGGGCGCGCCAAGCGCATCAAATGCATGCGCCAATAAAGCCCGCGCCAGCCCTTGGCGGCGCGCCGCAGGCTGCACGGCAAGGGTCAGAATTTCCGCCCCATCGGGCAGGCTTTGCAGCAAAATAAACCCGTCCGGCTTTAAGACAGGGGCAAATGCATGGATGTTTTTTTGCGCCAATAAAGCCTCAAATTCTTGCCGTGACCAAGCGCGTTCCGCCCGCATCGCAAAGGCTTGGCCGTGCAATTGCGCCAAAACCGGCGCCTGGGTGATGGCCCCAATATCCATTTAACTCAAGACTGCCATTGAATGCGTTTGCGCGCATCCGGCAGGGTCGCATCGGGGGCGCGCAAATAAAGCGGCTCGGCGGGGGGCAAATCATCCCAAGCCGCATCTTGCGCGGCCATTTCAGCCAGCGTGACGGCATCGGGATAGGGCGCGGCCGTGAGGGGCGAAAACAGCGGTGAGGCATCACCCAAAATCGCGCCGCCCGTGCCGCATAGCGCAATTTGCGGGCCATGCTCTGCTTCCTGTGCGGCGCTTAATTCTGCCGCCAAGGCGACGGCTTGCGCGCCGGTGAGGGCTTGCGGCTGGGTATAAGCCGCGCCATTGGCCATAAAGGCTTGGCAATAAAATGTGTCGCGTCGGGCATCAACGGCAATCATAAGCGGCGTGTCGCACACACAAGCGCGCGCCATGACATCTAATGTGCCATAGGTTTTAAGCGGTCGGGCGAGCGCCAAAGCCAAACCGCGCATAGCCGACAGCCCAACCCGCACACCGGTAAAACTGCCCGGCCCATGCGTCACGGCAAGCCGGTCGAGGGCGCTTATCTCCACGCCGCTTTCTTGAAATAAAATGTCAATCATCGGCATGAGGGCTTCGGCATGGCCCTTGGCCATGGGCGCAAGCTGTGCGGCCAAAACCCCATCGCGCCACAAGGCAGCCGAACAGGCACCTTGGGTTGTGTCACAGGCGAGAATAAGCCGCGCGGCTTTAGATGATTTTGCGGGCATTGTTAAAGGCCAAGCGCGGCTTGGTCGGGCATGGGGTTTCCTTTAAATGACGGCGCGCACTTCGCTGACCGACGGCACATAATGTTTCAGCAGATTTTCAACACCTTGTTTCAGTGTCGCCGTGGCGGACGGGCAACCGGCGCAAGCACCGCGCATATGCAAAGACACAATGCCGTCTTCAAAGCCGTGAAAAACAATATCGCCGCCATCTTGCGCCACAGCCGGACGCACGCGTGTGTCGAGAATTTGTTTAATCATCGCCACCACTTCCGTATCCTCTTCGGCAATCTGCGCTTCATCCGCAGGACCGCCGGTAAAGCCCGCCGCCATGAGCGGACGCTCGGCAATGAAATGTTCCATAATGGCGGTCAAAATAGCCGGTTTCACCACTTGCCATTCCAGCGCGTCGGCTTTGGACACGACAATATAATCCGCCCCGAAAAAGACCGAACTCACGCCCTCAATGGCGAATAAAGCCGCCGCCAGAGGCGAGGCTTCAGCCGCATCCTGATTGGGAAAATCAACCGGCGGGGCGCTGCCCGTAACCTCGCGGCCCGGCAAAAATTTCAGACTGGCCGGATTGGGTGTGTCTTCGGTTTGGATAAACATCAGCGTCTTCCTCGGTTTTTGTCATGTCTTGTCATGTCTCGCCATATCGCAGCATATCGCGTCATGACCTCGCATGGGTCAGAGTTTAGCCTTTATATAGGCAATCTGGCGATAAAAAACGAGGGGGCCGTCTGAGCGCGCGGCTTTAAGCGGCCTTATTGGCTTGCGGGGTATGCGGCGCGGCCAATAAATGCGCCAACCCAAACGCCCAAACCGCCACCAATATATGGAAAATATTCCACGCCATGGCGACGCTGAGCCATGATGCTTGGCGAAACACCACCACATTAAACAGCATCAGACCGGCCATCGCCATTGCCATACCGGCGGGGCGACCCAGCTGATCGGCGGTTAGCGCGACCAGCACGATAAAGCCGACCGACCACCACACAAATAGCGGCACGGAAAGTTTGGGAAAGGCCAATGCCAAAGCCAAAGCGGCCGCGCAGGCCACCATATAACGCCCCTGCCATGCGGGGCTTTGGGCGCGGCGATGCAACATGTCATAAACCAAAGCCATCATGGCGGCCGTGCCACCCATTGTACCGGCGAAGCGATGCATATCAGCCATGGCGGCAATCAATGTGCCATCGCGGTCAAAGCCGAAACGGATAACCCCCAAAGCGGCAGCGGCAGAGAATAAGACCAGCGCCAAAGCGGCGGCACTGCGTTGTGCGCCATAAAGGCGGCGCGCCGCCCACAGGCCGACCACAACAATCAATAATTCAGACAGGGCAAAATGCGTCATATATCCCTCTTATATGAGCTTATGATAACAGCTTATTCAGCCGGTGTGCGCGGCGTGTCATCCAACACACCGGCGGCGCGTTTAATATCGCGCGAGGTCAGGCGCGAGCCGTCATGGCTCCATCCGGGCGGGGCGATGATATAGAGCAGACGCTGCACCGGGCTGAGGCCCGGGCGCACCACATCCTTTGCAATGCCCCAATATTCATGAATGAAAATGCGGAACGGATTATAATGTTCGAAATCCTTCACCAATCCATAATTGGGTCGGTCGGCGGCATCCTCAGCGACGAAAGTGCCAAACAGCTTGTCCCAAATAATCAACGTGCCGGCATAATTGGCATCGAGATATTGCGGATTATTGCCGTGATGCACGCGGTGATGCGACGGCGTGTTAAACACCGCCTCAAACCAGCGCGGCATTTTATCGACGGTTTCAGTATGCAGAAAAAATTGATAAACCGCATTGAGCGCGCCGCAGAAAATCACCATAAGCGGGTCAAAACCGACCAAGACCAGAGGCAATTTAAGAAACGTCGTGCCGGTGAAATGCTTGGTCCAACCCTGGCGCAGCGCCACGGCCATTGAAAAACGGCGGCTGGAATGATGAATAATATGCATCGCCCAGGGCCAGCGACAGCGATGGGCAATGCGGTGATGCAGATAATAACGCAAATCATCCAACACAAAACACGCCACCAGAGTGGTGACTGTGAGCGGTAAAACCGTGAGTTGATAATTTTGCGCCCAATACAGCATGCCGACGGTTAAAAACGCCGCCGCCCCATTGGTGATGACCGAAAACAGTCCCATGAAAATACTGACGCCATCATCCTTGGCGTTCAAACTGCCGCGCTGGGCAAAAAACCGCACCGCCAAAAGCTCAATGGCAATGGCGAGAAAAAATACCGGAATGGCGGTCAATGTGACTTTGACGGCAATCAGCTCTTCAATCTGCATAAGACGCTCCCTGTTCAAAAGAGCATAAGCCGCCTGACAATAAAGTTTAATTGAATAATTCGACTGTTTTATGTAGTTATAGTTAATAATGTTTGATATTCGGCAAATCCAATATTTTGAGGCGGTGTATCGTCTGCGCAGCTTTTCGCAAGCCGCCGATGAAATGCATTTGACCCATGCCGCCCTGACCAAAAGCATTAAGACGCTGGAGCATAAATGGGATGTGCAGCTTTTCCACCGCACCACACGGCGCGTCAGCCCGACAGCGGCGGGCCATCGTCTCTATGAAAAAGTGCCGCTTTTTTTGGCCGAAGCCGAGGCTTTGCGCCAAACCGCCATGCGCGAACAACGCCATATTCGGCTGATGTGCGGGCCGGTTGTGCTGGACACGTTGGTGCATCCGGCGCTTTTGGCCTTGCGCAAACAATATGCCGATAGCCGCATCAGCGCCGAGACCAAGCCGCCTTTAGAGGCGTTGGAGGATATTATTGAGCGGCGCGCCGATTTAATGCTCATTCACGCCAATACGCTAAAAGCCTTGCCCTATGGCGACCGGCTGGAGGTGACGCCGATTATTGATGAACCCTATGCGGTGATCTGTCGGCGCGGCCATGAGGTCTTGGCGGGGCCGCGCAGCTTGGCCGATATTATTCCCCATGATTGGGCGATTGCCGGATTTGATATGTTCTTCGCGCAAACCCTGCCCGATAATTTGGAGGCTGATTTGGCGGCGCATGATTTTCCCAAATATCGCTTGCTGAGCCAAACCGCCTGTCTCGATATGGTGCGCCAAAGCGATGTGCTGACCTTGGTGCCGCAGCGCAGCGCGGCGCAATTGGATGCGCAAGACGCGCTTGAGAGCTTTGCTTTTCCCGGCCCGTTGCGCTTTTCGGTTTGCGCGGCACGGCTTAAGACATCGCCAAATAAATCAGGCGATACATCGCAAGCCAGCGCCTTGCTGGACGCGTTTATCAGCGCGCTGCATCAAGGCTAAGTAAGAGCGTCAATCTCATCATCGGATAAATCGCCGGGCACAATCGTCACCGGAATATGTACGGATGATTTACCCGCGCCGATTTCCGAAACCAAGGGGCCGGGGCCTGCCCCGCCCACCGCAGCGGCCAATACAAGGGTCGAGATGGCGCGGTCTTCATCAATCAGACGAACAATTTCCTCGGCCAATTGGCCATGGCGAATATGGGTTTTCGGCTTTTCACCGCCCAGCATTTCAACCAAAGCGGCGGATTCGGTAAGAATGCGCTCCGCTTCCATTTCGGCTTCTTCCTTCATCAAGGTCGAGACGCCCAGCCAATGGTCATGGCTTTCCGGTTCAATCACCAAAAGCAAGGCCACGCTGCCGCCCGTGCCATGGGCGCGCCGCGCCGCAAAGCGCAAAGCCGCATGGCTTTCCGGCGTGCCGTCAACAACGATAAGAAACTTGCGTTGTAAATGTTGGGTTATATCCATGCCCCGCATGCTGCCAGCGCGGGCGCAGGGAAACAAGAAAAATAAATGCGCTTAACTGCCCAAAAAGCCGACCAGCTTGCGCACATCTGCCATCACCGGTTCGGCCAAAGCGCGGGCGCGCTCGGCACCCTCGGCCAAAATTGCATCCACCGCGCCCGGGTCGGCTTTGAGGCGGCGCATCTCATCGCCTATCGGGCCGATTTTGGCAATGGCCAGTTCGGCCAAGGCTTCTTTAAGGGCTGAAAATTGCTGACCGGCAAATTGCCCGACCGCATCACCCAGCGTCTGCTCGGCCAGAGCCGCATAAATGCCCAATAAATTGGCCGCTTCGGGTCGCCCGTCCAGCGCCGCTTCATTATCGGGCAGCGCGTCAGGGTCGGTTTTGGCTTTGCGAATTTTCTTGGCAATCTCATCGCCGCTATCGAGCATGGTGATGCGCGATAAATCCGACGGGTCGGATTTCGACATTTTCTTACTGCCATCGCGCAGGCTCATCACCCGCGTCGCCGGACCTTGTATCAGCGGTTCGGGCTGCGGGAAAAAACCCTCAGCGTTAAAATCATGATTGAATTTCTGTGCAATATCGCGGGCCAATTCGAGATGTTGTTTTTGGTCTTCACCCACCGGCACATGGGTCGCTTGATAAAGCAAAATATCAGCCGCCATCAGATTGGGATAAACATAAAGCCCGACCGAGGCTTTTTCGCGGTCTTTACCGGCTTTTTCCTTAAATTGCGTCATCCGATTGAGCCAGCCCATGCGCGCCACACAATTCAGCACCCAAGCCAGCTCGGCATGTTGCGGCACTTGCGCCTGGTTAAAGACAATATGATTTTTCGGGTCAACACCGGCGGCAATAAAAGCCGCCGCCACTTCGCGCGTATTGGCGGCCAGTTCAGCCGGGTCTTGAAACACGGTAATGGCGTGTAAATCGACCACGCAATAAAGACATTCATGGCTTTCTTGCAAGGCCACAAAATTGCGAATGGCGCCGAGATAATTGCCCAAATGCAAATTACCGGTCGGTTGCACCCCCGACAGCACGCGCGGTTTATGCTCGCTCATTCACCCATTCCCCAAATGTCGCCATAATGCGTCGGTTATGGCGCATCAGCCCGCCCCCCGCAAGAGGGCGATATCGCTGCGCCGCACCCCGCCCAATAAAAATGCGGCCACGGCATATATAAAGACGCCGCCCAAAATCAAGCCGCCCAGCCATAAACCCTGCGCGGCCATGCCCATTGGGCTCGGCTGCTGGGCCGCGAATGAAAAAGAGGTGAGATAGGCCAAGGCCACCCCCATCAGCGCGGCGGCGACCGCTTGTCCGGCGAGGCGGCGCATCACCTCAAATGAGAGATGATAAATGCCGCGCCAAGCCATGCGCGCCAACATTAACGCCAATGTCACCCAGCCCGCCGCCACAGTGGCAAAGGCAATTGCCGCCGCACCATAGCTGGCAAACAGGCTGAGCGATAAAGCAATATTCACGCCCACCCCAATCGCGCCATCAATCAGCGGCGCGCGCGCATCTTGGCGGGCGAAAAAAGAAGGCTGCAAGGCTTTGATGAAAACAAACGCCGGAAGGCCAAAGGCAAACAGGCGAATAAGCTGAGCCGTCACCGCGCTATCGGCAGCGGTAAATGCACCGCGTTCAAATAATAAGGTCACAATCGGCGCGGCCAAAACAAAGAGCCCGACCGCCGCCGGCAGGGTCAGGCCCCCGGCCGCCAATACGGCAATATGTTGCGTCTCGCGCGCGCGCGCCTCTTGCCCGGCTGCCAAATGGCGCGACAGGGTCGGCAACAGGGCCACCGCCAAAGCCACGCCAATCACACCCATGGGTAATTGATAAAGCCGGTCAGCATAATAAAGCCAGGCCGCCGCGCCTTCTTGACCGGTGGCAATGGAGGTGCCGACCAGCAAATTGATTTGCCCAATGCCCGCCGCCAAAATGCCCGGCACGGCCAAGCGCCAGACCTTGCGCACATCACCCGATAAAACCGGCTTGGCCAAGGGCGTGCGCAATCCGGCGCGCCAGGCGGCGATAAAAACAAACAAAAATTGCGCCAAACCGGCCAGGGTGACGGCGTAAATCACATAATCCAGAACCCGCCTATTGGCCGCGCCCGCCGCGCCGTAATCTATCACCGCCAAAGCCATGGCCCCAATCAGCACCAAATTGAGCAGCACCGGCGCGACCGCGGCGGCGAGAAAGCGGTTCACCGCATTCAACATGGCGGCGAATAAAGCCATGAGCGACATGAAAATCAAATAGGGAAAACTGATGCGCGCATAATGCACGGCGAGGGCAAATTTTTCATCATCACCGGCAAAGCCCTGCGCCAAGGCCAACACCAAAGCGGGCATGAAAATTTCTGCCAAAAGCGTGAAGACGGCCAAGGCCGCCAATAAAACAGACAGCACGCGACCGGCAAAAGCCAAGGCCGCCACTTGGCCTTCTTCTTCCAGATGTTTTGAAAATAGCGGCACAAAGGCGGCGTTAAACGCACCCTCGGCAAATAGGCGGCGAAATAGATTGGGCAGGCGAAAGGCAATGACAAAAATCTCAGCCAAAGGCCCCGCCCCCAAAAGCGCGGCCAGCAAAATATCGCGGATAAAACCGGTGATGCGGCTAAGCATGGTGGCCGCGCCGACCAGCGCGGCATTGGTTAACAGACCGGCTTTTTTAAGCGCCATATCATGCCGCCTCATTGCGGCGCGAGGGTTTTTTCGGCTGCGCCGCTTTTACCGGATTATCAATCACGCGGCGCATGGTGGCGCGCAGTTTTTTCTTGCGCGCCGCATCGGTAATCTGACCCCCGGCCAAATCCGTCACGTGAAACACATCGACCACACGCTCGCCAAAAGTCGCAATCCGCGCCGCCGAAACCGACAGATTAAGTTCATAAAGCGCGCGCAAGAGCGCATATAAAAGCCCCGGTCGGTCAAGCCCGCTCACCTCAACAATGCTGGCATCATCGGCCAGATTATTGTCAATGCGCAGCTGCGGGCGCAAATCAAACGCCTCAATATGGGCGCGGCGCGGCGCGCCCTCCAAACGGTCGGGCACAATCACTTGGCCCGATAACACATCGCGCATGGTTTTTTGTAACCGCTTGGCTTTATCCTGCGCCAAAGGCCCGCCGCCATCGCGGTCAGCAACATGCAGCGCATCAATCGCCAAGCCGTCATTAGTGGTGGTGATGCGCGCATCCAAAATGGTCAATCCGGCCAAAGCGCAAGCCCCGGCGAGACGCGCAAACAGACCGGCATGGTCTTGGCAGATAATGGTAATCTCCGAACAATCGCGCAAAACATCATCATGCACTTCCAGCGCCATGGGCTGGCCTTCGGCTTCCATAGTGGTGATTAAGCTGGCATGGCGCAATTGCGCCTCGGTCGGAAAATTCAGCCAATAAGCATCGGATTGACGGCGTATATAGGCCTTGGTTTTGCGCATATCCCAGCCCTTATCGAGCATTTGGGCAAAGGCGGTTTTGGCCCCGTCCAATCTTTCGCCGCGCGCCGCCAGCGCCGTGCCGGCATTAAAGCGCGACGCCGTTTCGCCATAAAGCTCGCGCAAAAGCTGCGCCTTCCAGCCATTAAACACGCCCGGCCCGACCGCCTTAATATCCACTTCGGTCAGCACGAATAAATGATTGAGCCGCTCCATGCTTTGCACGGTTTTGGCAAAATCCTCGACCGTGCGCGGGTCGGATAAATCGCGCCTTTGCGCGACATCGCTCATCACCAAATGTTCCTGCACCAGCCATTCCGTGAGCGCGGTTTCGGCTTTGGTAAACCCAAGTCGTGGGCCCAATTTGCGGGCAATGCGCGCGCCCGCTACCGAATGGTCTTCGGGACGGCCCTTGGCAATATCATGCAGCAGGGTGGCGAGATAAATCACCCGCCGATTGATCGCGCCATTGGTCAATAAATCGGTTGCCAGCGGATGCTCGTCGCGCACCGCGCCGCTTTCAATCTCGCGCAGCAGACCCAGCGCGCGCAGCAAATGCTCATCCGCCGTATAATGGTGATACATGTTAAACTGCATCAGCGCGACAATGCGGCCAAAATCAGGAATGAAACGCCCCAAGACACCGGCTTCATTCATCCGCCGCAAAATCCGTTCCGGGTCGCGCTTGGAGGTCAAAAGGTCGAGAAATAATTTATTGGCCGTCGCATCGGCGCGCAGGGCAGCATTGATGAGATGGGTATTTTGGGTGATGATGCGCAATGTGTCGGGATGAATATCCAGCCCCGTGCTATCGGCCAAATGAAACACCCGAATGAGATTGACCGGATCGCGCACAAAGCCGTCCTCGGCTTCCATTTTCAGGCGACTGGCCCCAATGGTGAAGCCATCCACTTGCTTTTGGCGGCGAAATAAAGCGGGCAGACGCGCCGCGGCACGCGGTTTTTTTTGCGCCGCTTCCAATGAGGCGCAAAATATCGCGGTTAAATCGCCGACATTTTTGGCCACCAGAAAATACCGCCGCATGAATTTTTCAACCGGCTTCATGGCGGCAGCGTCTTTGGCTTCTTCTGCCGGATAGAAAAACTCGGCCAAGGGTTTTTGCAAATCAAAGCTCAAACGCTCTTGCGCCATATCGGTCAGAAAATGCAAATTGCAGCGCACATGCCAGAGAAAATCATCGCATTTTCGAAACAGTTTCAACTCATCCGCCGTCAACACGCCAAGCGCCACCAAATCATCCAGCGCATCGACTTGATAGCTATAGCGCGCAATCCAAAACAGCGTGTTTAAATCGCGCAAACCCCCTTTGCCCTCTTTTAAATTCGGCTCAACCAAATAGCGCGAGCGACCGGTTTTTTCATGCCGCTCATCGCGCTCGGCCAGCTTGGCCGTTACAAATTGGCGCGCCGAGCCGCGCATGATTTTTGACTGAAACGCCGTGCGATAGCTCTCATACAGCCCGTCACTGCCCCATAAAAACCGGCTTTCCAACATAGCCGTGCGCACCGTCATATCGGCTTGGGCTTGGTTCACACAATCGCTGATGGAGCGCGTGGCATGGCCGACTTTCAGCCCCAAATCCCATAAAATATAAAGGATATATTCGACAAAACTTTCGCTTGTGGCATTGCGCTTATAGGGCAGCAAAAACAGCAAATCGATATCCGAATGCGGCGCCAAGCGGCCACGCCCATAGCCGCCCACCGCCACCATAGTGACTTTTTCGGCATCGGTCGGATTGGCGATATACAGCACATCTTGCGTCACAAAATCGGCCAGCGCCGCCAACATATCATCCATGCGGGTGGAGATAAGCTCGGCGCATTTCGCGCCTTTTAATTTCTTGGCTTCCAAGCCCTGACGCGCTTGGGCGCGGTCTTCGGCCAATTGCGCGCGCAAGGTTTCCAGCACCGCCAAGCGCAGGGCTTTGTCATCACCCTGATTTTGACGCGCCAAAACCTGCAAGCGGTCGCGCAAACTGTCTTGGCCCCCGCGCACAGCAGGGCCGGTTATGGCGGCGCGGGCGGCGGATTTTTTAACCGCTTTTTGCCCGGTTTTATCTGTCGATTTTTTCGCCGCCTGTTTGGCCATGCGGGCCATCCTTTCTCAAAACGCTTTTGGAACTTGCGCCGCTCATATGCTCGCACATATAGCACGAATGGCGGCCAAATCACGCCCTGCCATCAGCATCTTAAATATCGCCATCCTTATCGGCAATCTCTTGCAGGCGATAAAGCCAATCCAGGGCTTCGCGTGGGCTTAAGCGGTCAGGCTCAATGCCCGCCAGCGCATCACTCAAAGCGGTGTTTTGCGGCGGCGGCGGGGCGCTGGCGTCAAATAAGGGCAGCGCCGCCATCGGGTTTTCCACATCGGCATTTTGCGCCATATCACGCGCCGCATTATTTTCTTCAAGCTGCGCCAAAACATGGCGCGCCCGCGCCGTAACCGAGGCGGGCAGACCGGCCAATTCAGCGACATGAATGCCATAGGAGCGGTCCGCCGCACCGGCTCCGACCTCGTGCAAAAAGACCAGCTTGCCCTCATGCTCGCGCACTTTCATCGAGGCATTGGCCAAGCCGTCCAGCCGCGCCGCCAAAGCGGTTAATTCGTGATAATGCGTGGCAAATAAAGTGCGGCAGCCGATCACCTCATGCAAATATTCAACCGCCGCCCAAGCCAGAGACAGGCCGTCAAATGTCGCCGTGCCGCGTCCAATCTCATCCAATATCACCAAAGCGCGCGGCCCCGCCCCGGTTAAAATGGCCGCGGTTTCAACCATCTCAACCATAAAGGTCGAGCGTCCCCGCGCCAAATCATCTGCCGCGCCGACCCGCGAATAAACGCGGTCCACAATGCCGATATCGGCTTTGGCGGCAGGCACGAAACTGCCCATTTGAGCCATGATGGCGAGCAAAGCATTTTGCCGCAAAAACGTCGATTTACCTGCCATATTAGGGCCGGTAATCAGGCTCATGCGCGGGCCTTCTTGTCCGGCGGCATCCAGCACGCACGGATTGGCGATAAACGGCGCCGCACTTTGGGCGCGCAAGGCCGCCTCAACCACCGGATGACGCCCGCCCTCAATGACAAAACGGCAATCCTCATAAAGCGTCGGGCGCACCCAATTTTCGGCCCGCGCTTTTTGCGCCAAAGCACTGGCGACATCGATAATGGCCAGCGCGTCGCTCAAAACCTCAAGCCCGTAACGCGCCGCCAATATTTGTGCCGTTAAATCGGCAAATATATCCAACTCCAACGCCAAGGCGGTTTCGCCGGCGCTGGATATTTGCCCCGCCAGTTCAGCCAATTCGGCAGATGAAAACCGCACCGAGCTGGCCAGCGTTTGGCGATGAATAAACACCGCATCATGCGGCGGGCGCATCAGCTTATCGCCATGCGCGGCGGGGACATCAATATGAAACCCCAAGACGCCATTATGTTTAATCTTCAGCGCCTTAATATCGGTCTCGGCGCTATAGCGATTTTGCAGCGCGGCGATAATGCGGCGGCTTTCATCGCGCAAGCCCCGCGCCTCATCGAGACCGGCATGAAAGCCGCTGCGAATAAAGCCACCATCGCGCGCCAAAAGCGGCAGGCTGTCATCCAACGCGGCATTTAAATGCGCGCCCATATCGGCAAGGTTTTGGCTTTCGCGCCCCAAGGCTTTAATTTGCGCCGCCAACTCGCCCCATATTTCATCTGATATTGTGTCATCTGATGTTTGCGGCAGGGCGGTCAAAAGCCGGGCGGCAATGGCGCGGGCCGCGCTGAGGCCTTGGGCAATGGCCGCCACATCGCGCGGGCCACCGCGCTGCATGGCCAAGCGATTAAGCGCACGCGCCATATCCGGCGCCGCTTTTAAATGCGCCCGAATATCACCGGCCAAATCATCATTATCGACAAAAACCGCCACCGCATTGAGCCGCGCTTCCACCGCATCGCGCGTGGTGAGGGGCGCGTTTAACCGCGACGCCATGAGCCGGGCACCGGCGGCGGTAATCGTGGCATCCATGACGGCCAACAGGCTGCCCTCGCGCGCGCCCGACAGCGTGCGGTTTAATTCAAGATTGGTTCTTGTCGCCGCATCCAGCGCCATTATCCGGTCATCGCCCTCAAGGCGCGGCGCGCTCAGCGTAATCTGCGTGTCATATTGCGTCGCCTCAAAATAAGCGAGAATATGCGCGCAGGCCAAGTTAACGGCTGCGCCTTCCGCCGCCAAAGCATCATGACACGCCATCCCAAATCGCGCCTGCATGGCCTCGGCCGCCGCCGGTGACGCCAAATCGGCAACCGGCGAGACCATGGGCGGGCGGGCTGAATGCGCCATATCCGGCAAAGCCCCCGCGCCGCTTTCTTTATCCTCCCATGCCTGTCTGAGGGCCTCGGGCAAAATAATTTCGCGCGGCATTAAGCGCGCCAATAGCGCCGGTAGGGCGGCGGCATTTGTTTTGGCGGCAAAAAATCCGCCGGTTGACATATCGGCCCAGGCCACCGCCCATTCGGCTGTGTCTGCATGCATTGTCAGATTGCCGAGGCAGGCAATGGCAGCGATAAAATTATGGGTTTTGGCATCCAGCAGGGTTTCTTCGCTGAGCGTGCCCGC
>VMHT01078811.1_pt1 | contig 75512 bp, 94 predicted proteins | sample 4693611 | NCBI WGS metagenome assembly VMHT01 (sample SAMN12280063, study PRJNA550983) | marine metagenome | isolation source: seawater sampled from same location over 5 years 0.02-0.2 micron viral filtrate | place: USA: collected off the coast of southern California halfway between the port... ...
GCGATAGCCCGTCAATTTCTGCCGCATAAGTATAGTGATTACTTTTGCTGGTCTTAACAGTAATCGGCGGGTTATGTTCTTTATTCTTTTTGTTGGCGCGGATGACGTGCTGGTTTATGTGAATTCGTTTTTTCATGTCGTGTTTTCTCCAAAACAGTGAACCAGCAGACTAGGGATAGTAACCGCCCCGGTCAATAGGCTTTATTTTCCCTGCCTGTTCTTTTAGCCAACAGGACGGACAGCGCAGCAGGCCGCTTTCCTCGACCATGGCGGGTTGGCCGCACCTATCGCACTGGTAATCCGAATTTAGTGTCGTGCGTTTGTCATTTGTCTTGTGTCGAAGTTTTGTCAAAACTTAGGCTCCCACAGAATTCCGTTGTGTAGCATGTTTGTCAGACGTCGGGCCTCATTGCGTTGTGCGTTTGTCACTGGTTTGTCAGCCCAGTCCATCTCGTCAATCAGCTTTCGTAGCGCAGACAATTTGTCAGCGACACTGACTAGACGGGGATCGTCTTCTGGCTCAACCCACATCGTCAGGCTCTCCCGGTTCGGCGTGATCGTATTGCCACTTGAGTTGCAGTTCGTCGTACAGTTCGATCACTGTTTCGCCGTGCTTGTCAGTGAACTCTTGGCGCGTCATGTACGAGGCGTCTTCTTCCATTTCGATCAGCCAGTCACCTACTTTACCCATCTCGTGTCCCTACCTTTCGTTCATAGTTTTCAATGTCACCGATCACGTCATCAATCCTGCCATATGCCAAGTCGAGGTCGCTGTCAATGAGGTCGATGTCTTCCAGAGCGTTCTTTGCCTGTGTCAGGAATGCACGAATGACTGTGGTCTGTGTTAGCTTGGTGCGGTACAGTTCGCCACCACCATAACAGTCGGTACAATAATACATCTTGCCAACAAGTTCACCACCTCGTATGGGGTCTGACACGGCCTCCTCACCCTCGATTTTGCCATAGCCACCGCACGTCCAGCAGTGACAAGATTCAACGTGGTTTTCCATCAGCAGTAAATCCTTTCCATGATTCCGTTGAAGGCATGGTATAGCAGCCACGCAAAACAAGCCATACAGGCAAGGCGTATCACGTTATCCATGAACGGATCTTTCGCTGGGTCAGTCTCCATCCAGCACGTCAGGATTGTCCTAATCATCTCTTTCTCCCGGCCTGTGACCAATGTCGTGGCTAACGTGAGTAGTCTTCAACTGGCACACTCTGCGGGACATGATGTCGTTCACCTTTTCCCACGCTTGTTTTTCTGAACCAGCGTCAACGTCGATGGTTAGCTTGCCGTCAAACGGAACGCAAGTCACTTCGATGTAGAAGCGTTTAGTCATGCTCACCCCCGTTGCCTCGTCCCAAGCCACCAAAGTAATTCGGCTTACGCTTGGCCGTCTCGAACACAGCCAGCGTGATAAACACACCAGCCAACAGGATTGCGTGAACCAGTGCGCTGACTCCAAACACGACAATCGATCCCATCCACGATGAAAAGATAATACACCACATCCATGCCAACACCTGCATGATCATGTGCCGTGTGTTCGTGTCGGGAATGTTAGACAGCGGGTTCTTTGTGCTGTCCATGATAAGGCTATACACTCTCTTCATCGTCGTACCCCTCGCCAAACATCCACACTCGCTCTTCGACAACCTGATTCACTTTATGCGGCTCGTAAGGTTTTTGGAAACCCCACATGTAAGCCTTCACAGCTTTTCGTCTGCCGGTTATAGGGCTGATCGTCATGTCAAAGATTGTCACTGTCAGAAGGTTATCTTGCAACGGCGTGTATGTCCCAGACTCAATGTTCTTGTCTACATACTCTTCCATCTGTTCCGGTGTACCTAGACCAATGGTAGCCTGTTCGAACTCTGTGCCTTCGTTTAGTACCGCAAAATAAGGCATGTGCCTCTCCTTTCATTACGTTGTTCATTAGCCATACAGGTATGGACTATATCCTGTCAACATAAAAAAAGAACGGGACCAGCCCGTCGACCAGTCCCGCTCACTTTTTTCAGCACCAACAACACAGCGCCTACAGTGTATCTTTTTCAGTGCGTCCGGTAGATACAAACCGGTGGAGAAGGCCCACGACACCAGCGGCCCCGCACTTAGTTACCTTACAAGGTATACCTCTGCCTCACCCTTCTTCAGGGATAATCAGAGTCAGGACAAATAAAACAGACCTCAAATATCCGCAATATGATCGTCAGGACACCCCGTAAGGTATGCACAGTTTTACTACGACCTCTCGGTACTGGTCAAGCCATTTTTTACAGTCGGCTTCACTTTTTCCGACGTAAACCGCAGACCACTTCGGATAATCCACACAATGCTTTGATTTCACAGCGTTTCTATTTGTCTCACCGATTCGCACAGAAGAGACCGGGGCTACTATCTCATACCGTCCATCTTTCGATGAAACGTAAGGAACAAGATCATTTCCTTTTCGATCTCTAAATAGTTTAATCTTCCTCATTCATATCCTCGTCAAGAACTTCAATGTAGATGTCGATGGCATCACGAATCAGATCAGCCACAGCGACTTGTCCACGATTTGTCTTCTGTAATCTTTCAGAATGAAAGGCTAATCTGTCGTACTGCTTTGTAGTCATCAACAGATTGTAGGTCTTTGTATCTTCATGAATCTTGGCCGGTCTTGGCATCTCGTATTTCCCTTTTGGCTTCACGTTCAGATTTATCACGACGTTTGTTGGGAACTATTCTTTTCCCAAACTTAGGTAACTCTTTAGCTATAGGGTTTATTTTATTTATCTTTTTCATAAATAGGTTTCCCCTATAGGTTACTTTCTCTATTGGGGTAGCTGATTTGTCAACAGCCGTCAAGCGAAAATATTCGTTTGACAGAGATTATCTGTGTTGATAACTTGTCGCCCTGTCTTTGACAAAGAACACGGAGAAACAAGATGAGTTCACCTAGCTGGCTTCCGGGCCACGTTGAGTCCCTTGACATACCCGCGTGTACCACCGCTCGCTACGACTGTCCAGCATGCGGAGGAAAGAACACGTTCAGTGTTACGGACGACGGACATCAGCGGAAGTGGTACTGCTTTCACGCTGACTGTAACGTCAAGGGATATACTGGCGTCACGTTGACAAAAGAGTACGCCAAGCGGGCTTTCAAGACTCCCGTAAAACAGTCTGCCCCTGATTCCCCCAAATCGACAGACTTTGTGATGCCGGATACTTTTGTTTCGGTAGGTCGCAGTTTGGATGCGGAGCTATATCTTCGCAGGCACGGTATCCACGAAGCGTATCTCTCTGGTGCTGTCGATCTACGGTGGGATTTCAAGCGAGGACGCATAGTATTTCTTGTAAAGAACAAAGGTAAAGTCGTAGATGCGGCGGGAAGGTTAGTGCATGGAGTTGGACCTAAGTGGTATCGTTACGGTAACAGCCGACATCCTTTTCATTGCGGCACACATGATAGTGCCTTTGTTGTGGAAGATTGCGTTTCTGCTTGCGCTGTTAATCCAGTGGCGACGGGGGTAGCCCTCTTAGGGACAAACCTACTTCAGGAACATGTGGACTTCTTGTCAAAGTTTGAGCGTGTTTTTGTGGCGTTAGATAAAGACGCTACAGACAAAGCCATTGATATGGTTCGCGTGTTGATGCCTGCTGTCCCTACAAAGCTTACTGTTCTGCACACTGATCTCAAGAATATCCAAAAGGACGAACGATATGACTTCCTACGATCCCAACTCAATCGATAAACATATTCTAGGCTTCTGTCTCAGTGCGGAGTTCTTTCTACGAGCTTCGAACACTGTGTCGAGGGACATGTTCACTCGCGAGATGCGTGACGTTTTCGATGCGATATCTTTTTCGCACACAAAGTATGCCAAAGACTTGACCGTTGGAGAACTGTCTATTCTCTTCAACGACCGTAATCCTGCCATGCCGGACTCAAGCCGAGAAAAGGCACAGGAGCTAATCAGTCAGTTGGAGTCGGGTAATCCCGAAAACAGTGACCTTCATATGGACATGGTCCGAAACTTTTGGCTGCGTGATCGTGCGCGTCAGATCGGGGAGAAGGCCATTGAAATCTTCACAGGAGAAAGTGAAGAGTTTGGTGAGCTTCGTAAGATGATCGACGCTGTCGAAGATGGTCGAATATCTGACAAGACCACATACAGTGAGGTGAAAGATGATCTCATTGAACTTCTCGACAAGCACGGTGGAGACAAAGACTTCCCTTTCGAATTCGACCTGATCCACGAGAAGATTGACGGGCTGGATCGGGGAAATCTGGGAATCATCTTCGCTCGTCCCGAGGTAGGCAAGACCACCTTCTGTTGTTTCCTTGCCGCGTCGTATGTGCGTCAAGGGTTCAAGGTTGTGTATTGGGCCAACGAAGAGCCAGCCGAAAAGATTAAGCTGCGTCTTATACAGAGCTACTTTGCCGTCACACGGCAGGAGTTAGAGGATCGGAAGCACGAGCTTACACAGCGGTACACAGACGAGATAGCGCCGTACTTTCGGATCATGTCTGCCGTGGGTACATCTATGGAAGAGGCTGATGAGTTCATCAAGCTGAATAAACCAGACATCATCTTTATGGATCAGCTTGACAAGTTCCGCATCAACGGTGAGTACAATCGTGGTGACGAGCGGCTCAAGGAGACATATGTTCTTGCGCGGGAGATCGCGAAACGTAACAGTGCCCTTGTGTGGGCTGTCAGCCAAGCGTCAAACGATGCTCACGACCGTCAATTTATTGACTACTCTATGATGGACAACTCCAAGACCGGTAAAGCCGGAGAGGCAGACATCATCATAGGTATCGCTAAGACGGGTGGCAGCGACGTTGAGAATACCATGCGCTTTCTTTGTATCTCAAAGAATAAGCTGAACGGATGGCACGGCGCGATTAACACGCAGATCGATGTCCAGAAGGGGGTGTATTACTGATGTTAAAGGTTTTGACATTTGACGTTGAGACCACTCATGTTGAGAAGAAGGGCGGGGGTTCGACTCCTTTGCCGTACTTCGGAAACAATCTTGTGTCGATAGGCTACAAGTGGTTAAACAGTGCGGTGGATTACGACTGTTACTATCACTCCACTCAGCCAGCAGATGACGGTGCCTTCTTTCGGTTCCAGTCTGCACTACATCACGCGGATATTGTGGTAGGTCACAATCTGAAGTTTGACATTAACTGGATTCGCGAGTGCGGGTTCGTTTACGATGGAGCGTTATATGATACGATGGTTGCGGAGTATATACTCGCCAAGTCCCAAAGTTGGCCTCTTAACCTTGCTTCTATTGCAAGGAAGTATGGTGGCACCCAAAAGGAGAAGGACCTTGTTTCGGACTATCTCAAAGATGGTTACACGTTCTACGACATCCCGTGGGAGATCGTTCGAGAATACGGAATAGCTGATGTTATGGCTACCGAAGAGATAGCCATAGAACAGTTAAAGATATTTGACACTACGTTTGAGGAGATAATCAGTGAGCCTAGTTCCAACACTGAAGCTGTCGCTTGAGATGACAGACACACTCGCTCGCATTGAGCGGGAGGGTATGCGTGTCAATCTTCACACGCTGAACGAGATTGAGGAGCAGTACAAGCAGGAGCTTGTTGAGGTTGAGGAAGAGTTGAATCTTATGGCCCGTGAGGCTGTGGGTGACTGGCCTATCAGTCTGACGAGTCCGGATCATCGTTCCATGCTGATGTACTCTCGTGTGGTCAAAGATAAGAATCAGTGGAAGGCACTGTTCAATCTTGGCAGTGAGTTGCGTGGTGCCACCATGAAGCCGAAACAGCGGACTCGCATGTCGGGTAAACAGTTTCGTAAATCAGTGAGCGATAATACCAAGATATTTTACAAAGCCCGTGGCGAACAGTGCCCTGACTGTAAAGGTCAAGGCCGCTATCATCCGTTGAAAAAGGACGGTACTGTCGGTAAGGCAGTGCGCGTCTGTAAGACTTGCAGCGGCACAGGCGTAGTATATCACAGCACAGGCGAGGTCGCCGGATTCAAGATGGTCCCACGCAACGTGCGGGACACTGCTGCTGCTGGCTTCAAGACAGACCGCGAGACTCTTGAGGAACGTGCGCTAGAGCTTTCGGGAAACGCAAAGGTCTTTGCCGAAAAGTACATACGATACAATGCACTACGCACTTACCTTAACACTTTTGTGGAGGGTATAAAAAACAATGTTGACGACAATGGTATCATTCATCCTGAGTTCACTCAGTGCGTTACGGCGACGGGTCGTCTTTCGTCTCGCAATCCTAACTTCCAGAATATGCCTCGCGGCAACACTTTCGAAATCCGCAAAGTGGTCGAGAGTCGTTTTTACGGTGGAAAGATTATTGAAGGGGACTACTCGCAGCTAGAGTTCCGTGTGGCAGGCTTTCTTGCAAAAGATGCACAAGCGTACATAGATGTGCGTGAAGGCACTGATGTCCACAACTTCACTGCTTCGGTCATAGGTTGCAGCCGTCAAGAGGCAAAGGCCCACACCTTCAAGCCTCTGTATGGTGGCACCAGCGGCACACCAGCCCAGCAGGAATACTACCGTACATTCAAAGAAAAATACGAACAGGTCACTGAGTGGCACGAGGAGCTACAGAAGCAGGCTGTAGAGAAAAGGGTTATCACCCTACCCTCTGGTCGTCAGTACGCCTTCCCTGACGCTCGTTGGACGAAATATGGTACAGCTACGCATCGCACGTCGATATGTAACTACCCCGTTCAAGGATTCGCCACTGCCGACCTTCTTCCTGCCGCACTGGTTTCGCTACAGAAGATGGTTCTGGATGCGGAGATAAAGAGTGTGATTTGTAACACGGTGCACGATTCGATTGTGATGGACGCGCACCCAGACGAGTTCGATACCTGTGTCGAGTTGATGAAAACTGCCATGCTTTCACTGCCGTTTGAGACTATGCGTCGTTATGGTGTCTCATATGACATGCCAGTAGGCATTGAAATTAAAGCAGGAAAAAATTGGCTTGACTTGGAACAGGTATTTGGATAAGATCAATCTACCACCTGACGAAAAGGAGTTTTAGGATCATGGATGGGACAGACGTAATGGAAGTTGAAGACTTCGGTGCAATGGCTACGGCGTTTCGTAACGACGAAGTAGAGGCACTCATGAAAATGACTGGACAGAATGCTGTCCAAAAAGAAAAGGTTGGTCTTCCTCGCCTTAACATTAACTACGATACCGAAACAGACGACGGCAAGCCGTTGGCTCGCGGTACTTGGAAGATGTATCATGAGGGTAGGTTTATTTACTCAGACAATGTGTCGGTTCGACCTCTTTTGCGGACTTACGAGTACAGTCTGTGGGACGCAGAGCTTAACGAGGGCCGTGGTGGCTTTGCCGCTAAGTCGGTTCAAAAGACCTCGTTTGGCGGGACGTTCCCGGATAGCTCGGGAGGCAATAAGTGTGGTCGCCTGACTCGCGATGAAGAGAACGCTTTGGATAAAGATGATCCCGCGTATCTTAACTCTCGCGCAGTTGTCTGTAATCAGGTCATCTACGGACGCATCTCTGGTGTGTTCAAAGACGCAGAGGGTGTCAAAGTTGAAGTGGCAGAAGAACCAATGATCGCTTACTTTAAGCGTTCTGGGTTCAAGCCCATCGCAGAATTTATCGATGGCCTGACGAAAAAGAATAAGCTCATGGCACAGTGTGTCATGGACTTGTCTACCGCCAAAAATAAGAAGGGCAGCGTGACCTACTGGACTCCAGTTCCTTCTATGGGCGGTACTGTCGCTATCTCAGATAGTGATAAAGACCTCTTTACTCTTTTTGCGGAGACAGTAAAGGGTCATAATGACAGCGTGATGGCTGATCACCGTGAAGCTTTGAAGTCGATGTCCTCAGATGAAGATGTCGATCTCGCAGCGGAGTTTGGTGATGCTGACGCTGCTTAAAATCCAAGACTTTATGTCGAGGGCACTGCGGGGGGACACTGATGTTCCCCCGTCAGTTCTTGAAGAGTTTGCCGAAGACTGTAGGGCGTCCACTGCTTCTCAGCTTACACGAGAGAAGCGGAAGTGGCGTCCGCGCATGTCCGGACTCGGACGTCCTATCTGTCAGCAGATACTAGACAGAGATGGCGTAGAGGAGTCTATGTCATACAACACTCTTTTCCGCTTTCTGTTTGGTGACATTACAGAAAGTATAATCATGCTGATCATGAAAGAGGCGGGTGTCGAAGTCGTAGACTACCAGAAGGAAGTCGAGCTTGATCTGGGCGGTGTGCGGGTAAGGGGTACGCTTGACGTCATCCTTCGCGACGAGACCGGACAGGAAAAGGTGTGGGACATTAAGTCTGCAAGCGACTACGCCTTCAAACAGAAGTTCACTGGTTTTGAGGGGTACGAGGGGATCAAAAAGGATGATCCGTTCGGGTATGTCATGCAGGGCTTTTTGTACTCTGAGGCGTGTGGTCTACCTTTTGGCGGCTGGATTGTGGTCAACAAGTCGAGCGGTGAAGTCGCTGTCGTTGAGGTTCCAGACTGGTCACAAGACGACAAGGAAGAGTATCTCAAGGAAGCCAAGCGTCGTGTCAAAATGTTGACAGACCCTGCTGCCAAACCTATGAAGCCTTATCCTGACACGTTTGAAACGTACAAGCGTCAAGGTGAAGTCATTCGTACCGGTAATAAAGTTCTGGCAAAAGAGTGCAACTTGTGCGGGTATCGTCACCACTGTTGGCCAAACGCAGAGCTTTATCCGAAAGTTACGTCTGCAGCAAAGAATCCGCCGAAGGTGTGGTACACACGTCTAAAGAAGAAGGAACTGTAAGCCAGTGCCTTACATATTTGTCAGAGACTACTCTCAAGAATTGTTTGAACTCAATGACAGCATGTTTCATCTGATCATTGAATCTCACAAGAAGATAGGCGGGGAGAGAAAACTAAAGCGCATCAGACAAAGTGATCGCGCTCTTCCGCTTACTTTGCGTGAAGACTTCTCTGAGTTAGGCCATTTGTCTGTGGGCACAGAAGCACGAGACATGCGACTCATAGAACAAGAAATTAGTGGAATAAGTAGTGTGTCACAGTCTGGAGCTAATGTATGCGTCCCATTGAGTCCTTTGACAAACGAGTTGGACATCCTCGCAAGACTATCCCCGAAGGTCGCGGGGTACGTTCTCAGAAGACTCGGATCAGTAGGAATGGCTCTATGAAAGCTTCTTCGGCCCGTAAAGCGGGCTTTCGTTCTAATATAGAACTGTCTGTAGCGAGAGCGTTAAAGTCTCTCGGCGTTACATACGAATATGAAAAGCAGAAGCTGACGTATATACCGAAGCCTCGCACATATACTCCGGACTTCTTTTTGCCGGATCAGGGAATCTATGTCGAGGTAAAGGGGTACTTTGACAAAGGTGACCGTGTAAAGATGCAGTTAATAAAAGAGCAGTTTCCGGATCACGATATACGGATTGTGTTCCAGAATGCTCGGAATAAGATATACAAAGGCAGTAAGACCACCTATGCTGCTTGGGCTGAACGTCATGGATTCCAGTGGGCGGAAGGCTCTGTGCCAGAGGAGTGGCTGAAATGACATTAGATGAAGAGCGACAGATCGAACAGGCCTCACTGCTTCCGGGCAGATACTACATCGTTATGAGGGCTGACGAAGAAGATAACTTTTACATCACGGCGTATGATACGACGGATGAAAAGGAAGAAACTAGGGAGTATCTGGAGACAGGCGAGGTCATACTCAATGGCCTGATGGAGCTTGTGGAGAGTGACTTTGAGAGGGTGGGAGAGGCAGGCTTGGCTCGTATCTCGTTCCACACCACAAAAGAATCCATCCTTGAATCTATGCCCGATCCAGAAGACGATAAAGAAAGAGCCTCTATCGAAGAGCTTCCAAACTCTAATATTGTCAAGGTAACTTTTGGGAGAAAACAGTGATCAAGGAAAACTGGAACTTGAATAACTATCAGATGCAAGCTCGTAAGTTTGCCATCTATCCAGAGCGTATGAAGGTCGTCTATCCTACTCTAGGTTTGACAGGAGAGGCCGGTGAAGTTGCCGACAAGGTAAAGAAGATTTACCGCGACAACAAGGATGATGCTCTCTTTCGAGGAGAGATCGCCAAAGAGATTGGGGATGTGTTGTGGTACTGCGCGGTTCTTGCAGAGGATTTGGGGTTTTCACTTCAACAGGTCGCTGAGATGAACATTTACAAGTTGAAGTGTCGTATGAACAAAGGTACAATCATCGGTCACGGAGATGATCGATGAGACACGAGGAGTACATGAAGAAGATGGCAGAGAACGAAACCATGGCAAGCCTTCAGAGCATGGCCAATATCGCGTGGGCCAACGGGGAAGCAGACATGGTGCACTCACCGCCGCACTACAATCAGGCAGGGATTGAGTGCATAGATGCTATCCGCGCTGCTACAGATGACGGATATGAATACTACCTGCAGGGAAACATAATTAAGTATTTGTGGCGCTACCGATACAAGAATGGTGTCGAAGATTTGGAGAAAGCGCAGTGGTACTTGGAGAAGCTTATTGAGGAGAAAAACAGTGAATAATATGCTACCCACCCCCTATCAACAATTTATCCATAAGTCCCGATATGCGCGGTGGCTTGACAACGAACAGCGTCGTGAGAATTGGGACGAAACAGTGTCTCGTTACACGAGCTTCATGCGTAATCAGCTTCGTGGAAAGCATCAGTATGAGCTTTCTGACACTGATCTGTTTGACATCGAACAGGCCATTCTGGGTCAAGAGATCATGCCTTCGATGCGAGCCATGATGACTTCTGGTCCTGCGCTGGCTCGGGACAATATCTGCGGCTACAACTGTAGCTACATCCCTGTAGATCACCCCCGCTCCTTTGACGAGTGCATGTATATTTTAATGTGCGGCACTGGTGTAGGCTTCTCCGTTGAGCGTGAGAACGTGGACAAGCTTCCTGTAATCAGTGACGCGATGCACGACACAGACACTGTAATTAAGGTCGGGGACTCCAAGCCCGGATGGGCTAAGTCTCTTCGTGAGCTTATCGCACTGCTTTATGCTGGACAGATTCCTATGTGGGACTTGTCAGATGTTCGTGCGTCGGGTGAACGCCTCAAGACCATGGGTGGCCGTGCCTCTGGGCCGGGACCTCTCAACGATCTGTTTATGTTCACTGTAGAGATGTTCAAAAAGGCTGCGGGCCGTCGTCTGTTCCCTATTGAGTGCCACGATCTCATGTGCAAGATTGGCGAAATCGTTGTGGTTGGCGGTGTACGTCGTTCTGCCCTGATCTCTCTGTCTAACTTGAATGACGATCAAATGTCACACGCTAAGTCTGGTGCGTGGTGGGAGAACGAGGGGCAACGCGCCCTTGCCAACAACTCAGTGGCCTACAAAGGTAAGCCTGAGATGGGTACGTTTATGCGTGAGTGGCTGTCCCTGTACGACTCCAAGTCAGGCGAGCGTGGCATCTTTAATCGTGAGGCTGCTGATGTGCAAGTGGCCCGCAACGGTCGTCGTGAGGTAGGTCACATGTGGGGTACAAATCCCTGCTCCGAGATCATCCTACGTCCATATCAGTTCTGTAACTTGTCAGAAGTTGTGGTGCGAGAAACAGACAGCTTGGATGATCTCAAGCGTAAGGTCCGCCTCGCTACCATTCTTGGTACGATGCAATCCACGCTCACTGATTTCAAATATTTGAGGAAGGTATGGAAGACAAACACAGAGGAAGAGCGTTTGTTGGGCGTTTCATTGACTGGTATCATGGATCATCCCGTGCTTTCAAAGAACGTGGACTCTCCGCGCTGGTTGGAAGAAATGCGTCAAGTCGCCGTCGATACAAACAAAGAGTACGCAGACAAGATTGGTATTCCTCAGTCGGCTGCTATCACCTGTGTAAAGCCGTCGGGTACTGTATCGCAACTGGTGGACGCTGCAAGCGGCATTCACGCTAGGCACAACGACCACTACATTCGTACAGTGCGCGGAGACAACAAAGACCCGCTGACACAATTCCTCAAAGAACAGGGTGTGTACAGTGAGCCGTGTGTAATGAAGCCGGACTCGACTACTGTCTTTTCGTTTGCGATGAAGTCGCCTGATGGGGCAGTCACTCGTGACGCTATGTCTGCTGTCGAACAGCTTGAACTGTGGAAGACTTACGCTCTGCACTGGTGTGAACACAAGCCGTCAGTGACCATCACAGTAAAAGAAAACGAGTGGATGGAAGTCGGTGCGTGGGTCTACGAAAACTTTGACGTAGCATCTGGTGTCTCGTTCCTTCCACATTCTGATCACACATATCAGCAGGCTCCGTATCAGGACATCGAAGCTGATGAGTATCTTGAGTGGCAGCTTGAGCGAGGCAGTCTTCAGATCGATTGGGCTGCACTGTCAGAGTATGAGCGTGAAGATAATACGTCCGGCTCTCGTGAGCTTGCGTGTACGGCTGGCGTGTGTGAAGTGGTAGACCTCAATGCGGCTTGACGTAGCTGACTATATTGAACTCAAGAACGGCGGCGCTGTCGTCGTCCTTGAGATGGATGAAGAGACTAGAGAAGCCTTGATCTCTGAGGCGTTACAGCGTAGGATCATAGAAGGCTTGGAAAGGATGCCAGATGTCCCAGAAAAAAACGGACAACTCGACATCGAAGAATACATTGCCCGTGTGGAAGAAGGGTAACGGTTGGATACAACACAATCCACCACGAAATCACCCAGCCTATGAAGACTGGGTAAAATTGAGGGAGAAACTCAAGAATGATTGAAGTAGAAATCACAGATGAGATGGTTGTCAACGCAAGAAAAAAGGCCCGTGAGATGGGCCTGTTGAAAAACTCCATCCGCAGAGGCACAGGCTCTGTGGCTGGCTTCATCGGTGAACAGATAGCGGTTCAGGTTCTGGGTGGTGAGTGGAACAACACTTACGAGTACGACATGGTTCTTCCAGACGGTACAACTATCGATGTGAAAACAAAAGAGCGTAGCGTGGCACCAAAGCCCCACTACGCCTGTTCAGTGGCTAAGTTCAACACTCGTCAAAAGTGCGATATGTACGGCTTTGTCAGTATCCTCAAAGACCATTCAAAAGGGTGGTTCTTGGGGACTATCCCAAAGCAGGAGTTCTTTGATTTGGCTGAATCCGTAGAAAAGGGTCAGCACGATCCAGACAACGGATATGATGCCCGTGCTTCCTGCTATAACATCAGTATAGAGGAGTTACAGAATGTTCAAAGCTATGGTAATGATATGCTTTCTGAACGCGCCTCCGGGTAGTTGTCTCACGTTTGAGGACACTACAGGGCTAAAAGAAATTAGAGAACACTGCTATGTACGTATGTTGGAGATGGTGGATCAACTAAAAACTATACCCCACCTTATCCCGCCACCGTATAGCGTTGCGTACAAGTGTGAGGAAGTAGATAGTACATAATGGCTAAAGCCACACTCTTTTCATTCAACATATATCTGCGGCAAGACGGTAACGTAGAGATGGACAAACAATCAGTTCGACCTGATGAGTTTCAAAAAGAAATGGACGCGGGAATGCCCGATTATGACGGTGCACACTCCATCGCGTCCCTTCTTAGATACGTCAATTCAGTAACTGATGAGATGATCGATAAATCATCTAGCTACGTTTAGACATAGCCTTTTCGATTGCGATAGCTCTCTTCTTTTCATACTTGGAGAGCTTTCCATCTTTGTCTAGATCAGCTTTCTTTTTGTCTTTGATCTGTGGTTTACGGGTGTTACTCCCGTTCGCGTATACCTTACTCATTTTACCTATCTCCGAAAAGTAGTCCGAATCCTTGATCGGTGGCATCAAACGCATTCGGAAGGAAGTTGTCTGTAAGACCGATATCCGAGTCTAGCTGCATCTCTTCCATAGCCGCCTGTACCTCGTCCTGTGCTATGACACGGTCCACTCTCCGCTCATTGCGGATCAGTTCACGCGATGTTATAGACATAACCAGTGTAGACAGTGTGCGGACATCGGCCTCTGATACCAGCTTGGGATCGTCAAGAAGCAGCAGCATAATCCTGTTGGCTTCTTTGTTTTCAGCCGCCAACTGGAACGCATTCACTTCCATATCCTGCAGCATACGGAATGCGAACTCAGCACCAACATATGTTGGGCTGACCATTCCTCGTGCGATGTTGAACGCACGACTGATGATCTCGTTTGGACTGATGCCTCGGACGATACCTTGCGGAGTGAATCTCTCCAGCGAACGACCTTCAGCGTAAACCATCATCTCTGCCATATCCCGCAAGAAGTCGTAGTGATCTTCGTCTTCAAGGACAAGCTTGAGTGTCTTCTGGATGTTTTTGTCTTCCAGATCGGCAAGCAGTGTTGTGGGGTTCACAAACGTCTTGATGGTCCGCTCTGTACCGTCAAAGTATTTGTAAGTGCCCTCGGCCCGAGTGCCTGCCCGTGCAAGTATTCCGTTTGTGACCATGTATATTGTGCCACGCTTGAACGACTGCTGGGCTTCTTCTTCAGTCATGCTCTCGTTCTCACGCATGATACCACGAACGAACCGCTCCCTCATAGCTTCAAAGAGAGTGGCATCGTAGTTCACAACGTAGTTTTCATAGAACTTCGCCGGGTCCATCGTGTCTGCTGCTTTTTGAAGTGCGTTCACTGCTTTGCCTTCGATGTCGAGAGATTCACGGCCTTCATCAGCGAGTCTGCCGGTACTGCGATTAAGCTCCTGCATGAAGTCTTCATACGCTTTGCGAGCAGCCGCATCAGTTTCGACAAGCTTGACGATATCGTTCTCCGCTGAGATCATGTCGGCCATGTCGAACCATGTAGTGATGGACTCGTTCCCGTCTTTGTCTATAACTTTGATGCGGATTTCGTCTTCCAGATCACGCATGTTTTGAACACGGTTGAAGTTGTAGTTTCCGGCAACCCCAGACTCGTCCAGTATGGGCTTTCCGAGAGGGTCTAGCTTTATTCTTTGAATGACCTCTTCATTGGTCTGATCACCCCACCGACTCTCTATTCCGTTTCTCAGCATCTGGCCGATACGTTTGAAGGTAGCCTCATCGTTGAAGGGAAGCCGCATGTCAAAGACATAGATAGGCTCGTCCCCCTCAAACTCCACGTCATCCGCCCAATACCTGTTGAACCCATCCATCTCTGCAGAGAACTTTTGAAAATCATCACGATCTCCATAGGCTATAGCCCTGCTGGCCGATTGTCCAAGATTGTTGTGCCAAGTATCTGGTCTTTCATTGATACCGTATCTACGAGTGTATGTGGACGGCTTCTCAAGTTTAGGCTTAGATGTGGCTGTTGACACTACATCACCGTAGCTGCCTTCCGACTGGATCGGATCAAACTTTAGCTCTTTATATCGCTTTCTAGTTTCGTTCAGAACATCCTCTGCACCCGGAATAGCGGATATCTGTCCGTCGATGATTCTCATCAAAGCCAGATATGGCTCTGCCGCAGCGTCACCCTGACTTCTTGCGATACGCTGACCTTCATTACGAAGGTGCCGGTACATCTCGTCAGCATCAAACGCACCCGCTGCAAACGGATCGAACCGTTCTGCCGTCTCGGCCTGTGACTTATAGAATGCGATAGCTATCTCTGCGTATGACGCGTCTTCGCCTACAAAGATACCACCATCATCTATGCTTTTATTAGGTACGATTTTTCCATCAGCAGTCTGTACCTCACGAGTGGTAGCACGTTGGATGAACTCATCAAAGTTCTCGCCAAAAGCCTTACGAAGATTAGTCTCTGCTATTCTTTCCATGGCCGCACGAGCGTATTTTCCGCTACGACCTCGGAAGAATGCAGAGTCAGGACCAAAGAACTGTTTAACGCCGCTCTGGCTCATTTCAGACAGACGATTAATCATGTCGTCCATCACGGGAGCCAAATCCACTGTTTTGTCTTTGAGAAGCTCATCAGCAGTCTGGTAGACTTGCCGCCCGAGTATCTCAATCTTATCGTCGCGAAGCTCCACTAACTCTTCTGCAAGTCGTCCAATCTCACGATCATACGCAGGGCTACCTCTAAGGCGTTGTACCTCTTCTACGCGCTTGTCTAGCTGCTGTCCGAGCCTCTGTATGTTATCGACAACGATAGCCCGCTGCGCTTCCACACTGTCCGTGGCACCCGGAGTGAGCTTGATCTCAAGATCAACAAGCTCTTTAAGAGTGCCCTTTGCGTCGGGATTACTAGGGTCCGTCATGACTTGACTTTTGTACATGTCAAGAAGTTCAAGATATTTACGCCTACGATCACCGATCTCGCGATTCAGACCATCTGCTGCTGCATTGAAGTTCTTGACGTAATCGGCCAGATATCCTGAATCTTTGATATCAACACCGGCCTTTTTACTGAGAAGTTCTTGCAGCTTGTCAACGCCAAGCTTGGCCATCATAAGATTGTTTTCAGATCGAAGCTGGACATCCACAGCTTTAGAAAATCTTTTGAAAGTAAACTTTCCGACTTGAGCCTGTTCGATAGCCTGCAAAGGGGCGAGTCCGGACGCATACGCAAACGAAAGCGAGAAAGCTTCTACAGCGTCGTTGTAAGCTCCCGACTCCCGATCAGCCGCATTGTCAAACTGTTTTAGAATTCGCGAGCGAGTTTTACCGTACTGATCTAGGCTCTTGTAGACAGCGTCAAGACCTTCTTCACTAAGATTCTCAAGGATGTTCGCAGCTTTTCCAAAAGCAGCCAAATCTTCCGGACTGAGCTTTCTACCGAGAGATTCAGATATATCCTCGTACTTGCGATTGACAACAAGGCCACGCGGAAGAAGATGCAAGTCTTCAAAGAAACGGGCAGTGGCTACTGCCGCAGGCTTTGCACCCGTGGCTTCAGCCAAACCACCTAAAAGGAGTCCAGTGCCCCGAGCCGCTGGCCGACCAAAGATAGCGGTGGCTATGGCACCTACAGCAGCACCCCCTTCAGGAGTCCAGTCTTCACCGAACATTGAGTGCATATTGTAGCCGACGGTCTGTCCTGCAGTGATTACCATTTCATCTGCGAATACAGCCCGCTTAAAGGGGTCTTTGGGAAGGAACTTTCCTACACCTTTATTGTAACTCAGTGAGTCGTAGCGATTGTTAAGATAGCTACGACGTTCGACGGCCTCTTCAAGAGTCATCTCGACTGGCTTTTTATTAGCACCCAAGACTTTTACCTTTGAAGTACCACGCACCCCATTGGCCTGTGCTGCCAAAATACTTGTGTCAAGATTCTGTATTTCTTTACTGACTCGTTCAAGAGAACGCTCCCGTTCGACAACAGTCCTTGCGTCGGCAATCTTACCCTGATAGCCGAACTTTTTGGTGAACATATTACCTATGTCTGCCCGCCACTTTCTGAACGCGTAGCCCCACTGTCCTGCAGTGTTAGCCTTTTCGTAGTTTGCGAGAGCTACACGCGGAGCTACAGTGAGATCATCACCGCTAATTAGACCCCTTTTCTTCAGGTCCTCGTACTTTGCAAGCTGTCGTTTGCCGAGCTTAATGTGACGCCCAGCCAGTACGTTCGATACAAGAGTGTTGGGGATGGCAAAAGAAGCGAACTGTTCAAGGGTACTGAGTTCACCGAATCCGTAGTCGAGGATGGCGTCTGCAGCGTCGTCAGTAACAAGCGGGATATAAAGACGGTCGCCTGTTTCCTCGTTAAGAAATGGACGATAGTTGTCCATAAACTCGTCTTCGCCGTATTTCTCAATGTACTTCTTTATAACAAAGTCGTTAAGGCCGTCTCCGAAAGTCGGGGTGAGGCCGGCATTTTTCATAGCCCTCTTTACACCCGCCATGTCCTTGGCGATCATAGGACGAACTTTGTTGAATTCGGCAGAGAACGCTTCGTTGAAAGTGGGCGCATCCGGGGCACTGGACCTAGAGGCAGAAATGGCGTTAGCGAAGGCCGGAGCAAGATACGTAGCGTAGATTCCCGCAGTGGTAGGAAAACGAATACCGTCGCGAATGAAATCTTCAGTATCAAATCCGTACTGCCGAAGGAAACTGGTCTGATAGTAGTCACTCAAGATTTCTTGAACGCGAGGATCGACCACTTTGCCTTTTATGGCTTCATTCAGACGGATACGATTCTGTGCGTACTCAACACCCGCCTCGTACTCCGACTCTCCAAACAGACCTAAGATAGGCTCTCTCTTAGACAGTGCGCCTTCGGGAATATCGACCACTCTTTTTTTAGTGGTAGGATCGACACGAGTTAGAGGGATGCTTGCGAATTCAGCTTGGCTTTGGGCCTTTCTGTTCTCTTTAGAGATGAGAGAGGACAGATCAGAGATAGCACTGGTATCTCCCCTACGCGCCCTGTCAAGAACTTGTGGCCTGATCCGCGTGTCACCTATCGTATCTGATCCGCTGGCAAGAAAGTCTTGAAGCATCAAAGACTGTTTTGGTTTTCCAAAATCTCCGGCAGTTTTAGCCTCTTCTTGTACAAGCTCACGAACAGCTTCGTTTGAGGTTCCCGGCAAAGGAACGGAAGAGCCGAATCCGACTCCCGATACCTGTGCCAAAGGTTCACGCGGCTTATTGTTCTGCTGTTCCATGTTTTACATAGCCTCCACAGGTACAAACTTTCCATTCTCAAGACGGAACTTACCATCTTCTAGTTCTTGTGATCCACGCTTTTTGATCGGGAATCCTGTGTCGTTACTTCCGGGTCCAGCACGTTGATGTGTCTTAGGAGAAAACTCTCCTTCGTTAAGGGTCACGTTAGTTTTTGGAGTAAACCCTAAATCGTCTCCCGCATCTGCCTCTGCGCCTGCAGGAAGTTCAGGAGCCGGTGGTTCTGCGTCCGGAAGAGGACGCGCCCTTGGCCTGCGGTCTGGACCTCTGGCAGCACGAACAGCCCCCTCTTCTGTACCCGATCCCGGTTCGCCCGGAAGGATGTCTCCTTCAGGATCGACGGGACGTTGAGGACGCGGCTTTACGCGGCGGCGCGGGTCTCCTCTGCGGGGAACATTTTCTGGATCAAAGATCATACCTTCTTCGTCCTGTCCTCCACGAAGACCACGAATGATGTCTGCTTCTTCGTCAGTCAGACCGGGGAACTCGCTAAGGTCGCTAGGTCCACTACCTTTCATACCCATCAGAGCAGGATCATCAATTCTTTGTGGCTCTGGTCCCGATCCCTTCATACCCATTAGGGAAGGATCATCGATTCTTTGTGGTCCCGATCCCTTCATACCCATTAGGGAAGGATCATCGATTCTTTGTGGTCCCGATCCCTTCATACCCATCAGAGCAGGATCATCAGTGCGAATTGGCAGCACCCCTGTTTCCGACGGATCAGGCATGCCGGTCTCAGCGTAAGCTTCTGTAGGCATAAGATCAGAAGTGTTTACCAGAGTAAACTTTTTGTTGCCCTGATCGTCCACGACTATAGTCGAATACTGAGTCTTTCCCTTACTATCCAGCATCTCACCATCATACGAAACGCTGTCGTTGTAGCGCCTGTATACAGCTTGACCAGTTTTAGTGACTAGATTAGGCTCTAGCTCTTCAAACATGTATCCGGTAGTGATGTTCGATCCGTCACCAAGTTGTCCTTGACGCAGGATGTAATCGTAAGACACTGCCGCATCAATCACTGCTTTTGACTCCGGCGTCATGCGCCTGCCGTCACCTTTACCGTAGTAGGTAAGAACTTGAAGCTTCTTGTAACGCTGTTCAAATTCCTTTGCCACAATGCCGATTTTTGCGAGAGCTTGACCTGTGTTGTCAAAGTTACCCATAAGACGCTCTAGCTGCTGTCGAACATCTTGATCCGAAAGACGACCGGACGGGTCAGCCGCACGAGCCATCTGGAACGCAAGACCAATACGAAGCGACATAAGTTCTGCAAAGGTGACGTCACTTCCTGTGCTGTATTCACTACTTGCGTCCTTATCTTTTGCAGCTTGCAGTTGACCTTGAAGTTCTCCAAGGAACTCTGACGTAATGCTTTTAGTGGGGTCCATACCGATCTGGATTGAATCCCTTTGAGCTTGAGTGAGATTGACCCCGTTAAGAAAGCCCATATCAGTGCCGATATCTACCAAGAATTCCCCGCCAAAACGGAGGACGTCTTTCATCTGCGAATAAGCTACAGACTCATCCAACGTCGCTCTTTTCAAGGCCAAATTGTTCAGACCCATCATGACATTGTAGTTGGCATCCCGCTCTGCCTCCATAGATGCAAAGCTGTACTTTTGAGATTCTTCAGCACCGTAGTGGATACGGACAACATACTCTTGAGAATTGCCTAGTTGAGATACGGCTTTGAACGAACCACTAAGACGCGGCTTGTTTCGTTCAATGAAATGCGGATACAGCATGTACACGCCATTTTCAAATGTGCCTGTAGAATTGTACTGATTAAGTGTGTACAACTGTTGTGCGTACTTTTCTTGGCGGGTTGAGGTGGCGTCACTAACAACACTGTATAGGCCTTTTCCCGGAGCGAGAGCGCCGATTTTAGTAGCGTTTGCACCGAGGGAGATGGAATCTTCAAAATAGTCAATCTGAGTTTCGCTCGGTATGTTAAACACGTCAATGTTAGCGGCGTAAGCGTCAAAAACAGACTGCGGATCAGCGGCCTTCAACTTAGTCCCAAGTGCACTGTACGACTGCTCCAAAAGGCCCGGATTATCGGTGCCGTCAAATGTCACAGGACCAATAGCGATCTTCTTTTGACCGTCAACGTCAGTGACTTCCGCTTTGACTACGCCTAATACGTTCGCATCAGGGGTTTGATTTTTGAACGTCTCTGTGCGGGTCTGATTTGGAGATATAGCCTTGGACTTGTTCAGCTTTCCAACTTCCTGCCAAGAGTCCCACCACGGCTCAGTTTCTATCGCGAACATAAAGTTTTCTTTACGCTCTGGGCTGTTCAGCATAGCTGTGTCATATGCAGCGATGCCTTGATGGATAAGTTGGTTGACAGTGTTGTAGGCGTTTGGATCGGCAATGTACTTCAGACGCGTCATCTCATCGCCCATATGACGACCGACTTCAGCGAAGATAGCCCGACCTGTGGCCACATCAATTTTATCAGGACGCTTGATGTTGAACCCGATCTTGTTGTCGCCGCTTCCTACGTAGAACTCATACGCAGATACTGCATCCATTGTGGAAGACAGCTTGCCGATATCTAACTCAAGCTCTGGAGACCGTTGGCCTAACAGACCAACACGGGGGCGACCTTCCACCTCTTTTCTTGCGCCTACCAACATATCGCGCACAGCATTTACGCCCGTAGCAGACTTTTCATCTGCGGGCTTCATGGCATATTCAGTGAGTAGGGTTTGAACCGCGTCGATCTTCTGCTGGTCTGTTTGACGCTTTTCGTACTCCCGCTCCATGTTGCGGGTCAAACCACCGATCAAGCCTGTGGCAAAAGCTGCACCAATACCCATCTACTTTTTCCCCTTCGAATTCAAGAAGTTTTCTTCTTCCGGCGCTTCTGGCGCAGTGCCCTGCCGGATACCTTCGTTGATCTGTTCGCGGATAAAGGAGAACATGCCCGGATTGTTTTCTTTCAACATACGGAAGAACGTCTCGTCATCCATCTCATCTTTTGTAAGCTCGTCATCATTCTCAAAGAAGCGATAAGGAATACCCTCTTCCTCTGCCATGTTTGCGATGTGCAGAGACAGCGGCCCTTTAATCATAAGACCTACGTCCGGACTAAAAGCGCCATTGGAGAACTGTTGGAAGACGTAGCCCTCGACCAGTGCCTCGACTGACGCACCAACAAGAAGAAGCTTTATAAGCTCCTGTTTTGTCTTTCTCTGTTCTAGAGAACTGACAGCCTCTTCAAAAGCTTGTTCAGGATTTACTACAGTCGGCGGTTGACCCCACGGCCAACGGCTGTTGTCAAGAGTGAGACCGTAGCCCGGAGGAGCCATTGCAAACGGGTCTTTTGCCTCGACAGTACCTCTAGCTGGCATACGTTGATCTATCTTCATCAGACATTGACCTCCGTCATTTGAACTTTTTGACCTTGTCCTACAGACCTTGTAGGTTGGACTATGGAGTAACGATCCAACAAGTCTCTGACTTGAGTGTTGCGAGCCGACCTTTGAAGGTTCTCCAGTACACTACGATACAGTGGCATTTGAAACTGGACAGGATCGGTAGGTGCCATAGGCGTAACAGTGCCTACAGCCGTGCCGCGTGTTAGCTCTGTGACGGCTCTGTTTTGTCGAGGTGCAGGAGCGGCTGTCTGAAAGGGCCGTCTATCTTTGCCCCCTATACCCTGTGCTTCCAAAAAAGCTTTCGCCCCAGAACTGATGAAGCCCTCGGCTTTACTGGTACTGGTAGATTGACTGGAAGCGGCGGCAGAACCTCCACCACTCGTAGCTCCTGCCACTATTGGCAGTGCGATTGCAAGTATGTTACCTAAGTTCATTAGCCACTATCCCCTCAATTACCACTATTCGTCGTACCCGCCGCCCAAAGCGCCAGCCAGTTTCCAATGCCCATAGCCAGATTATCTTTCTGTTCCTGTTGGTACATCTTCTGTGTGTTCGCGAACTCCATAGCCATGATGCCAATTTCATGCTGTCGCTGCAGTGCTGACTCACTCTTTTGGAAGTTCCAAGCTGCGTTATCGCGGTACATCTGCCACAGATTGTTCAGGGCTGTTTGACTGACGTTCAGCGCGTTTTGTACGTTAATTCTATTGTTTTCGTTTTGAATGGCTGTGTTCGCTGTATTAACTTCTCTACGCCACTGGACATTTGACTGATCAATGGCGTACTTCATGTTGGCATTGAATTTTTCGCGGGCGTCACGCATAGTCGCGTTGAATTGACTTTGTGCGTTAGCTTCGCCTACATTGGACTGTTCGATAGCGGCAATACGATTGGCATTAGCTGTCTCTACCTGAGACTCAAGCTCTGCAAAGAATTCTTCTACTTGAAGCTCATTCTTTGCGTTAAACTGTTTGCGGGCGTTATCTTCGGCAGAATCTTTGAACAGGCCTTGAGTCAATGCGTTGTACTCAAGTACGTTTGCCTGTTGTTGAGCGTCCATGTTCTTTGTCTCGGTAGCGAGAAGAAGCTGTGCGTTAGTGACGCCAGCCTTCAGACGCGCGTTGAGATTCGCGGTATCCATAGAAGCTTGTGCAGCGGCATTCTGTAAAGCAGTGCGCTGTCTGTTAGTCAGGTTCGCAAGCTGGATTTTTGAATACGCGTCTGCATCTTTGGCAGCGATGACAACTCCAGACTCCATGATAGCCTGTGTCATGGCTGCACCCGCCATGGACGAACCGCTAAGTCCTCGTGCCTGCATTACTCCTGCGACTTTACGCGCTGCCGGAGATGCCCACGCCGGAAGAGGCTGTCCCTCTTCGATACCAGCTAGAAGCTCAGAAAGCTGGTATTGAACCGTAGCTCTCGGATCAAGCTCTTCTGTCGCTGCTTCTGCGATTGCACCCGGAGACAGTGTGCCTTCTTCGAAATCTACAGATATGTCCTTGTCGATTTGAGCTACGTCTACGCTCTTTGTCTCTAGTTCAGGGGATATTGCGGATATCTCATCGATCTGTCCGACCCCTGATGCGGGAGCGGTCGGAACATCGACAGTGAGTCCCGGCATAGTGGTGTCTACTTGTGCCGTGTCCGCTTGTTCCGCTGTGCCTAGTTGTCCAACATCAACACCGATTTTAGTTCCTGCATCTACTGACGGATCAGGTATTAGGGTGTCAGTCACTGTCGGAATGGAGGTGGACACATTCCCTGCCTGTTTACCCATTTCCGTCATAAGATCGGAATCAGTATTAATAGCTTTTCCTGTATCTGCCATACTTCTGTTTCCTATAGTGAGTGTTCTGGCAACGTCGTCTGGGCCGCCAATAATTCCTCAGTTGTTCTCGGTGGTAAAGCCACAACTACCTAATCCCCACAAACACCGATACGACCATAGCCACGACTAAAATCGTACTTCCCATAATCATCGCCTCAAGCCGCCACATGCGTTTGTCCAGAGACTCCAGTTTCTCCTGTACAGAAGCGTACCGGATTGCACACTCTTTTTCGTGCGCCTCAAGTTCCATCTGAGTTTTAAGAACAGGTTCCATAGATGTCTCTGTAGTTAATTTCATTATCTCCACCTCGGACCATGAAACCATGCAACCAGTGATTTTCGTGTGCCACCTGTGACCGGAAGAACCCGGTGGCGGAGGTAACTAGGGAACACTAAAACTGTGCCTTTGGCCTTTGCGTCAGCCGGTGTCGCACACTCGTCAAACTCAAATGTGCCGCCCTCGTAGTCTTCGGGACCACTAAGCTGGACTGTAATTGACAGCTTACGATCTGAGTTTACGGCAGCGTTCCAGTGTATGTCGTGGTGCCAGTCGTAGTGACCGTTTTCTGTCGCGTGATATTCAGTAAACTGCATCTCTGCATAGTTCATAACATCGACACTAAACGCATTGATGTTGGCCTGTTTGACGTATTCCCAGAGAATATCTCTTACCCATCTGTCGTGAAGCCAGCGCACTGTACTGCTTCTGATATCGTTGTTGACTTTTGAGTCACTGAACACTGTCGCATTGACAGGGGGCTGTGCTTCGCCTGCAGAGATAATTTTATCTACCGTGTCATCAGAAAGAGTGGATGACCAAAGTTGCCACAAATTTCTCATGGTTTTGTAGGCCAAGTAATACCCGTCAACTCTCCCGTGTTAGTGTTTAGTGAGGGTGTTTGAGTGGTGATATCACGCAACGCTTGGCGGTAGTCTGACTGGGCGGTAGTCATCGTCCTGTCCGGCAAAGCCCACCAGTCTGTTTCCTCAAGACGACGATTACGTTCTTCTCTTAACATACGCATGGGTTCCGCGTTTGTAAGTTCTGTCAGCTTTGCAGATACCTGAGACCAAGTAACACCAAAATCATCTGGGTTCGTACTTTCAATCGCCAACTCTTCACTGTCATACCCAGTAATACGGACAAAACTAGCGTTAAACTCAGCCTCAGTAGTTGGTTCACCATACAGCGACCAACCTTCGATACCGAGTGCTTCAAGGGCTGTAGCGACATTTACGATTGCCATTTTAGTTCTCCTTAACTCGTGACTTCATATATCTTACAGACCGGCTTGGCGTAGAAACCTTGTGATAGGTTATCAGCCCAACCAAAGAAGTATTTATTGACGCCACCGTTACCCTCGTTTTTGTGATACAAAGCGTAAGTACGGTTACTTGTGCTTGTCTGACTAGAAGGCACAAGCGCAGTGACAGTTATCATTTCAACGTCATTTTGATCGTGATCTCTATGTCGTGATGTACCATGTGATCCAGAACGATTACCTGAAGAGGACAAATTAACATCAAAACCACCTGTAATATCTCTGATCTTAAACGCACCCACCTGTGAATTATTATTACCGCCATAGACAAAAGTAAACTCAATAACAAGTGAATTACCTGTGTTCGTACAGGCAATAGTGGTCCTCAATGCTGTTGAGACTTCGCTCCACCCGCCATTTTTTACGATAACGCCGGGGTTAGGGGAGTTAGTTTCGACCTTTGCAACGCCAATCGTCGGGCCAGTTGGGCCGGTTGGACCTGTGGGACCTGTTGATCCCGCAGGGCCAGTTGGACCCGGCGGACCTGTCGGACCTGTTGATCCGTTCGATCCTGCTGGCCCGGTAGGTCCAGTAGGTCCAGTAGGCCCCGTGCTTCCGTTACTTCCGGCTGGCCCGGTGGGACCGGTTGGGCCGGTAGGTCCAGTTGGGCCAGCCAATGCTACATTTGTTACCGTGCCTTTTTCCCAACGAGATTGAGACGCATCGTATACTGGAATCAAGTCTCCACCTACAAAACTAGTGTCAGTAGGGAAACTAGTCAGTGAACTACCTACGTTTGAGCTGTCAGTAACGTCTGCCGAAGCTTCAATACCGTTGAGCTTCGTATGATCTGCGTTCGTAAACACGTTACTATCAGAGGCACTCTCAACAAGGGTTCTGATCTCCGCAGCAGTCTGATCGGCAGTTGCACCAGACTCAATACCATCTAGCTTTGTGCCGTCAGCGGCTACATCGCGCCCATCTACAGTGCCGCTCACTGTAATGTTTCCTGTAACGCCTACCGCTGCTGTGGAGGTTAGCCCTGCGACTGTATACGATTCTGTCTCATCTAGTTTAGCTGCAGTTACAGCGTTATCGGCAAGACCTCCCGTATCGATCTTTGGACCTTCACCCGTCGTGCCGTCGTGACTGTGCCCTGTTGTAGCGTGAAACGCAGCTTGTACTGCGTCAAATTCGCCATCTAAATCAGAAGCGTTAATGACGTTGCCATCTGCAATATTATTTGCAGTGTCGTTACGAGTATAGCCTGTACCCATTCTCTATCTCCTCCCGTATGTTGCGAATTCTAACGTCGCAGCATCTACGGTAAATACAGCGTCTGTGTTTGTGCCTGTTGTCTCATATAGTATTGACACAGTGAATCCCGATCCTATTGTGGGGACTTCAAAGATAGCTTTCTGCTTTGTACCCAAAAGTGTTGTGCCATAAATGCCGGAACCAAAAGTAGTAGAAACTCCCGCATCAGAGCTTAGTATAGAATCTGGTTGGGGCGAATTTGGCTGATCGAAATCAAACTTCAAAGAAAACTCCAAATCAAATTCGCCATTTACATCTAGATATGTCGTACCCTTGTATATCGTTTTACGAACCTCTGAATCACCCAAAGGAACGAATGGAGTGGCAAATGTAGCGACTATATTTGTACCGTCCTGTGTATTACCCTGCTCCATCTGATACACGTATCCATCTTTAGCCGCAAAGTAGATACGTTCCGCAAACCCATCGTACTCACTGTGAGTGACAACTACGTTAAATCCACGAAGGTCATTCCAAGAGAATCCCTCTTGAAGCTGAGTTCCTGCGATACCCTTTGCAGCAGAATTTGTGTATGTAGCGTTAAATCCAAATAGTCTGTATTGACTTTTTTCTCTAATAACTGTACTAGAGAATTCAGTGCTACTGGATATTAGGTCAGTAACCTCAGTCTGAATAGGCTTGGATATGACGGCAAGACTAAAATCCCCAATACGATCTGTGGCAGAAAAGAGACGCAGACCATCCGGCCCCAAGAACATAATATCGCCACCAATCTCCTGAATAGTATCTTCGGCCACACATCCCAAATCTTGAGAAACAGACTGCAACTGAAAATCTGCAATACTACTACCAGCGATCCTGTTAATTGAAGTTTCACTAAAAATAATTAACTGATCACGAAAAACTACCAGCCCAGTAATTGTATCTGCAACATTAATTATACCACCACCACTAGCGGCTGTAAAGTCGTCATCTTCATAAGGTGCAGAAAAAATGAGATTTGTGCCTTTTCCAAGAAAGACATGATTCTTGAAATTTACAACGTGACTTGCACCAGAAGTGTCGGACGGGAGGGAGCTTAACTGCGAGAACGTCGTACCGTCGAACCTAAATGGCTTGCCAGTCCCGTCAACGACCATAAGCTTTTCAGTCCCGTCGAAGTCATATTTGAGGAACCTGATACGACTTGTTCCTCCGAGCGAGACGCCTGCACTGCTGAACGACGCGTTGTCCGTGATTTGTGTCCACCCTGACCCGCTTGAGCGAAAAAGATCATTACCCCGTGCAGCATAAACATTTCCTCCGTATCGCACGATCCCTCGTACATTACCTGTGTTAGGCAGTGCGTTACTGTCAAACTTATCGTATCCTTCAACACGACGATATCCGCCGAAAACAGACGGCTCAAAATTACGTAATATACGGGCGGAGCCGGGAGCCTGTGTTCCCTGCTGATAAGGAGAAAGGTTCGTAATCAAACCCCCCTTAAATTGAAAGGGATATGTCTGCCATCTATCCGGCATCTAAACCGCCCGTGCGTATACGTTTTCGTTTACAGTAAGAGTCCGCATATGTTTTACACCATCGTCAAATTTACGAAGGGAAACAGTGGCGGACTCTAAGTTGTCGCGGAACATGTAGGCATAGTACATGGCACCGTCTACAATTACATGTTTGAATCGAAATGGGATTGAGGGCACATCATCATGCGACTCAAGGTCAGCAGGAAACATGAAAAATTCGTACTCAATTTTGTACGCTTTATCCGGCATAGGGACGACAATTATATCCCCATCTTGTGAGCGGACGATGTACTCAGGTGCGCTACCACGAGACGACTCTGTTTCAAATTCCTGATCTATGTATCGATTTATGTACTCTTTGTAACTCATCTGCGGCAGATGCCTGCCTTCGCCCACGCCTAGAGTGGTATTACGAACGAGCCTGACCGTATCAAAATCAGTGTGCTTTGCATTCTCGGGAAGAGGATAACGAGACTCGCCAGCCGTCAGGACGATATCATCCATGTTGTGATTAAACGGCCAGTTGAAGTGCTTCTGGTTAATGTCACGAACAGATGCGTTAACACTGTCTCTGATCTGTGCATAAAAGCCGGTCGCTGTAGCGAAGTTAGAAGAGGTAAGTTCCGTCTCGTTAAGGCGGCGGCAAACCTCATTTGCGAGGGATAAGAAATTATATGCCATCAGTTTTTATTAACCACGCGTATCTTGACTTCTTGTTCACGGACGGTCGCATCACTAGCTGTCATGCGACAGATAATCTTATATGTGGTAAAAGCTGTACCGCTGCCAAGGTAGATGGTAGCTACAGTAGTTGTGTTGGTTCGACTGATAAGCTGTAAACCATTCACTATCTGGCTATTAGACCACGTTTGCAGCGTGTCATTTTCATCAAAAATTTTCCAAACCACAGACGAGATAGTGTCAGTATCTAACGCTGGACCCCAGTTTATAGAGTAGTCCAACTGATCGTCAGGGTCTTTATCGGGCCATTTCAAAGACATTTTATGCTGCCCTTCTTTGATTACTTGTCTGTTTTGGTTGCACTGTAACCGTGCGCTGTCTACTGAAAGCGTCTGCAGCACCCGTTGGAACAGAGCGTAGCTGCAAAGCTTCTGGGACAACTCTGACGACGTTTTTTCTGTCGTATGCTGATGCTGTGAAAACAGTGATGGCATTAGAAGGTGCGGGTAGATTCACTGCACTCGTACCGACAACACTCGCGAGCTTTTCAACTATGTGAAGAGTGAGAGTGCCTACAGACGTGGTTGCACTGAATCCCGGTATATCTTCCGCAACATTCGGCTTGATAGAACCAAGAGAAAGAGTCCCCCCAACGCCCACTAGTTCTTTAGAGAAGCTGACAACAGGCTGTACCGCACTTATCGAACCGGTAGCGGATACACCAGAAATCTTTTCTGTTACCTGCGGCTCAACGTCGTTGATTGCACCTGTTGCAGACACGCCAGCTATCGAAACAGTGACCTGTGGTTCGACAGTGCCTATAGCACCTGTAGCTGAAACACCTGTGAGACCTGCTGCGGTATTTACAGTCAGAGTACCAATGCTGCCCGTTGCGGATACACCAGAAATCTTTTCTGTAATGTTTACGCTGACAGTACCTATGGCACCTGTCGCGGATACACTCGCAAGAGATTCATCTACTTGTGGCTCGACGGTTCCTATCGCGCCTGTTGCAGATACGCCTGTCAGACCGGCGGCAGTATTGACCTGCGGGGTTCCTATCGATCCTGTTGCAGATACACCTACAAGACGTTCGGATATGTCAATTTCAAACCCGTTGATTGCAACAGATTGAACAGACCCTGTAGCAGAGACTCCGGTTAATGCAACATTCGGCGATACGACTCCATAAGATGCGGAGCCGTAGGAGCCAGTACCATAAATTGCATCTCCAGAATCGTAAAAGGCCACAGCCTACCTCCGCTACGCGATACGGACTACAGCGTTGGATGCGTCAGCAGTAGGAAATTCGATTGTCAAGTCACCGGCAGTAGCAGACACGGTGCCACCGAAGTCGATGACACAGATAGCTTTATTAGATGCGGAGGAGTTGTATATGATACAGCCGTCTGTAGAAACAGTGACGTTCGAAAACACTTCGTCAGTAAAATCGAGAAAGGCAGTCGTGCCGCTCGTGGCGATAGCCGCACCATCTAGATTTTGACCCCCAGCAGAATAGCCAGTGCCGGAAGCTTCATCAGAGTTGCCGGTTACATCAGAGTAGTTTGTGGTAGCGGCACCGTATGTACCAGACATGCTGCTCTTAATTAGAGCCAGCTTAATGGTGTGGGTGTCGAGATCGTGTACGCCGCCAAGAAGTTCGCTCTTGAACGAAGTACACATTGCAGTTGTAATTGCCATGAGGTTATCTCCCTGTTATCTGGCGGGTTCGTAGAACTCTTCAGCAGCAACGACAACTGTCAAAGTGTTAGCCGTGTCTGCTGCTACGATAATTTTATCGCCCTCGTGAATGTAGAGGGGTTTGTCTACAGTGAAAATAGACTCACTACCTTTGCCGGTTACAGCGTGTCCCGAAAACAGGGTGTGCGTGGTAGTGGTGTCAGCTTCGTAGTATTTCAGAGTGTAGTCTTTGTTACTTGCGTTGTTGTTGCCAATCATCAAGTGTTCTACATGTGACGAGAAGTTAGTCGGCACAACGTACACGTCGGTATCGCTCGTGGTCGACAAAGCCGTTGCGTGGGTAACAAATTTCGATCCGTTATTAAGTACGGGCATCTTATCGCGTCTTTCTATATGCGCGTGTCTTCTTAGCTATCTTTTTAGGCTGCTTCGAAACCTGTTTACCAGCCTTCGTGGCTTTACGCTTCGCGCGAGTCGTAGCAGCGTACTCTTTCGCAGAGAGCGCCTTAATAGCTTTCGCCGGTAGATATCTTTCCCCGGTAGCTTTCGAACCTTGTGTTGACGGCTTCCCACTTTTGGTGCGCCACTTCTGTTTAGTCCAACTCTTCAAAGAGCGTTGGCTCTTCTTCAGTGCCATCATCCATCTCCATGCTGAGTGCAGCTAAAGCGCCCATCTTGTCGTTTGCAGTTACCCACTTTTCAAGTGCAGTGTCCATCTCTTCTAGAATACCCGGATGTTCACCTACACCGACAGAGTGCTTGGAATAGAGAGAGAATACAAACTCTGCATCCGCCATTTCCGCTGTGTACTTGTGCCTTAACGCTTCAATCGCGAGTTTGTATGACATTCCTGCCCCCTAAATACATCTATTATAACGCTTATTATGATATTTTGCAAGAAAAAACTATAGCTTACCTTCGTGGTGCATCAGCAGGGCTACAAACGCCCCTATGATAAGTAGTCCGCATACAAAAAATAGTGTTACAATGGATACTTCTATAATTTTCTTGCGTCTACGGGCTGCGGCTTCTTCAGCTTCTCTTCGTGCTATCCGCGCCTTAGCCTGAAATCTCTGCCAATCACCCCACAGTCCGGGACGACCGGCATAAATCATAAAAGTCTTTAGCTCCTCTTCACGGGTCCGTATTTCCTCTAGAGCCATGAATTCTTCTAGATCAGAGCCGCCGCCCTTCTTTTGGGCCTTTTTCTGTAGGTCTTCTTTCGCGCCTACAAATTGTGCGATTGCCTGTCCGGCAGAGGCTATATCCCTACCGTTTTGGACGGCGGACTTAATAATTTGAAAGGCGCTATTGGCTGCGGCAAGTTCGGCTAACATTAGTACACCTTTATCCCTGTGCTTTTGTCGACTAGCTTAGGGAGGCAGTATGCCGTCACCTGTTTTCCTTGTTTATGTAAAGTCTGCGCGTACCATACGCACTCGTTCAAGTCTCGAAAGTACATATCTTTACTGACTTGACGCTTGTCCTCTCCTATGCCAAGAAAGACAAACAGGAGAAAGACGTGCTGCATAGTTAGTCGCGGTAGCCGCCCCCTGCTTTTTTGTAAGCTGCCGCAACCATCTGGGCTTTACGCGCCGACCATTGTCCCGGACGCCCGCCCTTTCCGCCAGCCTTGATACGGTTGAAAATACGCTTCCTCAGTCCGGGCTTAGTGTAGTTGCCAGCTTCATTAACTCGACTCTTGCCCTTCGTTTTAGACTTCGACGGTTTGCGAGCTTTTGTAGCCCTGCCACCTTTCTTGAGTTCTTGTGCTTCCTCGACGCCTTTAATCTTTCCGGCGTTGGCTGTCGCGTAGAAGACCTGTTCACCCTTCTTGCCCCCGTATGTGCGTTTCATGGACTGCATGATTTTCTCACCTTTATTTGTTAGAGGCATCACGTAATATCGTAAGGATCACCGCGTTCGATGATCTTTATTCCCTTTTTCGAAGGTTCCATAGGAATACCCTTACCTTTATCTTCCTCCATTTGACGAATACGTCCGGGAAGAGTTCTACGACTTTCTTCAATTTCTCTACGAAACTGCTGGCCTTGACCCAGCCTATAATTTCCGGGAACTTCCGCGCTGGATGTTGCACGTCGCCCTCTGCTGTAACCTGTCGTCATTAAAACTCTCCGTTTTTCATTGCGTTTGAGAGCTTAGTAGCCCGTCGTCCGACCTGTGCCGCCCATCTGGAATCCAACATTTCGATGGACGCGATGCCAAACTTCTGTTCGTGGATCGCACTCCACATGTTCTTGAATTTACAGAGGCGTGGCACACCCATATTGAAGGCCATATCCATCAGGATCAGTTGACGTACTGCGTCCAAGTCGTTCACGCACGGGTGTACGCGGCACAGTTCGTCCTCTACGATCTTGATGTCGTTCATGGCAAGATAACGTGCATCCGCTTCTGTGATACCGTGTTCGTACACGATAGCCATCGACGGAATGTCCATGTAATCGAGTTCTTCCTTACTGATCCCCCGGTCTTTCAAATTGCGCCCGATACCAATAGTGTCGATGCCGAGGGAGTCTTGATAAACCGTTAGAACCATGCCTTCATGTTCAATCAGCTTATCTAGAAAATGCGATGTATTATATTTCATTTAGATTCGTTCCCCATCCAAATAGCGAAAGCCCCGGTGGCAGCGCCAACGATGGTCGATACGAACGCGGTTTGCTGTGAGGTGGCGGAGGGTCCGAGCGACATAAACCAGTCACAGACGTTCCACGCCATAAATGTGAATGCCAACATCATCCCACGGGGAAGTAACTTCCATTTTAGAATGCGTTCAAAAGTAACTTCAGCCATAATACGCCTTCGGTTTATCTCGCTTGTTGAGGTTCTTCTTGTGCCGTCCCGGACGACAAATCTTCTTCTTGGCCGTGAAAGTGCCTTTTACTTTTATAGCCATTATTTCCTTCCAAAGAATTTAGTAGCACTACGAACGCCAAATGAGGCAGCAACGATAACCCCCAGAGAATATTGATACCATTCCGGCATAGTGTTGAGTTGTGCGAATCCATTGGCTACTACCTCTTCCATCCCCGGAATAAACGCCAAAATGAGTGGGATACTGAATAAAATAGTGAGCCACTCGTCTTTCCACGAGTGCTTACTACCTTCAGCCATAGTAATGTCCCAATCAATTTCACCCGTAGCCTTCTTTTCCATGATAGTCGCTTCAGCACGAGCCTTAGCGACTTTGGCTCCGGTTTCTGCCTTTGTCTTTTCAACCTTTCCCTCCAGCCACGTACCCGCAAGCTGAGAGATCGGGCCAATCAGTAGGTTTAACACTTCCACCTCTTCCTCGCCTGACGAAGACGACTGTTAGGATTCTTTGCAGCTTTAGGAAACTTCTTCATCTGACCAGCCGAGCGGGCACAAAACGACTTACGACGCTTTGCAGCCGCACTTCCGGGCTTTACTTTGCCTGTAACTGCAGTCTTGAGTTTGGAGCCGGGGTTCTTCTTGCGATATGCAGCCACCCCGGCCTTAGTCATGCCAGCCCCTGCTTTCGTGGGCCGAAAGTTCTTTTTGTTACGGGCTGGCATCTTGTCGGCTTTACGTGCCATTGTGACTATGCCTTTACGAGCTTGTAGCCCTTTGCCTTGGCTGCGGCACGGACTTGTGCAAGAGTCATGGCTGGCTTTTTAGCTGCCTTCTTCTTGCCGCCCGCTGCACCACCTTTGGCGTAGCCTTTAGACTTCATGGCCATACGACCGCCACGAGCCATACCTTTGGACTTCATACGACCACCACGGGCCATGCCCTTACTCTTCTTCTTCATCATCATCTTCATAATCGCTCTCCGCATAGAGGTTATCAAACACCCGAGCCGTATCACTCACGTAGTTCGGGTCTTGTTTGGAATGATGGACCCACTGACTAGGTGTAAAGTCTGGGGGGCCTTCTCCTGTCACAAACCAAGCAGGGTTAGTGACTCGCACTCGATTGTTGGGGAGGGCGACTATATTGCCCGTCCACTTTCCGGCATCTAAGAGTTCCAAAACATGACTCTGTTTGTGCTGTGCCGGATCGTCTGCTACTTCAGTTCCCGTGTAATCTACAGTGAAGTAGTACTTTGCAGGGTAAAATTCCCCGTCTATCTTTGCCAGCCACGGGCAGGGTGTACCTCTGTTGAGTACAAATACTGAGTGGTGATGTGACTGACAGTCCCACGGTTGTGCCAGATAAGTAGGTATAGGTTCAGGCCATTCATCTAAAGGCGTGTCCCCTACTAAGGCTGTGAGGGGCATACGTGCCCACATTGCTCCGCCGTGTACATTCTCTTCTTCTTCACACCCCGTGAATAGAACCTGAAAAGACAGGGTACGCATCGGGAGTGTTGTAACACCGATCACCATGGCGTGTAGAAATTCACCGTGATATCGATCATGATTTGTTGTGTATTCTTTACGTACCCAAGCTTTGAAGTACGGTACGTTACTGGTTATGTAGTTCATCAGGAATGCTCCGTGGAGGTTATATCCCGGCAGGGGATTCCTGCATATATCATAAAACAGTAAAAGTGTCAAGGGGGAGTTTCAAGGCTCCCCCCTGACAAGTTGATTAGGCGAACGAAGCCGCCGTCTCTGCAGTACCCATCTCTGCAATCACTGCGAACACACGTACCTTACCGTCGAAGGTTGCCGTGTTGGCAATCAGATCGATGGTGTCGGCAGCGGTGTACAGCTTTGCAGTACCGGCTGCGTTGTTGATCTCGTGGCCGGTAGCAGTACCGTCCAGAGCGGCAACATACAGATCGTCGTCTGCGTCGTCACCGAGGTCAAGGACCGGCGAACCAGTCGATGCTGCGGTAAGGACTTCCACACCCGCCATGAGGACGAGGGTGTTTGCCTTCATTTCGAATACCTCAACGGAATCCGAAGTAGTCAGGCTAGTGGACGAGAAGTCAAGAACGACTTCAACGATCTGCGGCTTAATGCCAAGAGGGACGCCAGCGACTGCGCCAGTTACGGTATAAGTAGCCATCTAAGCCTCCCTTACAGAGTGATAACGGAACGAACGAGAGCTTCCGGGCGAAGGACTTTACGTCCAAACACATGGAGACCACGAACGATATCGCTAAAGGTTTCAGTCGAACGTACAACCTCGGTCTTCGCGATGTGCGAAGCGGTTGCAGTAGAGGACATGTGACCGGCGAGGATAGGGAATTCACCCGCACCCAGACCAGTTACGTCAACAGTGTCCGTGCCAGCAGCGTTCATTGCGGTGGACTTGTAACAAGCGAAACCGGCAATGTTGCCCTGCATGACAAGGCCGTTACGCAGCGGCGAAGTGCCGTCGCCAGTGACCTGTACTTCTGCGAACTTAGCGCCCGCGCCAAACAGAGTCTCGTAGAAAGCCGGTGCGGCAACGAACCAGCGATTCTCTTCCGGAACCGACTGATCGTCAAGGGCACGAGCCATCTTGAGCATGATGTTGACGAGGTTGTCACCAGTCTGGCCAGTCAGAGGCGAACCAACAGTACCGAGACCAGTTACGGTAGCGGTAGCTGCGCCCGACTCAGACGAAAGGCCTGCGCCATCAAACATGGCAGTCAGGATATTACCGTCATACTTACGCTTCAGCGAGTATGCACCCGAAGAAGTGGCCAGAGCCTCAAAGTTGACGTGGGACTGACGCTCTTCAATGTCGTCAATCTTGAACGCAAAAGCATTCGCTTGATCGACGGCCATGGTAGTCTGGTCGTCAGCGAGGTCTTGCGGGTTTACAACAGCACCGCGAGCATACGAGGAAACCGTAATGGTCGGCTCCTTAATGATGCGAACGGTGTCGCCAAAGTTCTCAATTTCGCCAGCGTAGTCGGTATTCGTGATATCTTCAGCAACCGAAGCGCGACGGAAGAATTTGAGAACTTTTTGGCTGAAAATTTCCGGCGTAAAGTTACCGGAAGGCAGGTTATTATGACCTGACGCGCTATTAAAAGCCATTAGTTCATCCTTCCTATTTGGAGGTTAGAGTTTAGTTGTTGTAGTCAATTCGGCCTTCAGCCCGTGCGGTGTCGAGTTCAGCTTCCATCTTCTCGAATTCCCACGGCTTCATTTTGCCGATTTCAGAAGCCTTCCAGATTCGTCCATCACCTTTTGCAGAAGAGACTTCCCGTGCTGCGGGTCTAGTCACTGCCTCTGCGGCAGACGATGATTTCTTAGAAGATTTCTTTTTTAGGCCAGCATCGGCCTTATATAGGTCGATGACCCGTGCTGCCAACTTTGCATCCGTATTGTTTTTGTAGATGCCGTCAGCGAGTGACGAGGGCTGATCTTCAAGCCAAGTTAGAAACTTTTCGTCCTGTTTGATATGATCAAAATCAGGATGGAAGTTAAGAAGTTCTTGATAGGCGTTCTGCTTCTCAAGTTCTTTTTCGCGTTCCTTAATAGTTCCCAACTGTTCGCGAAGCTCAGAAACCTGCGCCTCGGTATGCAGCGACGAAACAGTTTGCACCACTTCGAACACTTCAGGATACCGTTTTCTAAATTCTTCAATCTCTTCGACAGTGCGTGGTGGAGACATGCCCTGCGGCATTTGTGCCGACTGACTGGATGCTCCGCTCTTCAGGCCTTCGATCTCTTGTTTGAATTCAGAAACTTTGGTATCATAATGCTTCTTCAAGTCATCATACCGTTTCTTGTAGTCGTGGTCGGTTTCTTGTTTTTGTTCTACGAAGCTGGTGCTTTCCTGCGGAGTAGCCTCTTCGGGGTCCGCTTGTTGTGCCTCTACAGCTTCTTCCGCTTCATCGTCGTCATCATCTTGATAGACTTCGTCACGGTACTTTCCACGATACAGTGCGTCGTTTCCGACAGTGCCGAATGAGTCGTTCGGCTTATTGGCACGGTGGCCTTTTACTCGTTTTGCCATTTTATTACCTCACTTGCGGGGCCACTTGGCTGTGGGTAGCCGCTCCGGTTGTGTCAGGGCCGTGGTCCACCACGGGTAGCTGACGAATCCCTTTTGGGTTTTGGCATCGGTAACTCCATGTCTATGGGCTTATCCGGTTTTGGAAGCTTTGGAAAAGTCATAGGTTCAGTTATCGATGGGAAATCTTTGTTTTCTGCGTACCAGCTAATCATGCGATCAGCGCGGTTGCGCGTCTGTCTGGCTTTTTCGGACGACTTGCCTCGGAGGGGCATAATAATGCCGTCGTAAAGAGCGTCGTATGCGTCACCGCCCTGAAAGCCCTTTAAGAAACTGTGTCTAATACTTACGTGTCTGTTCTTACCCTTGTTACGGAAAGAACCTTCCTTTCCCTTACCCGGCTTAGTCTTGAAATTGCCAACGTAATATTCAGTGAACATAATCGCCTTATCTACAGGATTGTTCGGGGAAGGGATGTTGTAGCTTTTAAGAAATGCCTCAAACTCTTCGTGCTTTTTACGTTGAACAGTCAGATTTAGTTCTTCAAGAACCTTTTGATCTTTGATAGTCAAAGGGTCTTTTTTCAGTGCTGCACGGGCTGTCGCACCTGTTTTGGGGACAAACTTACCCTCTTTGTAGTTACCTACATATGGAGTGAGCTTAGACAGCATAGTTGTGTTGAGTCCCATCTTCTCCAAATCAGTGATGGAGTGCTGGCCGATATCAAATCCTCGACCAATAGTCACGCCACTCGCATTCGTAGGAACGTAGCCTGTCTTCCTGTTATCTTCGGCTACTTGAAGGGCGCTTCGTACAGTCTCTTCGTATTGTGTTGGTGCAGGAAGAGGCGTCGAAGGCTTTGCAGCCTCAATAGGTGGGGCGGGTGGGGCTTGTGGCTTTTCAACAAATCCTTGATTTGTAGCCGGGGCACCGGATACATCAGGCTGTGACTCTTCGTTACCGAAGCCAAAAAGATTACTGATAAACCCGCCTATCTTGTAGCCAGCCTGTTGTGGGGCAGCTTCACTCTCTTCAATACGCTCCTGTGTCTCCTTTTTACCGCGATTGTTGATCTTGCGGAGACGGTCGTACCCAATGATGCGAGCCAACTGAGGCGGTATGACTACTTCGCCTCGGGACACTGCTACGTCCACTGCCTTTTCGTAGACGGGCCTATCTACTTCAAAAATACCCTGTTCGCGAGCTACGGCGTATGCGTTGATAATCATCTTCTTGATATCTTCGCTACCGGCCTCTTCTACAGCCGCCGCGTTGATGACAAAGGTGCCTTCTTCAACTTGCATGTCCTTGTCGTCAGCCACCTTTTGACGGTCTGTAAAGCGCGACGGTGGGCCTTCTACAAAGCCAGCGGGTGTGGCCATAGCTTGACCGCCCTGCTGAAGTCCTACGCGACCACCTTTACGATATCCACCAAAGTTAAAGGAGTAATCCGCCGCGTCCTCGGAACCACCAAAGCTCTCCATGATGTCAGCTTCAGCTTGAGCCGCTGAGTAGTCTTCACCTTCATCTTGATTACCGCCGCCTGATGGTTGTGGCATGGTGCTGGGGATGTCCTCGGGCGCAGTAACAGGAAGAGACGCTGCCGCTTTCTTGTTATCTTCTTGCATACGGTTGAGTGCGTCACTAAGGAACGTAGCGTTACGGTGCTTTCCACTAACGGTGCCAAACGCACCCGCTTTAGTTTGGGCCTCTAAAAGTGCATCCTTGAACTGAGATTCTGTGATCCCGTACTGCGATCTTGCAGCGTCGTAAGCTGCGGCAAACTGTTCGTTCTTTGTGCTTGCAGCACCTGTTAGCTTGGCACCACCACCAAACGTTCCGATAAAATAACCCGTCTCAGAGACGTTGCCGCCAACACGGAAGGCTGTGTCTGCATCCATCAAGCCCTTCATACCGGTCTTTGACCATGTATTAGTATCGCTGTCGTACTCGTCTTTAAGAGTGCCGGAGATGAAGCCTTCTTTTGTAGCTTCAATGCCGAGCATCTGCTGCTGCGACATGTTTCCGAGATTACCAGTGTATATGTAGTCTCCGGGCTTACGACTGATCATCATGTTGTTGACAGTCATCAGTGCGCCAGCTTTTCCACCAACAAGATTTACAGCGGCTGCATTCTTTGTGTGAAAATTCAGTGCGGCATCAAGTGCAAAGCCAGCTAGACCAGCGGGGCGAAGAGTAGTCTCTTTTCCAAAAGGAGCCGCTACCTGTTTTCCCATGAGAGTGCCAGCGGCTGTGGCAAGAGTCGGACCCATCAGGGCAGAAACGGGAGCCACTAGCCCCTCTTTCTTTACATCCGCTTGGACGCCCGGACCTTTGATGGACCTCATATACTCAGTAACAAAGCTTTCTGAAAGGTCTTGTGTGCCAGCTTTTTCAAAAGTATCTATGTTAAGCTCAAAGTCACTAGAACCGTCACCGTACTGGAAAGAACGGACATCAAAAGCTGACTGTCTGCCCTTCTGTCCAAACGTGTACTGTGTAGGAGAAACTATAGAGTCTTCCCCAGAGCCTACAGGACGAAGAACATCTTGACGAATGACGGTTTCTTTTTCATCTTCGTCCTCATCTTCATCTTCGTCTACCGTTGTAACATCGACTCCTGTTCCCAAACTGCCGCCGTAAAAATCCACAAAGCCAGAGGCATATTCTTCTGGAGTGTAAGTACGCTGAGATGTGAAAAATCCACTAGAAGAATTATCTCTGGTTATACCTAGATTAGAACCGTCACCAGCTATACCAAACATGAGTTGGAATTCAGGTGATTGGGCACTACCCCCTTCTGCCAGTCCTTGACGAAAGTTCGGAGACTCAGGATCAAGCTCAGTTTCAATCCGATTCATGCCCTCCGCGTAACCAGAGAAGTCATCTACCTCAGACGGCAGTTTCTTTTCTTCTTCCTCTTTACGTCTTTCGTAGTAAGTCGGAGGGGCGGGCTGGGCTTCTATGTACGTATTCCGCTCTTGTTGTTTCTGGTACTCACGATTGACAAGACCTTCGCCCGTTGTGTCAGGGGTTCTATACATAGGGGCAGCTTCGCGAATTATTTTTCGAAGCAGTGTGTCGTCAAAAGTCTTACCCGCATACCTGTTAGGCTCTGACCCGACCATAGCGCGGGCCGTTCCGTCTGGGTTGAAAAACATATTTCGCTGCGTGAATACTTCTTCGGCAAGTTCTTTTTGAGTCTTTGTATAGCTATCGTATTCCTCACCCACAATCCGGCGAAGATCATCACTGGTTCGTCCGATTTCGTCCTTGAGCATCTCTATCCCTTCACGGGTATCTGCAGTACGTTCGGTTATTTGTGGGTTACGAATTGCCATCGACTTTAACTACTCGCTCATAGTTCGTCTTCAGTTGTGCCAGCATTTCCAGTAAAGCCAGCTTCCCCTGCGCTTGGCGCAGTTCCGACTCCGATTGTGCCGTTACCACGGCCCGAATCATCGACTCCCGGAGGTCCGCTAGGTACTCCTCCATTAGGGGCCATTCCTTGTTGTTGAGGAGCGGGGCCAGCTTCCGCGCCTGTTCCTTGTTGAGCATTTGCCATCATCCCTTGCAGCATCTGTGCGTATACTTGTGCTTCGTTGACATCGTTGACGAGGCTGTCCGGATCAATGTCCTGTGAAATAGCCAGTTCTCTCATAAGGTTCGGGAGCTTTACAAACGGTGCCAGCATCGGATTGGACACTGTCTGAAGCAGTGAGGTGAGACGCTGTGTGCGTACTTCCTTCTGCATAACCGCTGCTACACCTCGCGGTTTGATTTCCAGATCACCTTCGACGTCTTCTACATCTTCGTTGAACTGCATGTTCCACTGGAAATACGCTTCACCAATCGTCTTGAGAAGATGGTCGTCAATGTTCTTGATCACAGTCTTCATAGACAGGCCAGCACTTCCCATCAGCATTGAGAGGCCTGCTGCCGTGCGTCCAGTACCGCTTACACCCGTCTGCCCGTGCATGATCGACGGGATACCGGTCTCTTCGTCTGCAAGCTGACGGCTGATCTGATACATCTGAATGTTCTCAGGAGCCGTGTTCGGAAACTTGAGACCATTAATCGCTGTGCCCGTAACACCAGACTGACGACGGAAAATCTTTCCGGGGAAGATGTCCATGTTCTGTCCGGGGACAAGAGACGCTTCGTCCACATCAAAGACAAGGTTGCCAGCGAGAGCGAGATTGTCAATCGCCATACGAACGTGACCGTTCATCAGCAACTGTGCATCTTCCATGTTCTCAGCTACACCTACGCCCCAAATCTGATACGGGTTGATCTCAAATGGGAATGCTGCATAGGGTATACGTGCGGGTGTAAACGGATTGACAACGCAGCGAAGAACTTCGTTTCCACAGACCCAGACATTCACCTGAAGCTGGTCGAACTCAGACATGTCCTTGGCTTCGTCAAGGCCAACCTCGTATGCGAACTTTGCGTCAAGAACGCCCCAATACTCAAGAACCTCAAAGCGATTTTCTTGATAGTATGTCTCAGTCTCATCTTCGCGGATCGTATCTTCGTAATACTTATCCTCGTAGTTAGGACCTTTGGCTAAGATGTTCTGGATAGCTTCAGCGTCAAAGTGCGGGCGCATGATAAGTGCACGTAACTGCTGGCGATTCATGCGATGGCGTTCGATCACATACTCGCAATCCTCAATCGAAGTCGCGGAAGGATCGGGGTGAAAGTCCCAAATAGAAACAGTCTCAATACGAGGTACAGTCTTTTCGTATGGGAGGTACTCTCTTTCGCCCTGTTCATTTCTCTGCCACTTGTGAATGCGCTTGTAGAAATTGAAGGGGCCTTTTACGATGCCTGTCCCAAGAAGAGCAGACTCAAAAATAGCTTTCCTAAAGACGTTGACTGCGTTAGTATCAAGTAGCTGATCATGAATCACCTTCTCCATCCGACGAGCTTGTTCTGCCGCAGGCTCAAACTGTGGCTCTCCAACATTCGCCTTTCCGGGAAGGATCATGTCGCCAAACTCTTTTCCATAAGTACCCAGAGAGTGTGGCTGAGAGGCGGACAAGCCGCCGGGAGTAATCTCCCTGCCGTCTCCGGGGAAGCCATACGGATCAGTTTGATTTGGCATGTCATCGATAGGAGTACGCGCATGGGCGAACTCTTCGATTCCTTCTGGGACGGGTGTAGACTCAACTACAATAGGAAACTTTTTGTTGGCAAAAAGAATGTCTACAATTTGTCCATAAGCCGCAAGGACTTTGGTCTTCGTGATTTTGATGAAAACCTTAGACCTTTCAGAGTCTCTGTACTGTGTGCTTGTGTCGTAGATGCCACGGAAATTCTTATACGCTTGCAGCCATCGCTGTTCATACGCATAGCGTCCGTTTTCGGAATCTTCAAATTTGGCACGAATGTACCCAGCAAGCCCCGGCATCTTGTCGTCAGGGCTCAGGATAGGTACAGAGGCTTCCTCGTCTGGCTCTAGAAAATTGTCAGACATAAGACTTCCTTAGTAGTCGCGTTCTTCAGCGAGACGCATGACAGCCGGATCGACAGCAGTTTTATTTTGCTGCTTCGGCATATCTTCCGTCAGAACACCTGTGACGGCACGAGTGTCAAACTCAAGCCCTTCACGATACAGCTTGTCGGCACCCATCTGATCGTCAACGGACGTTTCGTCCGAAGCCATGATGTAGCCTTCGCCCATGTTCAGGTTCTGCATTCTTTCCTCCATTAAGGGTTAGGTATAGAGTCTTCTTCGACTTGTTGGTCTGCCGTTATCTGCGGACCTGAATAATCTTGAGCGCGTATATTTCTAGCGCGATTTCTTCCGCTGATATTGCCGGTGCGTTCTCCAGATACAATTCCCGGAACAATCATTTCAGCGGCTACCGCCCCTACTCCACCGATAGCAGGGATAACGCCCCGCTCTCCCGGCTCACGTTCAATGCCAAAGAGGTCTGCAGTAGCCTGCATCCCCTTTTCAGCGGCGACATCGTAGGGGTCAACTTCATCTTCTTCCAGAAGCGCACGATCTATAAGCGCGCCTGCCAGATCGCCAAGAGGTCCCGGCGCAGCTTTTGCGCCTGTAGAGATAGTGGCCAGTGCGCCTGCAAGACCGTACTTAGCCAGTTTACCTCTAAGGCCGGAGGTCGGGGTCTCGTCAAGTGGGGGGTTGTCGATTAGCTCTTGTTCTGCAGCTATCTCGGCCCGCGCTTCTGCGGCAATTTTTTTATTATCTGCAAGCTGACGCTGGCGTCTGCGAATGGCCTCTGGATCAGTCTTGATCGGACGCGCTAAACGCGCCGCCTCTTCAGCTTCTTTTTGTTCTTCAAGACGTCCAATGACAATCTCAAGCGACGTCTGTTTCTTCTTTTCTTCAAGCTTGATTGTCTGTCGCTGTTCTTTTGTGGGCCTCTTGTTCACTGTATTTGGTGCAGGGCCATCAAGAGAACCGATCTCAGTCGGCGTGTTAAAGACGACTTCGGCATCAACAATTCTAGGGGTAGTCACACCCCTGTTTACAAACAGCGCGTTGATGGTTCCGTGACCACCGTTGATAGCGTCTTTGTGAATAAGTGAATTGGTAATGGGTCCAATGCGCTTATCTGGGAGAGCGCCAGTATAGTTCTCTTCAAGAATGTCACCAGCGTTGTCTACACCAACACCAGCGTGACCCATCCACGCCTTTACAGCATCGCGTGGAAATTCGTACTCACGAAGAAGCTGCCGTGCAAGGATTTTACGAATGCTTTTGTGGCTTCCCTGTGCTTTTATGGGAAGCTGATCCGCAAACCTTTCCTCTAAGAGAGGACGTACACGGGCATTCCAAAGGCGCTCAACACGAGTTTCAAACTTGAGTCTGTCACCCGCTCTGCCAGCAAAGACATTCTTTTTGGATGGGTTCTCTCCCGGAAAGTCCTCGGCCACTCGTGCTTTAGCCTGTTCAACTTTAGCGAAAAGAAACTCGGCAAACTCTCCGGTGTACGTAACTTCCGGACGAACCTTGTTGGCTTTCCGTACACCGCGAACTTCTGCGATCATAACACCGTCGCGTTCACCAAAGGTAATGTCGCCGATCTTGAGACCGTCTTCACCAATGTTTGAGGCAACGCGCTGACCAGTGTACTTCTCGTAGTAAATATAGTCACGAGCATCTCTATCTACCTCGACCGTGACCATTTTCTGCTGTTTTTCGTCGTAAATCTCGTAACCCTCGACCCCAAGAGCTTCATCATACAAGGCGTCTAGGTCTTTTGAGAAAATCGTACCCTGCATAGGGTCGGTGTTACGAGATTGAACACCCACAAGATCGTACAAGGTTTGTGCGATACCGTCGGAACCAGCCAGCTTCGTTGGTACGTTATTTACTTTCGCTACTTTGTTCTGCGCGATAAATCTATCTTCAAACCAGCCCCACTGCTTCCACCGGTTTGTTCCGGATTCGCTTTTTATCGGATCAAGAGCTTCGTTGAATTCTTTTTTATCGTAAATTTCATTGTATGGCAGATCGACATCAATACCCTCATCAATGAGATTAGAAATCAGATTGAGAGTGTTATTGTAATTGTCCTTGCCTTTGTCTTTTTTATCTGCGATGCTGTTGGCGATGTAAGACAGAGCTTCACGCACAGTGATTTGTCCCGACTGAGACTTTTCAACAAAAGCCGCTTGGGTCAGGTTCACTGCTTCTTTGAGACCGCGTGGACCTCTAGACTTTGTAGGAGGTGTGGTTGCCATTAGTATCCAAAGGTAGCGTCTTGAACCTGATAGACCTGATTCTTAATCGCGCCAAGCTGTTGGTGAATAGATGCGTATCCGCTCATCCGCGTCATCATCATGTATCGGAGAGCGTCGTAAGCGTGATCTTCTGCTTTTGTGTCTACGTCTTCACTGTTCGACTTAGACAGCGGTATGCCTGCAAGCTGTTTGATGATATTCGAACAGGAAGAGAAAATACGCAAACGGGGTTCGCCGGAATACGGCTCCTTTGCAAGCCGACGATGAACCTCCATCTTTCCTTGAATTCTGTTTCTGTCAGAAGGAGTCCAACGAACTCCTTGACGCATCATTACCTCTGCGATAGAGGGACCGAAGCCTGTCTTGTTCCAACATGAGGAATCCAAAACAGTGTAGTGGGGGAGTGGGTCTAACTGTTCTGCTTCTAATATTTTATCTGCCAGCTCCTCTGCTGTCAAGTGTTTTTCGTATAATTCTCTGTATACCCAGATATTATTGTCCCAATCGATTGCGCCCCACAACACGCACGAAGGTGCAGCATATCCATAGTCAGCAGCACGGATGCGAGGCCAATTGGTCGGCAACTCAAATGGCTCGACAACATGTCGGCTCCGTGAAAACTCGGGGAAGGCCGCTCCCTCCGCCACGTCCCAATCCCCTTCAAGAAGTCTCTTCCGCTCGACTTCTGGGAGCGACCTGAGCATAGCCTCGTACTGGCCGTCTGCAAGCAGGTAGGGATTGTCGGTCAGCCTTGCCGGTACAAATTTGCGGTAGAACAGGGGCTGACCTGCTTTCTCGTGACCGTCAGGCCACATGAACGGTGTCATTGTATCTATATCGAAGGCAGGAAAAGGCTTGTTTGGTTCCACGTCGTCGATGTACATCTTCTTGACCCACCAACCACCCACTCCTCCGGGGTTGGCTGTGCAGCGCATGTACAAGTGCTGCTGGAGTTCATTATCAGTAGAACGAAGGCGAGAACGCAAGTAATCCCAGACATAGGGCGTAGGGTACTGAGTAATCTCATCAATGCCTATCCAGTTGAATGCCTGACCTTGAAAGCGAGTTACATCTTTGTCCCGATCCAGATAGGTGAACCAGATCGTAGCACCAGACGGGAACACCCACGTAGACTTCGACTCACGAAACTTTGCACCCGGAAAAGCCTTTGTGTAAAGCTGGCGGGACTTGTCAATCAGTTCAGTGAGTTCATCCAGTGTACGACGGAGAAGAAGACCACGATGATTAGGATTGTGACAGTAACGTAGCGGATCAGCAAGAAGTGCAAAGCTTTTTCCACCACCGGCTGCACCGCCGTAGAGTACATCTCGCTCACCCGCGCTAAGAAATTCTGTTTGCGGTCCTTCATTCGGCGAGAACACAACCTCGCTTTCACCGACAAGCTCCGAAACTGCGTCAGGTAAAGCATCCAAATCCCCAAGATCGATTGTGGCAGAACCGGCTCCTGTAAGAGCTTTTTCCACTTTTCCCACTGTTTTTTCAAGTTCTCTTGCATATCTTCGCTTGTCTTCGGCCTGTTTGGTGGTTTTGGCTGCTCTTTTCTTAGCTGCGTTGACACGTTTCTGCGCTGCACGTCTTGCACGTTCTTTTGTAGACATCTGATATGTGTCTTTAGGCGCATTAGGGTCCTTTTTAGGCCTTCCGCGCCGCTTTGGAGTCTCTTCAGACATGTTTACGGCTTTTCTGCGCTTCCTGAAGCTTTGCGACCCCTTACAGCCATCTTCATACCGTCGATGTTCTCATATTTCTGTGGTTCTTTGGTCTTTCCCTTTCCAAAAGCCCCCAGAGCATAAGCAGTGAGCATGATTGGACGCGGACCTATGCGTTGAAACGCCTCAGAGAAGCTCTTTGGCGGCTCTCCTGCGTTAAGATCAGCTTTTGTAAGTAGCTTTCTTTTCTCTTTACCCATCGATAATGACCTCGTTCTTTGGTGGAAGCAGCACGACTCCGTGAACTGCTGTTACGTTGTGGTTTACTTGATCTGGGGCCTTTGCACCTACACGATTAAGTAGTGATTCGGCAGCTTTGAGACGTAAATCATCACCTCGTTCGGGGGCGGGATTGTCTATTGTCGCTACAAGCCTGTTCGCAGCCTTTAGGGCGTTCATCGAAAGGATGTCTTTTGTGCGTTCTACGATCTCATCTGCTAAATGTTTACGTAACCACCCTGCAGAACCACGAGAATACCCTGCATCTACGGCTGCAGCAGTGACTTGACCGCCGTTTTCAAACAGTATGTCAAGGAATTTCTCTTGTTGAGGCGTAAGTTCACGCTCTCTTTTCCGCTGTTGAGGTAAAAGATTCATCGTTTATACCAGATATAGAGAGATGTAGGTCGATGTCCCACCGTAGCCACGCCTTTATCGTGTAAAAACAGTGAAGGTGGGAAGGTGTGCTAATGTGTGGAACGAACCTACGCCTATATTATGGGTGTACGGCTTACTTTTGTCAACAAAAAAAATTTTATGGCTTGACAGTTTTGAAATTCGACTGTATAGTAAGGGTACTACCCGCCGGGGAATAACTACTCCCACACCACAGATACATTGGGGCACTGTTTTGGTGCCCCCTTTTTTATGTCTGGCGCACTGTTTTGCCGGGGCGGTATCGATTACTTTCAAAAAATAAAATTACGGTCGAGATTACTAGCACATATACCGGTCCCCCGGGTGGCCCATGCGCGCCCCCGCGCGAGGCCCATTTTTTTCTCGGCGAGAATGGCTGCGGGCTGATCGGCAAAACAGACAACCCCTGAAACCAACAGGAAAGCCCGCCGGACGCATAAGCCGCGCCCGCCCGCCCGTGTATAGAGTTTGCCATGCCGTTAACTCATAGAGATGTCCGCCGAGATTAGGTGGCATAGCTCACCCCGAACAAAGCTATTCCGGATTTATTTAGCGATTACAGCCCGCCGGGATTAAACCGGCCCGCGCATAAAAAAAGGCCCGCCGGACTAATCCAGACGGGCCAAGGCGGGAGGAAAAGGGTCGGACGTTAGGTGTCCAGAGGCGGCTTCACGGTCTCAAAGCGGTTAAGGCCGTGCTCATATGCGGCATAAGTCCGGGCAGCGTTCAGGATGTCCGGATAATCCCGCTGAAGTACTGCGAGGTGGTAGTCGTCCATCATGGCAATCGAAGAATGCAGATTCTCTATGGCGTATTTGAGAGAATTGCGGCGGGTGTCTACCATGCCGGACTGGTCAAGGGCTTCTCTAAAAGAGGTTGGCGCGTTCATGTCTGTTTTCTCCTGTTTCAGACTGTTGGAGCGGGCCAGTAGCGGCCCGCCCCCAATTTATGCCGGAATTACGATCCGGACGCAATACGATATATTTTGCGATATCCCGTTTTCCCATAACGAACATTGACCGTCTTCGATTCGATCTCATAACCGTGGTCGGCAAGGTCATACAGATACTGTTGGACGGTGGACGCTTTGAGCTTCACCAGACCGGCAATGGTCGGCAGCGCGACGAAACGGCCCCGCGACAAGATCGAAACCATCTCCCGGTGCTTCTTCGACATTGGCCGCTGGTAATTCTTCCAAAAATCCGGATCACTTTTCGGGTGGTTGCGGCCATAGATCGGCATAGGCGTAGCAGATTCACTCCCGGCCACTGGCTCACCGTGAAGGTCGGTCTGGATCGGCAGCGGCAACAGTTCACTGTTTTCCTTTGGCTCGACGCGCATGAACCCGGCATCGAAAAGCTTCCCGCGTAGCTCGGAAATGATCTCATCCCGCAACCGGGCTTCGACGTCTTTTTCGATTTCAGTGACCAGTGACTCGGCAAGCTGACGGATGCGATCTACGTTATTGAAGAGGTTGTTTCCTGACATTTTTGAATCCTTTCTACCAGATGGTAACGATTATCAGGGTTAACAGAAGGCACCAAAGGACCATCCCGACGGTGCGATAGATGGTCAGAAGGACGCTCATACAAGCGCCCCCACTGACACGGGCTGGCGCTCATAAGACGCCCACAGGTCCGAGGCAGTAAGGTCCCGGACAAGGTCTTCACGCTGGCGTTCAACACGATGCGCTGCTGCGCCTGCTGTTGACGTCTTGCGCTCTTTCCCGTCTTCACCAATCCACGTTTGGTCGGTATGGGTCGACCAGTGCGTCAGGGCATTGTATGCCGCCCACAGAGTCGGCCCAAGCTCGGGCAGTTCTTCCGTGAAGCGGTGAAGCAGATAGTTGAGGCGCTTAGAGTTGACCGCCGCTTTCTTGCCGGTTTGAGCCGCTAGGCTGTTATCCTTACAGATCGATTGTGACAAGAGGTCGGAAAAGTCGTTCAGCGACATGGGGCTTCGTGCCCACAGTTTCATCGCGTCTTTTGACTCATCCCAAAAGGTCAAGCCCGATATAGCTTTCCGGGTCATCGCCTCAGTATCGAGACCGGACGTGTGCTTGCGTTTCTGGTGATACGCCTTCGAACCACCGAAAACCAAAGTGTTGCGGCACAGGTCACGATAGGCCCCCGAAAACACCTGAAAGGCCCACGTCTTGTTGACGCTGTTGAAGATATCGAACCGGCAGCGGACAAGGTCCCGCCCGTCGGCGACCGACTCTTTCATGTCGTTGAAAACGATAGTCCGATGAGCTTTGAGGCCATTTTCGAAAAGCCGGTCGACAACCGTCACATTTTCCAGCGGCAGGGTGGACCGGTGAAGCTGCGCCGTCTGTTTAGCGAAAACCCTGTCGTGTGGCTCCAGCTTGTAATCGGCATTGACCGGACAGGTCGGCATGACCGAACCGGTGGCTTCGTTATACAGCGCGACGAAACCCGGCATCCGCTCGGCCTCTTCAAACTCGACCTCAGCTAGTCCGGACTGGCTCCACGGCACAACGGCCTCAATTGGAATCTTCCGGATTTTGCACATGTCGTCATAAAGAGACAGGTCGTCGATGCTGTCATGCTGATAGGTGATGGTCTCACCGTTCCGGATAACGCCGGTCGTTTCTTCGGTCTGAATAAGATCAAACATGGTCGTTTTCTCCATTGGTTGTTGGCCGGTCAAAAGCGACCGGTCCCTGATTCTGGCACGGTTTCTGCAGGATGCAAAGGTTTTTTACCAGACAGGGAAAAAATGACCGGCTGGCCCCGTCGTCTCGCCGCCGATCCGATCCGCCCGCAAGTCCCGCCCCCGAACAAAAGACAGGAAACCATTAGCGAATCCCCGAGTATTTAGTGTCGCAGTGTTTGCCTGTTGGTGTCAGCCACTTGTCAACTGATCCCGTGACGGTCACGCCAGACGCGCCAAGTGATCGCCTGTAATTGATAAGGCATGAGGCCAACACGTCGCGCCGCCTCTTCGTACGCGGCTTGAAGTGCGCGGTATTCACGGACGCCGATGTTTGTCCGGTCGTCAGTGAGGCCGACGCGCTCATCGTAGGCAATGTTTCGCGCGTGGCCGTCGATGGTCACGTTGAATTCGCCCATGATGTCCATAAAAAAGGACGTGATCTTTTGACCTTTCAGCATACGTTTTGCGCCGTCGTAGTCCGGACGCGCCGCCAAGATATCCCACGCTTTCGCCTTCATCTTGTTATAGGTCGAGACCTTCACGGAATCGATGCCGTCACCACGCAAGAAAGCGTCTATTAGTGTCGCCGCGTTTGTCACGTTCCGAGACCATTTGTTATTCGGTGAAAGCGCGGCGATGACTGCCACCACAATATAGACCGCGATGCCATACTTGGCCGCGATATCATGCGCCGCCTTTTGCGCGTCGGAGTACCACAACAACCCTTCCGCATGCTGCGTTTCGTCGGCGTCACGGTAAACGCTGGTGATGTTGTGAATCATTCTTTCGTGATCAACTAGCGTGGCCTGCTTTGTCATGCGATTACCTCGCCGGTGTGAATCCAGACTGGCGCGTCGGTTTCAATCCATACGCGCGCACCACAAGAAAGCGGCTTGTCCGGTGAATAAACAACAAGCGATAGCCCGTCAATTTCTGCCGCATAAGTATAGTGATTACTTTTGCTGGTCTTAACAGTAATCGGCGGGTTATGTTCTTTATTCTTTTTGTTGGCGCGGATGACGTGCTGATTTATGTGTATTCGTTTTTTCATGATGTTTTCTCCTCATATGAAAAAGCCCCGGCAGATTATGGGTAATATCCGCCGGAGTCAATACGCGATATCTTCGCTTTCTGTTTTTTCAGCCAACAAGTCGGACAACGCAGCCCCCCGCCTTCATTCACCATCGCAGGCTCGCCGCAATCATCGCACAGATACTCTGGCGATAGTGTCGTCGGCTTGTCACGCTTTTTAGTGTCGCGGCGCTTGTCAGCCAATGTCGTCAGGTTCACCCGGCTCGGCGTGATCGTACTGCCACTTGAGTTGCAGTTCGTCGTAGTGTTCGACAACAGTCTCGCCGTGCTTATCCATGAATTCCCGACGCGTCATATACGATGCGTCTTCTTCCATTTCGATTAGCCAGTCAGATACTTTACCCATCTCGCGTTCCTACCTTTGTCTCGTAGTGTTCAACATCAGCAACCACCTGATCGATCTTTGTGTATATCTGATCAAGGTCGCTGTCCATCAGGTCTATGTCTTCTAAGGCGTGTTTTGCCTGTGTGAGGAAGGCACGGATCACCGTCGTCTGTGTGACCTTTGCACGTAACAGTTCACCGCCACCGTCGCAGTCGTGACAGTGATGGTATTCCTCGACAAGGTCGCCGCCCCGGATCGGATCGGGAACAGCCTGTTCGTACTCCTTCTTGCCGTAGCCGCCACACTCCCAACAGTGACAAGATTCGACGTGGTTTTCCATCAGCAGTAGATCCTTTCCATGATGCCGTTGATCGCGTGCCACATGATCCACGCGATGCAAGCCATACAGGCGAGGCGTATCACGTTATCCATGAACGGGTCTTTCGCTGGGTCAGTCTCCATCCAGCATGTGAGGATTGTCTTAATCATGTTCGCCCCCACTGCCTCGTCCCAAGCTACCGAAATACTGCGGCTTACGTTTTGCCGTTTCGAACACAGCCAGCGTGATAAAGATGCCAGCCAACAGGATTGCGTGGACAAGCGCACTGATGCCGAACACGACAATCGATCCCATCCACGACGAAAACACGATACACCACATCCACGCAAGGACTTGCATGATCATGTGACGTGTGTTCATGTCGGGGATGTTGGACAGCGGGTTCTTTGCGCTGTCCATCACCAGTTGATATAGCCTAGTCATCAGTCGGCACCTCTTCTTCGTACACATAGTCACGCCACCACATCTTTTTGCCCTCTTCGTCAACCGGCGGGGTGAACTTAAGCGCGTGGTGCAACAGATGTTGCAGATGCTCTAACTTGCCTACGTCGGACATCCAAACGTCGTGGCACTCGTGAATCGTGGTGATCATGTTACGCAGATCATTATGTGCCTTCAAAAGCTGTCGGCGGTCGTCGTCTTTTACGATTACTTCCATGTGTCAATCTCCTATGTGCTGACGTTGTCACGATCCCATACTAATCTGATAGTTCTTTTACGATTTGGAATACGATTAATGTATCCTCTGTCTTCAAGACCTACGACAAGTCTGTGTATGCCGGATTTAGAAGCTAAACCCAAAGCCTCTCGCATTTCGTCAAAAGACGGAGACACTTCCCCTTCGCTACGGCGTTCTCGCAAAAAGTTAAGAAGCTCTTTCTGTTTCTTTGTAAGCCCATACCTGTTTACCATGTGTCAATCTCCTTTTTACAACATAACCCATACCGATAACAAAAGCACCTGTCAAACAAAAAAACGGGGCCAGTTCGAAAACCAGCCCCGCTTGCAGTTTAGGGAGGAGAAAATCCCCTACGAGATTGCCACCTCGTAAGGTACACATAGTTTAAGCACAGGCTCCTTCCATTTGTCAAGCCACATTCTGCAATCCCTGTGATTTTTTCCGACGTATAGTGTCACCCACTTAGGATAATCGACACAGTGTCGTGATCGAACAAGCTTCTTGTCAGTCTCCCCCAAACGGACAGAAGACATCGGAGCGATGACCTCGTGTCGTCCCCTTTTCGATACGACATGGGGCAGCAGTGCTGTCCCTTTTCTATTCTTGAAAAACTTCATCATCTTCCTCTTCAAATGCTTCGATGTAAATGTCGATAGCCTCTCTTATGACATCTGACACAGCGAACTGACCCAGAGAACTAAGCTGTCCCTGTTCTGCTATTTCAGATAGCTTCTCATACTGCTCGACCGTCATGAGTAGATTGTATGTTTTTGTAGGTTCATCAATCTTTGGTGGTCTTGGCATCTCGTACCTCTTTTGTCACTCGCTTAGCTTCTTTGTCACGACGTTTGTCAGGGACTATCCTTTTACCTAAATCTCTTAATGATTTAGCTACAGGATTGTTTCTATTATGTTTTTTCATATTATACTCCTCCCTCAATATTCGTGTCAATACAAAAATGTCATTGACGCATCTCTTACTGTACTGTAACGTGTATGAGATTTCAACATTTGTGAGGATGAAAACTGTGAGTCACTCTTGGCTTGTCGGCTATGTCGAATCACTCGCCATAACTCCGATGACACAGTATCGATCCGACTGCCCAGTCTGTGATGCGAAGGGAACATTCAGTGTCTCCGATACAGGAACGATGCGTTTGTTTCATTGCTTTCACGCAGACTGCGGCGTGCGTGGTCGAACTAACACCGTACTATCTCCTGACACAGCACTTGAAGTGTTCAAAAAACGACAAGAGAAAAGTGAGCCGGATGCGCCGTTCGAAATCCCTCACACTTTCGTCAGCCTCTCTCGTAAGCTAGAGGCAGAATCGTATGTGAAGAGCGTCAATTCGTACGATGCTTACTTGCAGGGTCTAGCAGACCTGCGTTACGACTTCAAGAAGAACCGTGTCGCGTATCTGGTGAAGCACGGCGGACGAGTGGTTGACGCAGTAGGAAGGAGTATAAATGGGAGCGTTCCTAAATGGTATCGCTACGGAAATAGCGGATACCCTTTTGTATGTGGCACACGATCCACTGCTGTTCTTGTGGAAGATTGCGCTAGTGCTTGCTGTGTTGCACCGATGCTGACGGGGGTGGCCTTGTTAGGCACGAACCTGTTGCCCCGTCACGTCGATGTCTTGAAGACTTTCGACAGAGTATTTGTGGGTCTCGACAAGGATGCAACGGACAAGGCGGTTGACATCGTTCGGGTGCTTAGAAATTATGTGCCGACTAAAATCATGGTGCTTCGCACCGACTTGAAAAACATGGAAGGAGAAGACTTACATGAGTTCCTACGATCCTATGTCGATTGACAAGCAAGTTCTAGGGTTCTGCCTCACGGCTGAATTCTTTTCTAAGGTCAGCAACATCGTGACGCGAGATATGTTTATCCGCGAGATGCGTGACGTGTTCGACACGATATCTTTTTCACACACAAAGTACGCGAAAGACCTGACCGTCGGGGAGTTGTCAACACTCTTCAATGACCGTAACCCGGCTCTGCCTGACAGCAGTCGGGAACGCGCACAAGAACTTATCTTGAGTTTGGAAACGGGCAACCCCGACAACATAGAGCTACACATAGATATCGTAAATAACTTCTGGTTGCGTGATCGCGCTCGTCAGATAGGCGAAAAGGCACTGTCAATTTTTACAGGTGAAAGCGAAGAATTTGGTGAGTTGCGTCAACTTATTGACGCGGTAGAGGACGGTCGGATTTCTGACAAGACCACATACAGTGTCGTAGATGATGACTTGATAGAGTTGCTAGATAACCACGCGGGACCTAAAGACTTCCCTTTTGAGTTTGACCTGATCCGGGAGAAGATCGACGGCTTGGATCGGGGTAACTTAGGTATCCTGTTCGCTCGTCCAGAAGTGGGGAAGACCACATTCTGTTGCTTCCTTGCCGCGTCGTACATTCGTCAGGGGTTCAAGGTAACTTACTGGGCGAATGAAGAACCGGCACCAAAGATCAAACTTCGTATGATTCAGAGTTACTTCGCCATCACGCGGGATGATATGGTGCGAGATAAGGTAGCTCTGTTGGAGCGTTACAAGACCGAGATAGCACCCTATCTCACCATACTCGACTCTGTGGGCACCTCTATGGAAGAGGTCAGTGAATACGCCAAGCTCAATCGTCCCGACATCATGTTCATGGATCAGCTAGATAAGTTTCGCATCGGTGGTGAATACAACCGTGGCGACGAGCGTCTCAAGGAGACATACGTTCTCGCCCGTGAGATAGCTAAGCGTAACGACTTACTTGTGTGGGCTGTCAGTCAAGCGTCGAATGACGCACATGACCGTCAATTTATTGACTACTCTATGATGGACAACTCGAAGACTGGTAAGGCGGGTGAAGCAGATATAATCTTCGGTATCGGTAAGACGGGTTCTAGTGACACAGCCAACATCATACGTCATCTGTGTATATCGAAGAACAAGCTCAACGGCTGGCACGGCATGATAAACTCTCAGATCGACATAGATCGCGGAGTTTATTATTAGTGTATTCTGCTTACAAACAACAGCGTCGGAAGCACTGGTTAAATCTTTACAAGATGAAGAAGCGGTGTCAGAAGTGTGGTTACAACGCCAACCCGTATGCCCTACACTTCGATCACGTTATCTTCCCTAAGTTCATGTCGATATCTAAGATGACGAAAAAATATAAATTGACACGGCTGTTCGAGGAGATACGGAAGTGTCAAGTCTTGTGTGCTAACTGTCACGCTGTTAAGTCTTGCACGGACGAGAGGAGTAAACATGACTACGAGTGACATGAATGTCATCACGTTCGACGTGGAGACGACACACATCGAAAAATCGAGTGGCGGAACTACAGCACTGCCGTACTTTGGCAATCATCTAGTGTCTATAGGTTATAAGCCTTTGCGAGCTAGTGTAGTGTATGACTGCTACTATCACTCTACAGAAGAGCAAACAGAGGGTGCTTATCATCGCTTTCAGGCCATCCTCGACGAGTGCGACGTCTTGATAGGCCACAACATTAAGTTCGACTTGCAGTGGATACGGGCCTGTGGTTTTGAGTACGAGGGAGATATCTATGATACGATGGTTGCAGAGTATATTCTATCGCGAGGACAGGGCTGGCCTCTTGACCTATCTTCTGTTGCAAGGAAGTATGGTGGAGTGCAGAAGGAGAAAGACTTGGTTCAGCCGTATCTTGATGCCGGTCACACGTTTTATGAGATACCGTGGGAGATTGTGAAAGAGTATGGTGAGATTGACGTCATAGCCACAGAGCAAGTTGCTGTGAGTCAACTCGAAGAATTCGAAACTACATTTGAGGAGATATACCGTGTCAAAGAGCCTAGTGCCCACGTTGAAGCTGTCGCTTGAGATGACGAATGTTTTGTCTCGCGTAGAGCGGAACGGACTGCGTATAAATCTTGATACCCTAGAGCAGATCAGGGAAGAGTACACCCGCGAGATGGAGGAGCTAGAAGAGCGCCTCAATGACATGGCACGAGAAGCTATGGGGGACACGCCTGTGAGCTTGACTAGCCCTGATGACCGCTCGATGCTTCTCTACTCTCGTAAGGTAAAAGATAAGAAGGAGTGGCGTCGCGTGTTTAACTTGGGCATGGAGCAGCGAGGCGCTACGATGAAACCGAAACAGCGCACACGCATGTCACGGGGCGAGTTCAATCAGACTGTGCGTCGGATGACGGACGTCATGTACAAGACACGGGGCGAGCAGTGTCCTAAGTGTGGTGGCTTTGGGCGTGTGTCACCCACGAAGAAAGACGGCACCCCCGGAAAGGCAATTCGTATCTGTAAGACGTGCGGCGGCACAGGTATACTTTATGTGCCTAGCAATACAGTTGCAGGGTTCAAGCTGGTGCCTACAGACTCTTATGACGTGGCTACCGCCGGTTTCAAGACAGACAAGAACACACTAGAGATGCGTTCGTCTGACTTGTCAGGTGATGCTTTGGAATTCGTAACGGCCTACACGCGCTACAATGCTCTTCGCACATATCTCAGCACGTTCGTAGAGGGAATTAAGAATAATGTGGACAAGAAAGAAATCATCCATCCGGAATTCATGCAGTGTGTTACGGCGACGGGTCGCCTTTCGAGTCGAAATCCTAATTTTCAAAATATGCCGCGTGGAAATACCTTCGAGATACGGAAGGTTGTCGAGAGCCGCTTCGAGGATGGCCTCATCGTTGAGGGAGATTACTCACAACTTGAGTTCCGTGTGGCGGGATTTCTAGCGAAGGATGCACAGGCTTACCTCGACGTCGAAGAAGGCACGGACGTTCACAGTTACACCGCTAGCGTTATAGGCTGCACACGGCAACAAGCCAAAGCTCACACGTTCAAGCCTCTGTACGGTGGTGTCAGCGGCACAGAGTCCCAGAGACGTTACTACTCCGCCTTCAAGGAAAAGTATGAGGGTGTCACCGAGTGGCACGATAGGCTGCAACGTGAGGCAGTTGAGAAGAGGTACATCACTCTGCCGTCCGGGCGACAGTACGCTTTTCCTAACGCTCGGTGGACTCACTATGGGACGGCGGTAGGACGCACTAACATCTGCAACTATCCGGTGCAGGGCTTTGCCACGGCTGACTTGCTACCGGCAGCGCTCGTCCGTCTAGATAAATTATTTCGTGCTGCGGACTTACGATCTATCATCTGTAACACCGTACACGATTCGATTGTTATAGACGTGCATCCACAAGAAAAAGACGTATGTATCAAGCTCATGCGTGAGGCTATGCTGTCACTTCCACGAGAAACTATGGAGCGTTACGGCTTTCGATACGACATGCCGGTTGGTATCGAACTAAAGATAGGTAAAAACTGGCTTGACTTACACGACGTTTAGATGTAAGATCATTCTACAACCCCTGAACAAAGGAGTATCAGGAATGTTAGGGACAAATATGGTAAATGTTTCGAACGAACTCGATCAGATCGCCGCAGCGTTTAATAGCGATGATACTGAAAAACTTATGGAACTTACCGGACAAGGCTCCGGTGGTTCTGAGAAGAGCGGTCCTCCACGCTTGAGCATCAACTATGATGTGGCTACGGAAGACGGCACACCTCTCACTCGCGGTGATTGGAAGATGTATGTCGATGGCCGCTTTATCTTTGCGTCGGAGGTAGTTCTCCGTCCGCTTCTCCGCATGTTCGAATATAGCGTGTGGGACAACGAGGCTAATGACGGACGTGGCGGGTTCTCCTGCAAGTCAGTCCAGAAGCCTACGTTTTCGGGTGAGTTTCCTGACACGACGGGTGGCAACAAGTGTGGTCGCCTGTCGCGTGAGGAAGAGGAGAGTCTCGACAAGAACGATCCTCGTCTTTTGGAGTCTCGCTCTGTCGTATGTAATCAAGTCATCTACGGACGCATCAGCGGTGACTTCAAAGATGCAGAGGGCAACAATGTTCGTCTGAGTGATGAACCAGTGATTTCGTACTTCAAGAAGTCTGGCTTCTTGCCCATCTCGAACTTCATCAATGGTCTGGCGAAGCAGCGTAAGCTCATGGCACACTCTGAGATTATGTTGCGTACCGAGAAGCAGAAGAAGGGTTCAGTGACTTACTGGACTCCACTCCCGACGCTTCACGGGACTACGACTATTAGTGAAGCGGATAAGGAGCTTTTCGGTATGTTCCGTGACATGATCGAAAAGCATAACAACGGTGTCATGGCATCCCACAGGGAAGCTACGAAACTGATAGTCGAAAGTAGCGACGCTGATTTGGCATCGGACTTCGATGATGCTAACGCTTCTTAGAATCCAAGACTTCATGTCGCAAGCTGTGCAGGGGGACACTAACGTCTCCCTGTCCAGCCTTGATGCGTTCGTTGAAGAGTGTAAGGAAGCAGCAAAACGTCAACTCTCTCGTGAAAAAGGCGACTGGCGCATACGGATGTCAGGCATAGGCAGACCTGTATGTCAGCAAATTCTTGACAAGCGAGGCATCAAAGAAGAGATGGAATATAATTCTATGTTCCGTTTTCTTTTTGGAGACTTCACTGAATCTATCCTCATGCTTGTTATGCGAGAGGCCGGTGTTGATATTGTAGACTATCAAAAATCTGTAGAGCTTGACATAGCTGGTCACAAGGTCAAAGGAACCTTAGACGTTATCATACGTGATGAGGTGGGTATAGAGAAGGTGTGGGATATCAAGTCCGCTAGCGACTGGGCTTTCAAAAACAAGTTCACAAACTACGGCGGGTATGAGAAGATGAAAGAGGATGATCCCTTCGGTTATCTGATGCAGGGATTTTTATACTCTGAGGCGTCTGGCCTTCCCTTCGGTGGGTGGATTGTAGTGAATAAGTCTAGCGGAGAAGTGGCTGTCGTCGAGGCAGCGGACTGGTCCGGTGAAGATAAAAAACACTACTTACAGCTTGCTGAAAACAGAATTCAAATTCTCGTTCAAGACAATCCAGAATTCGTAAGAATAAAAGATGTATTTGAGACGCACAAAAAAGACGGCACGGTAGTACGCACAGGTAATAAGGTTCTAACCAGACAGTGTCAGCTTTGTGGTTTTAGGAAACACTGCTGGCCTGACGCACAGCTTCATGCTCGTGTTACATCCCGCGCCAAAAGTCCCCCTCTTGAGTGGTACTCTAAGTTGAAGATAAAGGAAATGTAATGTCTTTCCTGTTTATCAACAACTACGATACAGAGCTTCTTGAGATGAACCCGGAAGCTCATCATCTTTATATAGAGTCTCATGTTCAGTTCGGTGGCGAAAGAAAAGTGCGTCAGTTACGAAACAGTGACAGAGGCTTGCCCCTCACTCTGCGTGATAACTACAGCGACTTAGGTGCGCTATCCTCAAAGACAGAACAGAGAGATATTGTAGCTGTAGAATCTGAGCTACAAGAAATCGGAGCCGCTTCGAGACGAGGTGTTATTGTATGCGTTCCCCTGACCCCGTTAATCGGAGAGCTTTCAGCTATAGAAAAACTATCCCCAAAGCTAGGAATGTACGTTCTGCAAAGAATGGCGTCGATAGGAATGAGGCTATGAAAAAAAGTTCTGCACAAAAAGCAGGATACAGATCAGCCTTCGAGTTGAACTTAGCTAAGTCTCTTGCTAACAACAATGTTTCTTTTGAATACGAATCTGAGAAACTATCTTATGTTCCCAAGCCTCGTGTGTACACTCCTGACTTTTACTTGCCGGATCACAGCGTATATATCGAAGCGAAAGGGTACTTCGACAAGAGCGACAGAGTGAAGATGCAGCTTATCAAAGAACAGTATCCTGACCTTGATATACGAATCGTATTTTTGAATGCTCGAAACAAGATTTACAAGGGGAGCAAAACCTCATATGGTGACTGGGCAACCCGGCACAACTTTGAGTGGGCAGAGAAAAACATACCCGCAGATTGGTACAAAGAAGATGGATGAACTTGAAATACAGGCGACGATGGAAAAGATGTCGCTTCTACCTGACAGGTACTACATCATACTAACACCATCAGGTGAGGGAGAGTTCCGTCTCACCGCGTATGATACGACTGACAATGAATACGAGACGGACGAAGATTTTAACGCTGCTTTCATAGTGCAAGAAGGTGTTCTCGCTATGATAAGAGATAAGACCGACGAGATATTCACTGAAGGTGTACACGCTATTCAGGGACAGCTTCTAGACGAAGATAAAACCCTGATAGAGAGCATCTCAGAGAATGTAGTGAAAGTAGACTTTGGGAAGAAGCAATGATCAAGAACAACTGGAACTTGAATAACTATCAGATGCAAGCTCGTAAGTTCGCTATCTATCCAGAGCGCACAAAGATCATCTATCCTGCACTGGGCCTCGCTGGAGAGGGCGGAGAAGTTGCCGACAAGGTAAAGAAGATTTATCGAGACGGGCGGGATGACGCGAAATTCAAGGGAGAGATCGCGAAAGAGATAGGGGACGTTCTCTGGTATTGTGCGATGCTTGCGGAAGACTTAGGATTTTCTCTGCAACAGGTTGCGGAGATGAATATCTACAAGTTGCAGCAGCGTAAAGCTCTTGGTACTATTGTCGGCGACGGTGACAACCGTTGAGACATGAGGAGTATATGAGGAAGATGGCAGAGCAAGAAAGCATGGCGAGTATGCAGAGTGCAGCGAATTTAGCGTGGGCTAACGGTCAGGCGGACATGGTTCACTCTCCGCCCCATTACAATCAAGCAGGAATCGAGTGTATCGATGCTATCCGCGCTGCTACTGACGGTGGGTATGAGTACTACCTACAAGGAAATATAATTAAATACCTGTGGCGCTATCGTTATAAGAATGGCGTTGAAGACCTAGAAAAGGCAAAATGGTATTTGGAGAAACTCATTGAGGAGACAGAGAATGAATAATATGTTACCTACACCCTATCAGCAGTTTATACATAAGTCACGATACGCACGCTGGCTTGACGACGAGCAGCGCCGTGAGAACTGGGATGAAACTGTGTTCCGTTACACGGACTTCATGCGTAATCATGTGAAGGACAAGCACAACTTTGAACTGCCGGAGACTGACCTGTTTGAAATCGAACAGGCTATCATTGGTCAAGAGATCATGCCGTCGATGCGTGCGATGATGACTGCGGGTCCGGCTCTCGCTCGTGACAATATCTGTGGTTACAACTGTAGTTACATACCTGTTGACAGTCCTCGTGCTTTCGACGAGTGCATGTATATTCTGATGTGCGGCACAGGTGTGGGCTTCTCTGTTGAACGTGAGAACGTAGACAAGCTGCCTGTCGTCAGTGACGCGATGCACGACACGGATACCGTGATCAAAGTTGGTGACTCGAAGCCGGGGTGGGCCAAATCTCTCCGAGAACTCATCGGTCTTCTCTACGTAGGTCAAGTACCGAAGTGGGACTTGTCAGAGGTACGCGCGTCCGGCGAACGCCTCAAGACTATGGGTGGCCGTGCATCTGGTCCGGGTCCGCTCGACGATCTGTTCAAGTTCACTGTCGAACTGTTCCGTAAGGCTCAGGGCCGTCGCCTCTTCCCGATTGAGTGTCACGACCTGATGTGCAAGATCGGTGAGATTGTCGTGGTGGGTGGCGTACGTCGCTCTGCCCTCATCTCCCTGTCGAACCTCAACGACGATCAGATGGCACATGCCAAGTCAGGTGCGTGGTGGGAGAACGAGGGACAGCGTGCCCTCGCTAATAACTCCGTCTCCTACAAAGGCAAGCCTGAGATGGGAACCTTCTTGCGTGAGTGGCTTTCCCTCTACGACTCAAAGTCTGGAGAGCGTGGTATCTTCAATCGTGAAGCAGCGGACAAACAGGTAGCTCGTAACGGGCGTCGTGAGGCAGGACATATGTGGGGCACGAATCCCTGTTCAGAAATTATCTTGCGCCCGTATCAATTCTGTAATCTGTCAGAAGTCGTTGTCCGTGAGAGCGACACACTTGAAGACTTGAAACGAAAAGTCCGTCTTGCTACGATACTGGGTACTATTCAATCAACTCTAACTGACTTCAAGTATCTGAGGAAGGTATGGAAAAGCAACACGGAAGAAGAACGCTTGTTGGGTGTATCCTTGACTGGTGTCATGGATCACTCCGTGCTATCAAAGACCGTAGACTCCCCTCGCTGGCTCGAAGAGATGCGCGACGTCGCCGTCACTACAAATCAGAAATATGCAAGTTTGCTGAGAATCCCCACAAGCGCTGCTATTACGTGTGTCAAGCCGTCGGGTACTGTGTCTCAGTTGGTAGACGCAGCAAGCGGTATCCACGCTAGACATAATGATTACTACATCCGCACGGTTCGTGGTGACAACAAAGACCCGCTCACCAAGTTTCTCAAGGAACAGGGTGTGTACTCTGAGTCGTGTGTGATGAAGCCGGATTCTGTGACTGTGTTTTCATTCGCTATGAAATCACCTGAGTCTGCGGTGATACGCACACAGATGACAGCCATTGAGCAGCTAGAGTTGTGGAAGACGTATGCGATTCACTGGTGTGAACACAAGCCGTCTGTTACTATCACCGTGAAAGAACACGAGTGGATGGAAGTCGGAGCGTGGGTGTATGAAAACTTCGACGTAGCATCTGGTGTTTCATTCCTCCCGCATTCTGATCACACGTACCAGCAAGCGCCGTATCAAGATATCGAACGTGAAGATTATCTTGAGTGGCAGCAAGAGCGTGGAAAATTAGAGATAGACTGGGCTGCACTTTCTGTGTACGAAAAAGAAGATAACACTTCCGGTTCACGCGAGCTTGCGTGTACGTCGGGTGTGTGTGAAGTAGTAGACCTCAATGCTGCTTAATACCGTAACTGAAACTCAAGAAAAAGGAGAGTAGTGATGCTTTTACTAGCTGGACCGTTCATCATCAAGTTCGCTTGGGCCGTCGCAATTATTGACGCTGGCGCATCCGCAGCAGGAATGAAATAGTGAAAAAGAAGACAGAGGCCAAAGATAGCAGGCCCGTCTGGAAGCGGGGAAAAGACTGGATACAGTTTAGTCCTCCCCGCAACCACCCCACTCATGAAGAATGGAGAAAGATCGTTGATCGAAGTAAAGATAACGCCTCACCTGATAGAGAGAGCTAAAAAGAAAACTGCCACTGTAGGCGTCCTACAGGGCAGCATCACGGGCAGTAGAAGTCATGTGGTAGGGGCTATAGGCGAGCTTATCGTAGCAGACGCTACGGGCGCTCTAGAGGCGAATAACAGGGACTACGATCTTTTGCTGGGCGAAAAGCGCATCGACGTGAAAACGAAGCGCTGCAATACCAAGCCGAAAGATTACTACGACTGCTCTATCGCTGCACACGGCACTAAGCAAGATTGTGATTCATATATCTTTGTTCGCATCACAACGAATATGGATCGTGCGTGGATTCTTGGAGAAGTCGATAAGAAAACATTTTATAAAGATGCAGAATTTCACCGTCGGGGTGATATCGATCCGGACAACGGGTTCGTGTTCAAAGCAGACTGCTACAACCTCCCGATAAATAAGTTGAGTCCTATCTATGAAGCAAGCGGCTAACCTCTTTCGTCTCGAACTTAATTTACTGCGAGACGGTAACATAGAGATCACCTGTGACTCTGTTCGTCCAGAAGACTTCGAACGCTCAATGAATCAAGGGATGCCGGAGTATGAAGGTTCACACTCAGTAGCATCCCTAATTCGTTACTTACGATCTGTCGGAGATGAAGCTGTAGAGAAGTCTAAGCTGTACGTGTAGACATAGCTTTTTGAATGGCTTTACCACGAGCCGTTTCGTACTCGTCTAGCTTACCGTCCTTATTCAAGTCAGATTTCTTCTTGTCGATAGCGATGTCACCCTTTGACATTCCCATCATGCGGGTATTCGCCAACGACTTGGGCTGCTGCATCATCTGATTCTGCATCTGATTTTGCTGACCTTGTGTCGCAGTCATATTACCACCCCCGTAAGCTTTCTTGCGGGGTTTTTTAGTAGCCATGCCGCCGTACATCATGGGCTTCCTGCGAGCGGCACCGCCATACATCATGCCCTTACGAGGGCCGTTATTGTACGACTTCTTCATCTTCATTTTCCTCTTCCTCTGAAGGCATGGGGTTGTGGATCGTTCCGAATGTGCGGAGATTTTCTCTGTCCGCCAGAACTTCTTCTAGTGTGGCGATGTTCTTGCCTGAGAGATACACGCCTTTTGCTATGTGAGCGTAAATACGAGCCTGTAGGGTGTTGTAGTCTGTTTTTGTCAGTGCGTCAGGATTAGTAAGAATCTTACCCATGACCAGTGCTGCTTGTGGATCGTTCAGGGCCATTTCCATAAGACTCTGTTGATTGATAAGCATAGCACGAGTGGCAAGTTCTGTACCGACATACAGAGGACTGACCATGCCTCGTGCGACGTTGAAGATACGGGAGAATGCAGACTCGATAGTCATAAGCCCACTCGCACCTCCGCGACGGAAGTCGAGGCCATCTCCCATCGCTGTGGATGTCCAGTCTCTCATGCGTCGGATAGACTTGGCGTGTGTCTCCCCTAAGACTTCATTCATCAGCTTGATCTGATTCGGGTCAGATGTAATTTCGTTGAAGATTTCACCCTCCAACGACATCAACTCTAGAGGCTCTCCTTCCGGGGTGGGCTTGCTTGCTGTAGTCTTAACACGACGACGGGCCTTCGCGAAAAGCCCCTCTACGTACATGTACTTCATAGCCTTCAATACTTCCGGACGGGAGAGGCCAGAGGTCGAGGTTAGCTCATCTACTTTTTTGTTGAAAGAATCAGGGGTGGCGTTTGCGAAGTACACGTCAAAAAACGCCTCTTTACGATTGACGAGTCCTGTATCGAAATCAAGTTGTTTTACGATGCTGTTCAAGCTTTGCAACTCTTGCTTAGCTGCAACACCCAAGACCCCATTTATCGGATCGAGATCAGCCCTGAGTTTTTTGTACTCATTTTGATACTGTTTGTTGTTCGCAAGCATCGTGTCGAACTCGATGTGGAAGTAATCGATGGAATCGAAGTTGGCCCCTCGAATGACGTCTTGATTGCCGTTTGAGTCTAGGATGTCCACCGACAGTTCATTCTCAATATCGAACATACGATGAGCGCGGTTGATGTTCAAGGCTCCTATACCCTTCGGAAGGTCTTGCATACCCTCTTGCAAAAGCTCAACAGCCACGTCTGTCTTTTCTAGGTAGTTACGGGCTACACGATGTTGAATGTGAGCCTCTAGCAGGTTCTTGTAGATGCCGTATGCCTTCGCCTGATCCGGATCGCGCATATCGATTTCCATGTTACCGTCGGCATTTCGCTTGCCGCCGATAGCATACAAGATTCTGTCATTTTCTTTATTGAGTTGCTTCAACAGATCAGCATGTTTCTGTGATCCGGCACGCACGTTCAGTAGCTGCGTTGATATGTCAGCTATCTTGAGGAACGGAGCCTCCGGATGATCTCTGTCAATGTTCCTGTAGCCATACGGCCCTTCACCTTCAGGACGATCTGCAGGGTCCCTTCTCACACGAGACGCAAGGGCCGGACCCATCCACGCATAATCAACCTTCGCATCTGTTCGTGCGCCCACTTCATCCCTGTAGGTCCTGCGTGCTAGTTCAATTTGCTTTTTGACCGCTGGGTCTAAATCGCCGTAAGCGGTGGTAATTAGCTTACGCATCTCGCTCTTAACCCTGTTGATTTCTGCTGCGTCCGTCTTACCCCCGATGCCGCGAAGCTCGAAGAAACGGTAGAGGTCTTCTGCTTCGGAGAAGTTAGCGCTAAGCAGTTGCTCCGCTCCCTCACCCTTATTTTGGATGGCTTCAATAGCGATTTCGAATTCTGTTATGTCTTCGCCATCCATCTCTGCACGCTGCCTTTTCAGGGCTGCGATATCTTCGGGAGTGTATCCCATCTTGATAAGCTGACGCCTAGCCATAGTATTGAATGTGCCCAAGACAGCACGTCCGTCAGTCTTCAGGAATTTTCCGAAGTCTGTAAGCTGTTCAGCAATCGGACGATCTTCTATGTCGCCCGAAAGTTTAGCTAGTCTTTCTACAACATTGACAAGATTAAACTCTCTGCCGCCAAGAATGACGTCTACTTTTTCGTACTCTTTTCTAGCTCTAGCACGACGACGTCCGTATGTGATGTCAAGCAGAAGATCAGCGTTTTTACGAGACTCTGTGATAAACTCGCTCCGCTCCATGTCTGCGGCAAATCCTCGTAGATTTGTTGCTTGTTCGTTTGCTGAGTCTAGCATGTTTTGATGAGCGCGTTCGACGATCTGTCCTCGTGCTATAACACCCTGTACGGTGCCCTCTGGCAGGATGGACATTCCTTCTAACTCCTCAGCCATACGCAACAGGTCATCGACCATCGTGCTGTCGGTATCACCTGCGGTGAGCATACCGATGTTTCTTGTGTAGTTATCTAGAAGAAGAACAAGCTGCTGTTGCTTGACAAAGATAGCTTCACGCTGCCTCTCTGCTCCGCTCTCTAGATCGGCAATAAATCCTTGCAACTGGGCATTATCACCTATGTTGATACCCTCTGCCGCAAATTGTTCTCGGATGAGTCGTATGTTGGCATCGATACCCTGTGCCAGCACCATCTCTTCTCCTGTAGCTCGGATGAGAGATTGCATGTCGTTTGCATCGGTAAGCTTACCCGCAGTGACGAGATCGATTTTACCCTGCTGGAATTCGATGAGAGGGGCGAGTCCGGATGCCTTTGCCACACTTAGATGTAGCCTACTCATGATCTTTTCGCGACCTTCATTCGACATATCCAAAGCTTTGAGGTCAGCGTCGTAGCTCTGCATCATCTCCGTGTAGCGAGTGAGGGCACGATGTACTTCCTCGCGAGATTCTTCCGGCATCGCCCTGAGTATACGATTGAACTGATTGAATGCCTTCACACGAGTGTCGTCAAAATTAAAGCCGCTGATCTCTAGGGCTTCCCGCATCGCTCCCTCATCAGCATTCAAGATAGCATTGCGAGGGACCATCGGGAACATGTCGGAGTTCTCAAGAAGAACAGCAACATCAGTGAACAAGCCCTCTGTCATAGCGTCGCCTGTTCGAAATACTGTGCGTGCGCCAAGACCGACAACGGCTGGAGTGACGATGGGAGCGGTTATACCCACGATGATTTCAGAGGGAACGCCGAATACGTCCATGTCCGGCAGGTATGTCTGTGCGGAAGCGACAGCACCTGCGATTAGAACTTCGTCTCTCATAGCCGCTTTTACATACGGACTCTTTCCGACACTTGCTTTGTACCTGTCCCGGTTAGCTACAGCAACTCTCCGTGCTTCCTCTAGAGGCGCGAGCTTTTCGTTTATGTCGGGATCGATACGACCACTTTTCGGGGCGTTCAGTGCGTTTATTTGCGTGTCAATGTCGGCTATGTTTTGATCGTACTGTTTTAAGTTTTGATTTATGTCGGTGAGAGTATTACCGATGTTAAGCTGATTTTTTCGAGATGCTTTACCGATAGCACGAGTAACTTGCGCGACTCCGGGAACATAACCAGCAGCCTTGCCCACCGTGTTGCGGGTGCCATACCAAACCTTAGCTATGACGCTATTTGCGTCCCTGAAGTCATTCTTTCTAAGCCTTTCCATAACTTCTAGATCAGTCATAGATGCAGGGAACTGACCGAAGTCTATGGACTCTTTGTCGCCGCTGCGTGCGCGAGCGTCTGTAACACGTCTCACAGAGCTTTTAGCTGCGGACTCAACTAGCTTCACGCCTCCGTAAGTAAAACCGGCTTGCTGTGTAAACAGAAGAGCCGCCTTAGCAGAGAAGGGCAATTCGTTGTACGTGAGTTCTAGGAGAGCGTTGGCAACTTGTGGCGGAAGCCCTACGTCACGGCGCTTGACTTTGCCATCTTCTCTCCGGACACGCTGTAGCGTACCATCCTCTCCGATTTCAACTAGCTGCTCTGTGTGGGTTTCGTTCCACGCATCTCGTCCGTACTCTCTTATGAAGTTAGCTTTGTACCAGCGCTGTAATCCCGCCACACGATCATCGGTAAGAAGGTTACTACCGAGAGCTTTCTCACCAAATTTAATAAATCCACTTTCTGACATACGTCTTCCGAAAGCGTCGGGCAGTTCGTCCCCAAAGGGCCTGTCTGAAACTACCGCATCTTTTACCGCTGCAACACCATTGTACATCATGGGGAAAACATAGGGCGTGCGTAACACGTCCCCCGGAACATTTCGTATCTCACGAAAGGCTGTAGCGAAAGTTTCACCATTTGAGAACCTACTCATGATGAGCCGCTTGCCCTTCAGGCCAAAGTTGACGTGATCACCCACCATGACATCACGGAGACGGATGTTCTGCGACGTGATGGCTTCCATAGCCTGAACAAATCCCGCTGGCATACCCTCTGTTAGTTCTTTCGGCAGTCCGAACTCGAACGCAACAACAGGCTCCATCGGATCGGCTTGAGGCACCCTGTTTGCAGAGACGTACTCTTGAAGAAGCTGTCCCCTGAAACCCTGCTCGTTTCTCGCTTTTTCAAGAACGCTAGGCTCTAGTGCCCTGCCGTTAGGCAATAATACGTCGCCCCCGTTAGCTTTAATCGCTTCATTTATGTCGCGAGCGTTGATGATCGCATCAAATTTAGAGGTTAGAGCGTCTGGGCTGTCCTGCAGACCGCGCTGTTTTTTGACGTCTTCTCTAGCTATCGACGGAATGTCTACGGTTACTGTATCCACCGAAGCACCAGCAGTTTCGTCAGTGTCCCCGCCTATAACTACACTCTTAGGCTTAGAGACACTTTTAGGGAGCATAGAGATGTCTTGATCGAGGGCTGTCGCCATTATGAAGTTACCTCAACAAATTCGTCGCCGCCCTCATTCGGACCCGACTGAATAATTTGTTTCTTAAATGTTTTGCCCGGATAATCCGGATGTGTGTATCCGTCCGGACCTTGTGTCATGCCTTTAGCTCTAGCGTCGAGAGAGTCGATAGTGACGGGGCCTTCCGGCTTAGGCTCTACGGGCTGTTCTTTCGGGGCTTCCGGCTCAGGGGGTGTTGCTGCTCCTGCTTGCGGCTTAGTGTCGGGAAGCTCGCCGGTCTTATAGGTGCCAGTCTTTTCATCGTAATATACTTGACCCCCTTCTTCGGTAGCGGCTTCAGCCAGTTGTCGTGTCCTTCGAATTTCTTGTGTTTGCATAACACCCTGAAGACCGCGCTCCGTTCCGCTACCCATTCTGCCAGTCGTGCCCAGAACTTCTCCCTGTCCTTCTTGTGAAGGTGTCGGAGGTGGCAGGTCTTCCTGCTTAGTATCTACTTCGGAGTTGTTGAATACTTCAGCGGAAGTTTCAGGACCGCCCTCTGGTTGTGTCTCTGGCTCAACATCACTGGCTCCACCAGCGCTTTTCTGTGTGATAACGCCGTCGTCTATGAGGTCTTTTATAGTGCCAGTCCGGATGACAGTGCCCCCCGATCCGATGATAGCGCCTGACTGTCCGCCCTCAAGAATCATCAAGGTGCCTTTGTCACCCTTAACCACGAATATTTCACTCTCTCTCGCGCCTTTCAGGTCAGCGGCTGAGATAGGTCCTTCTTCTCCAAGACGTCCTATAGCAGGCTTGTAGGTGGCCCTAGTCCACGTCTTTAGAGCGTTGTCTCTAACTTCCATGTTACGGAGCATCGTGCGTAGCTCGACTGTCATGCCCTCAGAACCATAGGCAAGGACAGCGTTGTTTACGTCGTCGAGATTTTTTATTTGAGAGTCGAGTGACCCGATAACCTGTTCGATAGACAGAATCTCACCGCGTTTTGTAGTGTATCCGCCCGTCAGTTTTTGCAGGTTACGTTGGAGGTCACCGTCCGAAAGACGTCCTGCGGAGTCTTCAGCACGAGCCATGTTTGCTGCGATGATGAAGGCGAGGGTGTCACGCTCCGCTCTTTCGCCACCCTTTGCAGTGCGAATTGCCATAGCTTTGATACTGTTATAATCTGCATCGCTTTCGCTGACTCCGATCATACCCATAAGCTGATCGATTGTACCCGTATCTCCAACAAAACCTTCAGCTACTGCAACAGCGGAGTCGAGTAGTGTGCCCTTCACCGTGCTGATATCATTTACGATAGTCTTGTAGAGTTCTAGCTGTTGACGAGCCGTGGTTGCAGAAGACAGGCGTGTCTTAAATTCATTATAACTAACGCCGCCCATGACGGACTTGAAGCCCTCTTCTCGGTTCGTTCCGATTTTGTAGGCATCCTCTGTCATCAAGCTTTCGTTGATCAAGCTTCTCTCGTAGACACTAAGAACGTCACCCATGAGTCCGCCTACGATTGTCATCTGTAGATCGGCATCGTTCGTAATTTCAGTCTCAAGGTATTCACCAATCTTGAGAACGGTGTCAGTGCTAGCGAAGTTTATCTTCTTCCCTTGCGTAGTCTGTTTAGCAACGTTGGTGACGTGCATAAGTGCGTCACTCAATTTATCTACACTGTTGAAGTTCTTAGAGAAGCCGTACATCCACTCGTCTAGGGTAGCACCCTTCGATTCTGCTACGGTGGTAAGAACGCCCATGTCAGCACCCATCATTTCAAAAGCGCCACTTGAGTACGCCATGAAATCATCTTCTCCACTGAGTGCGCGTATGTTTTTTCTATACGGAGTTTCATCCATAGGCGTCAAAAGATGAGAAGATATTATAGTAAAGGCACCCTTATCTGCATCAGCGCCCTCAAAGCTAGAGGTAAACACATCGGCTGTAGCTTCCTTTAGAGCGTCGAACCTGATGCCCCTCTCAGCAGTCGAGTTCAGTCCTAGCAGATCAACCCACTCGTCGTAGTTTGCGAATGACTGAGGAGAGAAAACAAACTTTTGCCCCTCTTGTGTGCTAGCTCTCAAGCCTTGAATACGATGAAGCATACGCTTTTTATATTCTCCCTTGAGAATGTCCATGTCTCCGGGGTTGGCTTTGTAGTGAGCGTCGAATGCTTCTTTGTCCTTGTTACGATGATCGTTTAGGGTCTGGAACCACAGGTTTGATTCTTTGTCCATGTCACCACGATCTGTTGTATATCGCTCATACAGATCATCGTCCATGCCGATTTGATACGCGCCGGTGCCGGGAAGGTAGTTGTTACCTACAGAGTCGAGAAGTCCCTGCATAGACGTCATGTCCATAACAACGTCCTCTCCGCGTGTGCCAAAGATGTCGATAGGCTTCTGGTTGTCTAGGTTTTCGAAACCTTTTTGAACCATCTGTTGAACAGCGTTGAAACCGCTCTTAGTGGCATCCCCCTCTAAGACGGCCTTGAGAGCCATAGACTCGTACTCTTTGAGCCTATCGCGCTCAGCAGTGCGACGTGTCTGTTCTCGTTCGATGTTCTGCGTGAAGCCCTTGACGAGGCCAGCAGCAAATGCAGCTCCGATACCCATCTTATTCCGACTCCTTCTCGTCCATCATATTCATAAAGTTTTCTGGTTCTGGTGCTTGAGGTATCGCACCCCTGCGAATATCTTCGTTCATCTTTTCTTTGATGACAGAGAACATCTGCGGATTGTTTTCTTTCATCATCGAGAAGAATGTACGGTCATCCATCTCATCACTTGCAAGCTCATCGTTGTTCTCAAAGAACCGATACGGAATGCCCTCTTCCTCCGCCATGCCAGCAATAGTCATGGCGAGCGGACCTTTGATAAGCACTGCAACGTCTGGTGTGAAGCGTCCCTCTTGAAAGCCTTGAATGAGATACCCCTCTACGAGAGCCTCTACAGACACACCGACCATGAGGAGTTTCATCAACTCCGTCTGTTGACGAGGTTGTTCGAGAGCGTCGAGGGCCTCTTGCAGGACCATCTCCGGATCGACATGACGGGGAGGTTGACCCCACGGCCAGCGAGAGTTATCGAGTGTTAAGCTGTGTCCCGGAGGCGCTGTAGCAAACGGGTCTTTAGCCTCTATAGTTCCGACTTCGGGGGTTGCTCTTGAAAGTTTCATCGTACATCAATCTCTCTGAGTGACGGAGCTTCGAGGGCAGCAGTCTTTTTACCCTGACGTGTGGTCGGAGACACGACCCCTGCGTCACGGAGCATAGAATTTAACTGATTGTCACGGGAGCCGGACATGAGAGGCTGCACCCGCCTCTGAACCGTAGGGTTGCTGTAAAGACGTTGTTGAACAGGATCGAGACGCATAGCTCTCGCCCCCGGATCACCCCGCGTCAGTTCTTGCACGCTGCGATTTTGACGTGCAGTTGCAGGAGTGAATACGCCCCCTGTCATTCGACCGCCTTGATCCATGAGTCCCTGTGATTGAAGAAGTGCCTGTGCGCCCTGCTTCATAAAAGGAGAAACCATAAAACCACTAGACTTGCTAGAGGCTGCAGCTTGAGCGGCTTGTCCGCCAAATCCGCCACCTGCAAAGAGGGCAAGACCTACGCCCAGTGCTGTTTTAAGTCCGAATCCCATCAGTTACTATCTCCACTGCCTGACGCTCCCACCCACGCAGCAACCCAGTTGCCGATACCCATAGCGAGGGCGTCTTTTTGTTCTTGTTTGTAAAGTTCTTTTGTATTGGCAAATTCCATAGCCATGATGCCGACTTCATGCTGTCGTTGAAGGTAGGATTCTCCCTTTTGGAAGTTCCACGCGGCGACATCACGGTACTGTTGCCACAGATTATTTAGTGCATTTTGTGAGGCGTTAAAGACGTTTTGAACATCTATTCTGTTCGACTCATTCTGGGCGGCTGTGTTTGCGGTATTGACGTCTCTGCGCCACACAGCGTTAGATTGATCTACAGCGTACTGCATGTTTGCATTGAACTTGTCGCGAGCGTCTCTCAAAGAAGCGCCGTACTGCGTCATAGCGTTTTCTTCACTCGTATTGAACTGCTCCATAGCCGCTAGGCGGTTAGCGTTCGCTGTTTCAACTTGTGCGCCAAGCTCAGCGAAAAACTCTTCTACTTGTATTTCGTTTTTAGCGTTGAGTTGAAGACGGGCGTTATCCGCAGCCGCATCTTTGAACAGGGCTTGAGTGAGCGCGTTGTACGACAGGGTGTTAGCCTGTTGCTGCGCCTGCATATTTTTAGTTTCGGTGGCAAGAAGAATTTGCGCGTTTGTGACGGCGGACTGCATCCGTGCAGACAGGTTGGCCTTGTCCATAGCGGCGAATGTAGAGGAATTCTTCAACGCCATTTGCTGCGTGTTATTCAGGTTTGCAAGCTGCATCGTTTGATACTTTTTCGCATCATCTGCAGCAATACCAACTCCAGACTCTAGGACAGCCTGAGTCATAGCCATAGCGGCCATAGACGAGCTACCAAGACCGCGAGCCTGCATCACACCTGAAATCTTACGAACAGCCGGTGCTGCCCACGCTGGCAGAGGTTCTCCAGCCTCGATGCTCGACATGAGCTTGCCTAGCTGAAATGACGTCGTGGCTCTTTCGTCTAACTCAGCCGTTGCAGCAACGCCTATAGACTCCGGAGAAACAGTGCCCTGAATCTCTTCGAAGCCCATGTCCGTGTCTATCGTGGCTGCTTTTGCTTCTCCTATTTGAGGAGTAATTTCCGTTGTTTGAGCTATCTGACCTAAGTCTTGCGTCGCAGTAGCAGCTATATTCGATAGACCTGTCGGATCAGCTTGGGCTGTGGTGAGTTGATTTACAGGATCAAGCAGCGTCCCCTCTGTGTCGAGAAGAGTATCCGGGGTTGCAGTTATTTCTTCAGTGATGCTTCCCGGAAGATTTGCACCACCGAGCGCTCCCATTTTACTCACTGCAGTTTTAAGCTGCTCTTCGTTGTTTATCGCCATTACTTAATTCCCATAAATACTGTGACGACCATAGCCACAACTAGAATCGTGCTACCCATAATCATCGCCTCAAGCCGCCACATGCGCTTGTCGAGGGCGTCGAGCTTCTCTTGCACAGCGGCATAGCGAATAGCGCACTCCTTCTCGTGTGCTTCGAGTTCCATCTGGGTTTTGAGTACGGGTTCCATCGCCATCTTCATCAGTCGGCGTCGAGGATTGTCAGGTCACCGGCTGCGACCTGTCGTTGAATTTCGGCGTAGTGGCGATTGCCGGGAGAGTTATTAGGAACATACCAAGTGTAGCCATCTACAACTATTTTAATAGATGGCGTACTGTTTGTAAGAGAATCAAATTGATACTGTGCCGATGTTATATTCATGCTGTTCATAATTACAACTCCGAAGTCATAATGAAAATGCCGTTGTTGCTACCATTATATATTATTCCCGGCCTATACTGGGCAAGAGTACCAGAAGCTAAATTTGCATCAAATTCAACGGATGTTTCGTTGGAATAAGTAAGAGTAAATGATGTTATAGTTCCTGTACTTTGACCATCATAAACATCTAAAGTACCGCTAACACCTAAAGATGGAGACGCTCTCATAGTAACTGGTAAAACTGCCCCCATCCGATTTACAGCAGTGTTTGTTCCCATTACCCCCCTAAAAGGTAATTCTGTATGCTGCTGATAATACCTCTGACATTTCTGCAACGTGGTTCCAGCGTCTTCATGCTCAAAATCCGTCGCAACAGAGCCGACCTCAACCTGCACGCCGGTCAGATACCACGTTGCATTAAGCGTCCCAAGCACATCTGTCGTTGCGCCTGTCGCAGAGTTTTTGTCCCCCGCTGCCCAAGCTCCTGCCGTGCCGCTGTAAGTTGAACCCACACCCAAGCCCCACACCACTTGAAGACTACGACCAGTGTCTGTGGCCCAAGTTCCAGTCGTATCACCAGCTACAGTGATGGTCTTACGTTCCCAAGTATCCGCACTGCTAATTGTGTATGTGAACGGATAGTTTCTATTGTCTGAGCCGTTACCAAATGCACCGCCGTGTGTGCCGGTGATTGAGCTTCGGACATAGAATGAAAGCGTCACTGTCTTTGCGGCAGAGGTTCCCCAATTAAGGTGAGAAACAGTGTTGCCTTCCAATCGTGTAGCAACAATCAACCTCTGACCCGCTGCTATGGATGCGTCTGCCGTCGTTGTCTGTACCTTCAGTGCGTGAGTGAAATCGTCTGGGACTACCGACGTTTCTTGACTGAGAGTAAATGCGCCATCTGAATCATGAAAATCAAAAAACCTGTCGATGCCATAGTTCACACCGGCACCGTGACCAGTGAATGAGGTTCCGCGACTACTTATTTTCATAGAGCCGTTGATAACAAGGTTTCTGCCCGTGATGCCACCGGCA